>ENA-OPWY01000139-OPWY01000139.1-human-gut-metagenome-genome-assembly--contig:-NODE-139-length-50485-cov-2.868907_pt1 | contig 50485 bp, 42 predicted proteins | sample MGYA00241515_ERZ502022 | MGnify/ENA primary metagenome ERZ502022 (study PRJEB25962, sample SAMEA2043045) | human gut metagenome | biome: human gut; feature: human-associated habitat; material: faeces...
GCCCTATAGCCTATAACACGATTATTAGTATAATAAACATATTTTATAAGCTCAAAGATATGTGCCAAACGCTTATGATATTCCTGTTTAGCATCCTTTTTGTAATTGTAATAACAATTAGGACTAATACCAAACTTCTGGCATAGCCATCTTAAACCAAATATATTTTTATTGTCATCGATGAACCGATATACCACTAATCGATTTCCTTCGTGAAGAATGCCGCTGCTTTTTTTTAAGAAAGCAATCTCTTTGTCTTTTTCGTTAAGAAACTGATTTAATCTTCTAATCTCCTTGGCTTCATTAGATTCAGAGATTGTATTTGTGGTATAGAGGCATTCTTCTTTGTATTCGTTAACCCATTTGCTAACGGAACTTTTTGCAACATTAAAATCAATAGCAATTTGCGGTATTGATTTATCGCCTGCCATATAGGCTTTGACTACTTCTTTTTTGAAATCTTCACTGTAACGTACCAACATAATAATGTCCTCCTTGTTTGAGTAATATTATAATATATTATTCGAACAAGGTGTTACAAATTTATTATACCACTACAGTCTTTCTCAAGACCACCTACGACAATAGCTTTAAGTCCGCTTTGATTATCTCTTTTTACCCTTATTACCATCTCTTTATCTCCTTATCATTGTTGTGTAGGGGATAAATCCCCCACACTCTTAATTCTCTGCCAATTTAACATACGGTGCAACAATTGAAACCTTTGCTTTCCCAAACTCGATAGCATACGGTCTGATTACAACCTCAGATACTGGAATTGCAATGTAAATAGGCTCTTCTGATGTCTCTAAAATCTCCTTGGTCACAACCGGACGTGTTGTTTCTACCTTTACGGTAAAAGTAGTAAAATTATCTGGATTCACGCAATCGTAACGTACGGCTTCAACCTTATCTGTTTTCTTACCTTCTGCATCAAGTACATTTGAAATACGTATATTCTTTACTACAGCAATATCTGGAATAATACCAGTAGCTGGAACTTCTAATGCAGATGCTTTCATTACATTGTTGTCAATTTGAGCTTTCATATGACGCCTCCTTTCTTTTAATATTTCCCACGCCATCGGATTTTTCTGTGCTGTCCCTCCTTTCATGATTTCAGTATAAATCCAACCAGTAGGCACACTGTGACAACTTTAATTCTCTTTCTTTTTTTGGTAATCATAATAAACTTGTATAGTTTTATAAATGTGCTTTTTCAAAGCATTCAGAGTTTTTCTTTCCAATTTACCACTTTCATCATCACAAATTTTCTCAAGCATTTTTTCACTTAATGCCTTATACATTGCATCCTTCCATTCCACATTTTCATAATAAACCAAATATGCCATTCTTTTTTCTTCCTCACTCAAATCCAGACCTTCCAATAAATTTTCTCGTGATAATCTGCGGTATTCATCTTTGCAAGATTTTAAATTTTCATAATAATCTCTCTTATATTCTTCATTTCGTGATTTTTCAATTTGATTACGCAATCCTTCTAAGCGTTCAATCTCTCCTGCTAAAATTTTAACTTGATTTAATCTAAACAATAACATGGCAATATTTCCCCAATCGTTTTTGAAGAAATATTTCATCTCGGTATTTATCTTGGTTACGTACTCATCGCGGTTGCAGACAAAAATAAAAAAAGCCAGTTGCCAAAATTAAACAACTGACTTTTTACCAATTATAATTTAATACACCTATTCTATTTCAGTAATTCATACTCAAACAGTATTGGAACAATTTCATCATTATAGTATTCTTTAACAAGTTTTTTTAATGTTTGTATATTTCCGTTTAACTCCGGATATACATAAACTGTTTTATCTGTTTCATCATCCTTGTATGATATATTTAGTTCGCAAATAATCTGATACAATCCATATGTATATTGAGAGTTATATTCTCTCGTACTCTTTGCTGATTGTAGAACTTTACTCCACTGCTCTATTAACCGCTTCTCCATTTCAGTACATTTCATTTTTTTAATTTCTACTGTTGCTAATGTATCACCATTTGTGTCATCTAAGCACAATTCATTTCTATAAAATCTTCCATCACTTCCCCTAAACGTTCTCATATGATTCTGCATTTCTAGGCATGTAAATAACAAACATTTTCGCAAATAGTCATCTAATTTTCTATTTTTAATATCTTTAAAATAATTATTATAACCATCTGCTGATTTCATAATACGTGCACGCTCTGTCCATTCACGATTATATGTAATATAACGTGATGCACAAAACATTGGCAATTTCTCTAAATAATTATCTTTCCTAATATAAAAACCATTACCATTATATCTTCCCGCAATTAACAAACTAGATTTTGCATCTGGATTATCAAACCCAATACTGTCAGCAACCATATATCCTAACATTTCATCACTGTATATAGGCTTAATTCTTTTCTTTACATCATCTGATGCTTCCAACCCATTTAGTCCTATTATTATTCCATCAGTTGATGCATTTGTAAATGTTCTCTTGTCATAATATTTTGAACTAAACATATTATATACACGCTTAATATCAAGTTTTACACAACTTGAAAGATTACCATTCTCTTCAATATCATATCCTTCTAACTGTAAACATTCTAAATCTTTATCCTCATTAGACCACAGTGCAACCATAATACACGCATCAATATTGGTATGAAAATGTTTCCTATTATATGCAAAACCACGGATAAAACGCTTGTTAATTAAATGTTGAGATTTCCAATATTTACACGGTGAATAAACAATATAACTATCTGTATTCTGCCTTAAATAGTACTTAAATGCCGACCAGATAAATGTATTTCCTAAATCATTTACTGCTGAACCTTTTACTTCCTTTTTCATCTCAGTGACAACAAAACTATTTTTCCATCCAGATGATGTTTTAGATTGTTTTGTTCTTTGATGTTCTAAAGATGTTGTTTCCGCATACGGAGGATTTTCATACAAAATAATTGTGCAATTAGGATTGTTAATATACTGCTTAATAATAGGATTCTCTATATACTCTTTACTAAGAGCATCCGCACCACGTACAAGTCCCATATTAAATGTATCCTCTTTCTCTGTGGGTGGTATTATGTGTCTAACCTTATCACCTAGTAGTTCCACTAATACTTTATACTCATAGTATTCTACCGTTGAGACTATTGTATGCGACAATTCATCAATAGACAGTTTAGATTCCAAATTACCCGTTCCTGCACACCGGTCAATTATTACATAATCATTCCCATCTGGAACTCTCTTTATTGCCTCACGGACTAACTCGACCGATTTTTCACAATACTGCTCTGGTGTGTAAAATGCTCCCAAATTCTTTTTTGACAATGTATCATTTAACTTATCCATTAAATACTTGAATTTTACATTATCTTTCCCATTATACGGATTTATATATTCTTTAAAATATTTAGGAGCCCTAATTTCTCCAATAATTTTTACTTTACCTGTTTCATCACCAATAAAATCTGCTTTCTTTGCCGTTGGATTTTCCTTATAATAACGAGTTGCCCACCCTACAATACAATTTTCATCAATATTAATCTTTGTAAACTCATTCGAACGCAATACCATAATCAAGTTTGCTTCATCCAATGGATTATCATAGCAATATGTAGCAAATGGCGAATCAGATACAAAACCAAAATTATCTTTAGAAGCACCACCTTGATATACTCTCTCAATATCCTCTAAGTAATCATCTGTTTTATAAAGATATGCCTTAGCATCATTTAAAGAAATTAATAGTATATTTGCAGGTACATTCTTTCCTTTAATCCTTAATGCTGATTGATACTTTATTGCTTGAAATAATACAGTATTCAAATCATTAATGTTTATTTTAAACTCAAGTAAGTTACCATTTATAACACCATCTGTATTGTCAGACAATACATCTTCCATAGACAACTGATTATTCACTAATGTAAGATATGATTCAAAAAAATCTTTTTGACCATCTTTTTCATTCGAATATTTTTTCATTGCACACCATCCTTATGTAAAAAAGCGGTCAAACACAACGTCCTTCCGCTTTTCATATAATATCTTTGAACGTATTCTCTTTATTAGTCGCAAATCGGTCGCAATTTATACCTTCCAATCTCCGAACACTTTGATTTTACTGGATTTATTTCTCCAAGCTCTTCATTGTCGGGAACAACAACACATCCCTTATAGCCGCTGAATCTGTCAGCAACATACACATTCTATCAATACCAAATCCAATACCGCCTGTTGGTGGCATACCGATTTCAAGGGCATTTAAGAAGTCCTCATCTGTTGTGTTTGCCTCATCATCACCCTGAGCTAAAAGTTCTTCCTGAGCCTTAAATCTTTCTCTCTGGTCGATAGGGTCATTAAGCTCTGAGTAAGCGTTTGCCATTTCCCAGCCATTCATAAAGAACTCGAAACGCTCTACATATTCTGGATTTTCTGGTTTCTTCTTTGTAAGTGGAGAAATCTCAACTGGGTGGTCCATAAGGAAGGTTGGCTGGATAAGATGCTCCTCTACAAATTCCTCAAAGAATAAGTTTAAGATGTCACCCTTCTTGTGGCGCTCCTCAAATTCTACATGGTGTTCCTTTGCTACTGCTCTTGCTTCTTCAAGAGTATGTATCTGGTTAAAATCTACACCTGCGTACTTCTTAACTGCGTCAACCATTGTAATACGCTCAAATGGCTTTGATAAATCCATTTCAATCCCATTGTAAACGATAGTAGTTGTACCAAGCACCTCTTTTGCTACATAACGGTATAAGTTTTCTGTTAAGTCCATCATTCCGTTGTAGTCTGTGTATGCCTGATAAAGCTCCATTAATGTAAACTCTGGGTTATGTCTTGTGTCAAGACCTTCATTTCTAAATACACGACCGATTTCGTATACTCTTTCAAGACCGCCAACAATAAGTCTTTTAAGGTATAATTCTAATGAAATACGAAGCTTTAAGTCCTCGTCAAGTGCATTGAAATGAGTTTCAAATGGTCTTGCGGCTGCACCACCTGCATTTGCTACAAGCATTGGAGTTTCAACCTCAAGGAAGCCTTCATTTCCTAAATATTTACGAATTGCGCTAATAATCTTTGAACGCTTAACAAAAGTATCCTTTACTTCTGCATTCATAATAAGGTCTGTATATCTTTGTCTATATCTAATATCAGTATTTGTAAGTCCGTGGAACTTTTCTGGTAATATCTGTAATGATTTTGAAAGTAAAACCACTTCTACGGCATGAATAGACTTTTCACCTGTCTTTGTTTCAAAAACATCACCCTTAATACCAACAATATCACCAATATCGTACTTTTTAAAGTCTGCGTAAGATTCCTCGCCAATGTTATCTCTGGCAACATATGACTGAATATTTCCCTGTAAATCCTGAATGTTACAGAAGGAAGCTTTACCCATTACTCTCTTTGCCATAATACGGCCAGCTACAGTTACAGACTTGCCGTTTAATTCTTCAAAGTTGTCTTTGATTTCCTGACTATGATGTGTAACATCATATTTTGTAATCTCAAATGGATTTTTGCCTCTTTCCTGCAAATCTGCAAGCTTTTCTCTTCTAACCTTTAAAAGAGCATTTATATCTTGTACATTCTGATTATTGTTCTGTTCAGCCATTTTCTACTTCTTTCCTTTCACAGTCCTAGTTTACTAATCTTTGAATTTCCTTTATTTTGTATTTGAATTCTCCACTTGGAGCTTCAACTACAACTGTTTCTCCAACCTTTCTGCCCATAAGCTCTCTGCCTATAGGCGATTCGTTAGAAATCATATTTTTAAGGCTGTTTGCCTCTGTTGAGCCTACAATCTTGAACTCAATTTCTTCCTTTGTATCCTTGTCAACAAGAACAACTCTACAGCCAACATTGATTTTCTTTGTATCAATCTCATCCTCGTCTACAACTTCTGCATTCTTAAGGATTTTCTCTAATTCTTCAATACGGGCTTCAATATCTCTCTGCTCGTCCTTAGCAGCATCATATTCAGCATTTTCTGACAAGTCACCCTGTTCTCTTGCTTCCTTAATTTTCTGAGCTACTTCTTTTCTTTTAACAACCTTTAAATCCTGTAATTCATTCTCTAACTTTGTAAGTCCTTCGTATGTTAGTATATTTTTCTTTTCTGCCATCCTAAATACCTTCCTGACTTTTAATATTCTTATATACATCTGAAAACTTTACACAATAACACTTATCGATTAAAAAAATTTTCCAGAATGTATAAGCCATCTCTTTAGACAGTTCAAAATATTATAATATATTTTTTGATATATTGTCAATATCCCGTAGCTGTCTTTTCCTTATACAAATTCCCTCAGAAGTGAAAAGTTTATTTCCACTTCAGCTATACAAATTCCCTTTTCACTATAAAATTTCCCCTTTCACCATACACTCCTTCCTTTATATTTTCCAACTTTTATGCTTAGTTCTGCCTGCCTTTATTTTACTTATACTTATCTTGCTTTTTCTTATCTTACTCTTTCCTATTTTTCTCATCTTACTCTTTCTTAATTTCTTATCCTGCTTACTCTTATTTACCTGCTCTTATTCTGCCTGTCATAAATTATCTTCAAGCCTTTAAGAGTCAAATCCTTATCATATATATCTATTTTCTTTGTTTCATCGCAAATAACTCTTCCAAGTCCACCTGTGGCTACAACCTTGCAGTCACTAAATCCGCTTTCTTCCTTGATTTTATCTATAATGTACTCGGTCTGGCCAATGTAACCATATACAAGTCCTGCCTGCATACTGGTAATTGTGTCATTTGCAAGTATTGTATCTGGCTTTTTGATTTCTACCTCTGGAAGCTTAGCTGTATCCTCCCATAATGCCTTTGCAGAAATTTTAATTCCCGGCGAGGTAACTGCTGCTATAAACGAGCCATCCTTAGTAACTAAATCATATGTGGTAGCTGTTCCAAAATCAATTACTATGACTGGTCCTCCATAAATTGTATAACCTGCTACTACATCAACAATCCTGTCGGCTCCAACCTCCCTTGGATTTGGTGTAGTAAGCTTTATGCCAGTTTTTGTTCCCGGACCTACAATATACGGATTAATTCCAAAATACTTCTTAAAGCCATTGGTAAGAGAATACATAATATTAGGCACTACTGAGGAAATAATAACTCCTTCCACACTATCTGCATATTTTCCCAAAATACTTCTAAGCATATATCCAAACTCATCTGATGTTCTTGGAGTAGTGGTAGTCATTCTATAATTTCCCACTATATTTTCATCTTCAAATAAACCTAAGGTAATATTTGTATTTCCTACATCAACAACTAATAACATATCTTTCTCCTTTACACTTTAGACACTTACAATTTAAAAATCTATAGTTTAAATCTTTCCCATTTAATTATTTGCTGTCTTTGTGTCTACTATGATGCTAACTTTTTCATTTATCAGTTCTTCCAGCTCCTCAATACTTTCCACCATATTTACCTGATTTCGTATTGCTGCTGAATGTGGATACCCTGATATATACCAGGAAACATGCTTTCGCATCTCTCTGATTCCAATAAAATTGCCCTTGTATTCTACCAACATTCTTGCGTGTCTAAGTATCATTTTCCGTACTTCATCAAGTGTTGGACGCTCTATCAGTTCTCCTGTTGCAAGATAATGAGATACTTCTTTAAATATCCACGGATTTCCTCTGGCTGCTCGTCCTATCATCACTCCGTCACAGCCTGTCTGCTCTATCATTTTTTTTGCGTCAACAGGTGTTGTAATATCTCCATTTCCAATTACAGGAATATTTACTGCTGCTTTAACCTTACTTATAATGTCCCAATCAGCATTACCTGTGTAATACTGCTCTCTGGTTCTTCCGTGAACTGCTACTGCACTAGCTCCATTTGCCTCTAGCACTTTTGCAAATTCTGGAGCATTTATATTTTCATCATCAAAGCCCTTGCGAATTTTTACTGTTATAGGCTTTTTACATTTTTTTGCCATTGCAGCTACAATATCACCAGCCAGCTTTGGATTCTTCATAAGTGCTGAGCCTTCCCCATTGCCTACAATCTTAGGCACAGGGCAGCCCATATTAATATCAATAAAATCATAAGGGCCTGCTTCAATCCTTGCCGCCATTTCTGCCATTATATCAGGGTCAGAGCCAAAAAGCTGTACTGCAATAGGTCTTTCGCCCTCATCCACCCTTAAAAGCTCATCTGTATTTTTATTGTTGTATAATATAGCCTTTGCACTAACCATTTCTGTGTACATAAGTCCACAGCCCATTTCCTTGCAAAGCTTCCTAAAAGGCAAATCAGTCACACCAGCCATTGGTCCTAAGGCTACATTGTTTGCAATTTCTACATTTCCAATTTTCATCTAGTATCTCCTATACTACATATCTTCCCCAAGAACAAATACTTTGTAGTACATTTCCAATGCTTCCAACAGCTCTCTTTTTTCTGTTCTAAGCTGCTTTATTTTTAAGCCACAGCCTATATCATCAAAAAGTAAATCTCCTTCATCGCAAAGGACATCAAACTCCAGATTACCGTCCTCTGTGTATTCCAAAGTGAGTATTCCACCTATATCCTCCGTAAAAAGCACACACATTGCCTTTAATTCGTCCTTAATAGATTCTGGTAATCTATCAAATTCATCATTAAAATAATATTTTTGTTCATATGCGTTTGAGCCGCATAATACTGTATTTTTGTTATACATAACCGTAGACTCCTCGTACTGAAACTTCTCCAGATACTATTTTTATTATTTTTCCATCTTTATTTACAAGCAGACGGCCTTCGTGGTCAATGCCTAAGGCAATAGCCTCGTAGTCTGTGTCCTCAGATACAATCCTTACTTTGTTGCCTGCATTTACCAGATACTTATTGTATTCCTCACGAAGATACTCTAAATCACTTGTTTTTTCAAACTCTGTAAAGTATTTATCAAAGCTTTTTATTACCTGCTCTATAATGCTGCTTCTTTTAATTGTATTCTTACCAGTCATTTTTATAGATACAGCCACATCCTTTATATCCTCTGAAAAGCTTTCATTTGATGTATTTATGCCTATTCCAATAACCACATAATTGATATTTTGCATTTCAGCACTCATCTCTGTAAGAATACCACAAACCTTTTTGCCGTCATAAACAATATCATTAGGCCATTTTATATTACATTCCAGCCCTGTAGCATTAAAAATTCCTTCTCTGACTGCCATAGCTGTAACAATAGTAACCATAGATGCCTTTTGCGGTTCTAGCTTTGGGTGCTTAAGTAAGGTCATAAAAATACCCTTGCCCTTAAGGGACGCAAAGCTCCTTCCATTCCTGCCTCTGCCTGCTGTCTGGCAATCACTGACTATAAGCATATCCTCTTTTTCGCCATCCTCTGCCAGTCTTTTTGCATAGTTGTTGGTAGAGTCAATTTCATCCTTATAGACTATTTTGTAATTATCTACAACGCTTTCTATTTCATTCTGGGATAAAATATCAGGTGCATTGACTATTCTATAGCCCTTATGGCTTACAGCCTCTATTTCGTATCCTTCATCTCTTAATTTATTAATAATCTTCCAAATAGCTGTTCTGGATACATTAAATTCCTGACATAATTCCTGTCCAGAAACATAACCTGTTGTACCCTTTAGCTTTGCTAGTATTTTTGATTTCATTATAATGCCACCATAAATCCTATTATTGATAAAACTAACATAAAAAATCCTACTACAAATAATATTATTCCGTGTAATGTTTCTCTTTGCTTGTATACCTTAAAACCAAGTGCTACATTCATTGCTGCTGAAGCTAAAAAAACTACAGGAAACATTATCATATATTTTTGCACATTAATTATTAAGAATAATACAGCTAATATTATTATTATGGATAAGCCTAAATTTATAACATCTATTACTTTTCCTATTGTTTTAAAATTGCGTCGATTTCTGTTAATTTCCATATCTTACCTTACCTACATTATTTTGAAAGCTCATAGCCACCAAGGGTTGCAAGCATAATAGCCTTAATAGAGTGCATTCTGTTTTCAGCCTCATCAAAAACAACTGACTGTTCAGATTCAAACACCTCATCTGTAACCTCAAGCTCTGCAACACCAAATTTCTCATATACCTCTTTGCCAATCTTTGTTTTCAAATCGTGGAAGGCTGGTAAACAGTGCATAAAGATTACTGCAGGCTTTGCGTTAGCCATAGCCTTTTTATTAACCTGATATGGTAATAAGTCATTAATTCTTTCATTCCAAGCCTCATCAGGCTCGCCCATTGATACCCATACATCAGTATAAATTACATCTGCATCCTTTGTACCTTCCTCTACGCTTTCTGTAAGAGTAAGAGCTGCCCCGCTTTCTTTTGCATAATCTTCGCATAAAGCTACTAATTCCTTATCTGGGAAATATTTTTTATTTGTGCAGGCAGTAAAATTAATGCCCATTTTTGTACATGCAATCATAAGTGAATTACCCATATTATATCTTGCATCGCCCATATAAACAAAATTAAGACCCTTAAGCTTTCCAAACTTTTCTTTAATTGTAAGAAGGTCTGCTATCATCTGTGTTGGGTGGAATTCGTTTGTCAAGCCATTCCATACTGGAACACCCGCATATTTTGCAAGCTCCTCAACTATTTCCTGACCAAAGCCACGATATTCAATACCGTCATACATTCTTCCAAGAACTCTGGCTGTATCAGCAATGCTTTCCTTCTTGCCAATCTGTGAGCCAGTTGGGTCTAAATATGTACTACCCATACCTAAATCGTGTGCTGCTACCTCAAAGGAGCATCTTGTTCTTGTGCTGGTCTTTTCAAAAATTAATGCTACATTTTTACCCTTGCAATATTCGTGTGCAATGCCCTTTTTCTTTTTATCCTTTAAATCTGCTGATAAATCAACAAGATACTCTATCTGCTGTGGAGTTAAATCCTTTAATGTCAAAAAATTTGTTCCAACTAATGAATTCATAATGCTTCCTTCTTTCTGTAAAATACTAATCTTTTCTTATAATAGCCTTTTTTGAGGGTTATGTAAAGAGATTTATAATAGTTTTATATAGAGTGAAATATACGAATCGCCTAATGATTTTGTATAGTAAGTGGTAATTATACAAGGCATATAACGGTTTTATATAGGGACCGCTTTCGCTTAGCTGCACCTCGCAGTAGTGCTAAGTTCGTGCTACACTCTCGCTTGCACTTACTAAGCACTAGCGGTTGCAGATGTCCCTATCTAAAGCTGTTATATGCCTTGTATGTCTACTTTCCTACTATCATAACCAGCTTATCCCTCATTTATCTACTCCCCAACTATATAAAACTAATTTATGCCACATATTATATGCGAAGTAGCTCTAGTAATCATTATTATTCCATCATACATAAAATAATCTCATTACAACTTCAGTCCCTATAAAAGATTTTATGCAAATCGATAAACTCATTAGTTTTATTAAATAATTCATAATCTACATATGTACGCTTAGAATATTCTCTGGCAAAATTATCCACCCATAATTTTATTTCTTTAACTATTTCCGAATGTGTCATATTTTTGTCAACATAAAAATGTTGCCCTATTGTATGACAATAGGTAAAATAGTGCTGTGAACAATCATATCTATATATCTTTTGTTGCGACTTACATATGTTAAAATTTATTTCTTCATTACTTTTATAAACCTCCACATATGCTATAATTTGATTATATTTCCATTGGTCTTTATAATATTCTCTTATGTATTCGAATTTATCATTATTTTTATAATTTCTCTTTTCATAAAAATCATCCCACTTTTCATCAAATTCTTCTTCTGGCATAGAATATATTGGGATTACAAAAAGTAATTCATCATTCATGTTTTAACTCCTAAACAACTAATAAGTATTTTCAGTTCTTCAATTAATATTATTAAATGGTTTTATGTTGATTTTGCACATCATCAAATAGTCTATGTTTATAAACAATTTCTATAATATCTAATATGTATAAAATCTTTTACCACAACTTTATTAACATTATAACACAAGTAATGTAGAAATTCATTTTCAATAACTTTGTGAATATCAAACCCAAAGCAATATACAAAGACCTATATCCTTAAAGGTGACATCTCGTGCCGTCGGTACTTAACTAAATCAAGCGACAGCGTAGATTTTGTTTAGTATCCGCTACGCGCACAAGCTAAGCGCAAGCGGTCCCTTTAAGGATATAGGTCTTTGTATGTTGCGTAGGTTTTGCACTCTATCACATAACTTTTTCGTTGTTGTAGCACAAATCTCACACAAAGGCATTTAAAACTACTTTCTTAGATATAAAAAAGTAGCACACAAGAACCTAATCCTTGTATGCTACACAGCTTTCTTCTTCCACTTTATCTGTAGAATACCTGAGCCCCGATTATTGTATATTCATTATATCTTGAATAGTTTGCTGCATATAATGCACAGAAATTGCTATAATTTGGAACATTGTTTACTCCTGATATAGCATCCTTTGTAGCCTGTACAGCTACCGATAAAGGACCGTTTGTCATATATCTTTCTAATGCACCATTTACTGTTACAGTAAACTGTCCTCTTGCATATACTACATTGCTTACTGAATTGCCGTATCTTCCAGATTTAAGTCTGTTAAGAATAACATTTGCTACTGCAAGCTGGTCTTCGTAAATATCTCCACCTGCTTCTGCACTAACTACACAAGCAATAAGGTACGCATCTTCCTCTGAAATACTATAAGCTGAAGTTTGGACTGTTTCAACAAAATGGCTGTTTGCTACTGCCTGAGCCTGTTCCTGCTGTCTAACTCTTTCAGCTTCTGCTGCTGCAGCAGCCTCGGCTGCCTTTCTCGCTTCTTCCTCTGCTATTTCAGCCTGCTCTTCTTCAGTAGTAATACCTGTACCCATCTGGTATGTTATATTTAAATATTTTGTTGATACATAACCTGTAACACCAGAATATGTTACATGAGTCCATTCTGTCCCAAGCTCATTAATGATTACATCTGCACCTTCATCAATAGTGCCGATAACTGTACCATTTAAGTCTGCTGTCTTTCTAATTCTAAGAGAATTTACTGTTGATTTAGCTGTGCTGCCAGCAAATTCACTTTCGTGAGCTTCAAGCTCTTCATCAAAATATGCGAATTCATTTTTAATATATCCTTCAACATTTCCTGATTTAATCTTTGACCATTCAGTTCCTTTTTCGATTACATCACCGCCACAGCCCTTGTATATTTTTCCAACTGCCTGTGCATCGGCGCTGCCTTCTGCCCTTACGAATAAGAACTCATCTACATTAACCAGGAACTTTCCTGCATATTTACTAGGTGCTTTCTCCATAACTGTTTCTACAGTTTCTGGTTCTGCTCCCGCTGTTAATTCACTACTATCTGTTGTTTTCTCTGAAGCTTTTTCTTCAGAATCAGTTTCATCAGCTACAACACCTTTTATCAATCCGTCTGAATCTATTATAGATGCCTGTAAATCTGTTGAAGTGTAATTGCCATTTCCTTTTTCGCTTTGGTTTTCCAAAGCATCTGTTTTTGATGAATCATTCCCCACATTGCAAGCGATAACTACTACTAATATAACAGCTGCCAAAAGTGCTGAGATAAAGGTAATTATCTTATCTTGTTTAGTTTCCATGATTTCCTCCTTGCTTTTTTGAATTGTTACAAAAATATTAAATTTATTACAACTTTTCGAGGAGTATATTATCAAATATATTATCATTTGTCAAGTTTTTGTATTTTAATATTAAAAAAGTGCCGATTTTACGGCACTTTTCAAATGTTCCATACAATCTTATTCATTAAAATTGTATGCAAATATTACAAATTTATTACACTGTGATTTTTCTTTTTGCTTCATACATTAAAATTGCTGCTGCAACTGACGCATTAAGTGATTCCACCTGTCCCTCCATAGGAATTTTTATATATTTATCTGCAAGCTCTGCAACTGAAGTGCTTAAACCTTTTGCCTCATTTCCTATGAAAATTCCAACAGATTCATTAAAATTTTCTTCATTAAAATACTCTTTTCCATTTAAGTGAGCTGCATATGTAACAACACCTTTTTCTTTTAGAAAATTAATGGAATTTTCAAGAGTTTCTTCTATAATAAATGGCACTCTGAAAATCGAACCCATAGTAGCTCTTGTTACCTTTGGATTAAATATATCCACACACCTGCTATTCATTATTACAGCTGTTACACCAGCGCCCTCTGCTGTACGAATTATTGTACCCATATTTCCCGGGTCCTTAATCTCATCAAGCACAAGAAAAATCTGTTTTTTGCTTTTTTCTACAAGCTTATCCAAAGAGTACTCAAAACTTTTACATATTACAAAAATACCCTGTGGCGTAACTGTATCTGATATACTTTTTAAAACATCATTTCCTATCTTAGTATATTGAACAGTTTTAAGCTTTTGCAATGCTTCCTGACGCAGTTTTTCGGTAAATCCCTTATTATTTGATAAATCCTCTAATAAGTTTTCTGATACATATACACTTTTTATAATATTAATAGGTGCTTCAACAAACATCTTTAATCCCTCAACTACAAATAGTCCCTCTTTTTTACGAAGGGCTGCTTTATTTTGTAATGCCTTAATATTTTTAATGTGAGGATTTGAAAGTGAGGTGATTTCTCCTATTTGTCCCATTATATATCCTTTCCTGACATCGTGGCCTGCCTTTTTATAGACATATCGTTTCTTGTACAATTACTTTTCTGTATTATCTCTTTCACCTAGAAAACCTTCTGTAAAAGCTCATTTTTCCCTATTACAATTATTGATTCATTTTCACTAAATGGAGTTGTTGGATTCAGGTTAATAGTCAGTTCATGTTCCTTTCTAGATGCAATTACATTAAATCCATACTTCTTCCTTGGGTTAAGCTCTGCAAGATTTTTGCCTACCCAGTTCTTCGGAACCTGTACCTCAATTATAGAATGATCCTCCTGTAAATCTATAATGTCCTTAAATCTGTTTAATGATATATTTTTTGCAATTTTCATGCCCATCTCCTTTTCAGGAAACACAACCCTATCTGCTCCAACTTTTTTTAGAACCTTTGCATGAATATCATTATTTGCCTTTGCTATAATTTCCGGAACACCCAGCTCCTTTGCAATAATAGTTGCCATGACCGATGCTTCCATATTGTTAGATATAGCAATAATTGCTATATCAACATTTTCCAGCCCAACACCTTTTATTACCTCCGGCTCTGTCACATCCGCCCTTACGGCATATGTAACAAAATCCGATACCTCCTGTACCTTTTCATCATTAATATCTATTGCTAATACATTTCCACCTTCTGTAGCGTATTCCCGGGCAATACTAAATCCAAAATTACCTAATCCTATAACTGCAATATCCTTCATATATTTACCTTTCTTTTAACTAACCAACTATTATTTTCTTTTCAGCAAGCTTTCTTGTATCATTATTGTTGCATTTTTTGCCTCCAATGGCCATTGCAATGGTAATTGGACCTATTCTTCCTATAAACATCATTATAATTATAATCAATTTTCCACCGATGGACAACAGTGGTGTTATACCTGTAGATAAACCTACTGTAGCAATGGCAGATGTACACTCATATGCCGTCGCCATACCAGAAAAACCATCTGTTATGGAAAGTCCTATAATTCCTGCTAGTAACATCGCAATACCTAACACAATAACTGTAAGTCCAGTTCTTATATTTTCGCTGCTTATTCTTCTATTGTATACCTCAACATCCTTTTTTCCTCTTATAACCGAACCTACACAAATAAACATCATTGCTACGGTAGTAGTCTTAAGCCCCCCTGCAGTTCCCATTGGTGAGCCACCAATTATCATCAGTACAAGAATAACCACATATGTATATAATCTGAAACCATCCTGCGATAAGCCTGCAAATCCTGCTGTTCTCGTTGTCACTGACTGAAACAGGGATGCTATTATCTTCTTTAACAAGCCAAAATTTCCTATAGTATCTGGATTGTTATATTCAAAAATAAATATCAAAACACTTCCTGAAACAATCAAAAATATAGTTGTGCTTATTGCTATTTTTGAATGTAGTGTAAGTTTACAAAATATCTGTCCTCTGAATTTACCTATTTTTCTCGCGTTCTTTATAGCAGAAAGCACATCCCACCAGACAATAAAGCCTATGCCTCCAGCTATAATTAAAAACATAGTTGTAAAATTAACCAATACATCTCCACTATAATCCATCAGACTATTATCACCTAAAATATCAATTCCTGCATTACAAAATGCTGATATTGAATGAAAAACAGAGTACCACACACCTCTCAAAAAGCCATATTGTGGTATAAATCTGAAAGAGTAAAAAATAGCACCTGTTAATTCTACAATAATTGTACCTTTAATTACCTTAGGAATTATTCCCGCAATTTTTCTCATAGAATCAAGCCCATAGGATTCCTGTATCATAACCTTTTCCCTCATATTAATTTTTACTCTTAATAGCATTAAAACTTCTACCATACAGCAAACAACACCCAATCCGCCTAGTTGTATCAGTATTAATATAACTACTTTTCCAAATAAACTCCAATGAGTAGCCGTAACTACCGTTGTCAGCCCCGTAACACATACAGATGTAGTTGCTGTAAATAATGCGTCAATAAAACCTGTTGATTTACCACTTGCAGACGAATTCGGCAGCATCAGCAAAAATGTTCCTAATAGTATAACAATCAAAAAGCCTGTTGCTATCCATCTTGTGGTACTTATTTTTCTTTTTTCTTTTTTCTTCATATTAATCAATCATCCATATTTTTGTCATATATAAACATTAAGAGAATGCACCATCTGCATTCTCTTAACTATAACTAACGCTCTCATATTTGTCCTGATAGTATATTGTTTGCATAAATATCTATAAATATTACTATCTAGCCATCATTCTGCTAACCTGATACTGATATTCGTCAATATCCTTCTTCATAGCAAGTGCTTCATCAATAGCATAATCTACATACTCACCGTGTGAATATGCTACAACTCTGTCACTCTTGCCCTGGCAAAGTAAATCAACAGCATATGCGCCCATAATAGTTGCATAAACTCTATCCTTACAAGTTGGGCTGCCACCACGCTGCATATGGCCTAAGATAGCTGCTCTTGTTTCCATACCTGTTGATGCTTCAATTCTCTTAGCCATTTCATTTGAATCGCCAATACCTTCAGCATTGATAATGATATGATGCTTCTTTCCAATCTTTCGTGTCTGTCTGATATGCTCAAGAATAGCCTCTTCGTTGTGGTCATATCTTTCAGGAAGTAATATATCCTCTGCACCGTTTGCAATGCCGCACCATAATGCAATATATCCGGCACTTCTACCCATAACCTCGATAACTGAGCATCTGTCATGTGATGTAGATGTATCTCTAATCTTGTCAATAGCTTCCATAGCTGTATTTACTGCTGTATCAAAACCGATTGTGTAATCTGTACAAGCAATGTCTAAATCGATAGTGCCAGGCACACCAATAGTATTAATACCAAGATGTGAAAGCTTCTGTGCTCCCTGGAAAGAGCCATCACCACCGATTACGATAATACCGTCAATACCGTGTTTTTTACAAATGTCAGCACCTTTCTGCTGTCCTTCTGGTGTTCTGAATTCCTGACATCTAGCTGTGTAAAGAACTGTACCACCTCTCTGGATAATATCTGATACACTGTGTGCATCCATATCTATAATATCTTCTTCAAGAAGTCCCTGATAGCCTCTTCTAATGCCCTTTACTTTTTTTCCTTTTGCTATAGCTGCTCTAACAACTGCTCTTATGGCTGCATTCATACCTGGTGCATCGCCACCACTAGTTAATACACCAATAGTGTTTATTTCATTTGCCATTTATATTGCCTCCTGCATACTTTAATTTTATTCATTCTTCAAACATTATACAGGATATATTTTAATACCTTTTTTTAATGTTTTCAAGTACTTATTACATTAAATATTGAATATATTCGTATTTTGTTATTAATACTTTTCCTGCTATCTTATTTATACCAATGCTTATATGTTTTTTGTGGAATATTATTTTACAGCCACATTGTTTTCTCCGTATTTTTCCTTTAGTTTATTTACTAATACTGTGTCTGCCTTAACACTATAAGCCTTAGGTAATATTTTCTTTTTCTTCTCCGCACTTAAATATATAACTACTGTGTCTTTGCCGTCATCCATTGCAAGTGTGGCTAAAAGTTCTCCTTCTGCTTTAAGATAGGCTTCCATATTGTCAAATCTGACCCATAGCTGGGAAGGTACATCATCAAACAGTAAAATATTCTCACAAATAAGCTTTCCGTCACCCTCATCATTAACTGAAACTCTACCAGTAACAAAAAGTCTTTCGTCCTCTTTCAGTACAAAACGATATTTTTCAAAATCCTTCGGGAACACAATTACTTCTACAGTTCCATAAATATCTTCAAGGGTAAAAAATGCCATTACCTTGTTGCTTTTTGTAGACTTCATAGTAACAGAGGTAACAATTCCACCTATAGTTTCTCTGTTTCCATCCTTTACCTTCATATCATCATCTTCACTGACAAAATCTGTAGAAACTACTGTAACCTTCTTTTTCCACAGTGACATATATTCTTCTAAAGGATGTCCACTTACATATACACCTATTACCTCTTTTTCAAAGGCCAATAGCTCAAGCTTTGTAAATTCAGCTACATCAGGCACCTGTATTTCGTAATCCTGCTTATCCTCCTCGCTTGCAAAATCGAATAATGTCATTTGCCCAGCCATATTATTCTTTTTATCCTTAGTAATACTGTCAACCACCTGCACATAAATCATCATTAACTGGCGCCGCTTAAGTCCAAAGCTGTCAAAGGCACCTGCCTTTATAAAGCTTTCAATAGTTCTTTTATTAACCTCTTTGCCTGTAAGTCTGACAACAAAATCATTAAGAGAAGTAAATTCGCCTCTCTCATTTCTTTCTTCAACAATGCTGTCAATAACGCCTTTACCAATACTTTTAAGTGCTGAAAGACCATATCGTATTTTTCCGTCCTCTACAGAAAAATCTCTTTCTCCTTTATTAATATCAGGAGGTAAAATGTCAATTCCCATATTTTTGCATATAACAATATACTGGGATACCTTAGAGGAATTTTCTATAAAGGATGTCATTAAGGCTGCCATAAATTCGACAGGATAATAATGCTTTAAATATGCAGTTTCATAAGCTACTACAGCGTATGCTGCCGCATGAGATTTATTGAAGGCATACTTTGCGAAATCAATCATCTTATCATAAATTTTATTGGCAATTTCCTCGCTAATACCATTTTTGATACAGCCTGGTATTCCTTCCTCCTCATTTCCATATACGAAATTGTGGCGTTCCTTTTGCATTACTGACTCTTTCTTTTTAGACATAGCTCTTCTAAGAAGGTCGCTTCGTCCCAAAGAATATCCTGCCAAATCCCTAACTATCTGCATTACCTGCTCCTGATAAACAATACAGCCATAGGTTGGTTTTAAAATATGCTCAAGCTGCGGGCAATCATAAGTAATATTTTCTGCATTATTTTTTCCTTCTATATATTGAGGAATAAAGTCCATAGGACCCGGTCTATATAAAGCAATTCCCGCAATAATATCGTCAATATTATCCGGTTTTAATTCCTTCATAAAGTTTTTCATTCCAGCACTTTCAAGCTGGAAAATGCCCTCTGTCTTTCCACTTCCAATAAGCTCATATACTGCCTTATCACTGTAATCTGCATTTTTTAAATCAAGGTCAATATTCTGACTTTTCTTAATCATTCTAACAGCATTTTGAATAACCGTTAAAGTTCTAAGTCCAAGAAAATCCATTTTCAAAAGGCCTAATTCTTCAAGAGTAGTCATTATATACTGGGTAGTAATTGTTCCGTCCGACGCCCTTGATAATGGCACAAACTCATCTACAGCCTTTGAGCTAATAAGCACACCGGCTGCGTGCATTGAGGTATGTCTAGGCAGTCCTTCCAATCGCATTGACATATCTATAAGATATTTTATCTGAGAGTTATTATCGTAGCTTTCCTTAAGCATTGGATTCATCTTCAATGCTTTTTCCAAAGTAATATTTAATTCACTTGGAATCATTTTAGCTATTGCGTCCACCTCAGCATATGGCATATCCAATACCCTGCCTACATCTCTGATTACACCCTTCGCTGCAAGTGTACCAAAGGTTACAATTTGCGAAACCTTTTCCTTGCCGTATTTTTCTATAACATACTCAATAACCTCTCCTCTTCTTTCCATACAAAAGTCCACATCAATATCAGGCATTGATACTCTTTCCGGATTTAAAAATCTTTCAAAAAGTAAATCATACTTAATCGGGTCAATATCAGTAATTTCAAGAGTATAGGCAACTATACTTCCTGCCGCTGAACCTCTTCCGGGGCCAACTGCTATTCCATTTCGCTTAGCATAATTAATAAAATCCCAGACTATCAGAAAGTAATCTATAAAGCCCATATTTTTAATTACAGAAAGCTCATAATCTAATCTTTCCTTAAGCTTTTCATATTCTTCCTTTGAAGCACTGGCATATCTTTTCTTTAAACCCTCTGTACACAAATGTAAAAGGTAATTCCAGCTTGCCTCTATATCATCATCCGTTTCTTTGTAAAACTCTGCAGGGACTTGAAATCTAGGCAATTTTCTTACACCAAACTCTATTTTCACATTGCATCGCATTGCAATTTTGTGGGTATTTTCAATAGCCTCTTTAGCATATGGGAATAAGGCTGCCATTTCCTCCTCTGTCTTTAAGTAATACTGCCCACCCTCATATTTCATTCTATCGTTATCACTTACTTTTTTTTGTGTCTGTATACATAATAAAATATCGTGAGGTACACTATCCTCTTCAAATATATAATGTATATCATTTGTGGCTACTAGCTCTATTCCAAGCTCCCTGCTAAGCCTTAAAATCCCTGCATTTACTGTCTTTTGGGTAGGAATACCGTGGTCCTGCAGTTCTAAAAAGAAATTACCCTTTCCGAAAATTCCTTCATATCTGAGTGCAGATTTCTTTGCATCCTCATAATTTCCCTTTGCAAGATTTCTAGCCACCTCTCCTGCAAGGCAGGCACTAAGGGCTATTATTCCCTCAGAATACTGCTCTAAAACCTCGTAATCTACTCTAGGCTTATAGTAAAAGCCTTCCGTGAAGCCCTTTGATACTATTTTCATAAGATTATGGTAGCCAGTATCATTTTCAGCTAATAGTACAAGGTGATAATACCTGTCATCACTTACTCCCGCCTCCTTATCAAATCTTGAGGAAGGGGATACATATATTTCACAACCTATAATTGGCTTAATGCCTGCCTCTCTTGCTGCTTTATAAAAGTCAATAACACCATACATTACTCCGTGGTCTGTAATAGCCAGACTATCCATTCCTAATTCTTTTGCGCGTTTAACTATTTCTTTAATCTTACTGGAGCCGTCCAGAAGACTGTATTCCGTATGGACATGTAAGTGGGTAAATGCCATTGTGTCATCCTTTCTACCTTGTTGAAATTTAAAATCAAATATCTGCTAATTTTTAGGTTTTATACCCCTTTGATTATATTAATAATTCCAATGCAGACACGCTCTCGCTCAGTTCCAGCGTAGCGGTACATAAGGTCTTAGCATTGCTTGATAATATTTTCTAATATGAAATTTATATAATAATATATTATCAAGCAATGCTAAGACCTAAGTACCGACGCTTCCAAATGGTCTGCATTTGGGATTATTAATATAATCAAAGAGTTTTTCAAAGCCTCCGATATGTAGTTATTTAATTTAAATGTCAAAAGGTTGTGTTAAATTATTTTATTTCTAAAATATTGTAATTGTATACTAGGATAAAATAATTATCACTTTCTATTTCTTTTATTGGTTCTACATAGTTTTCACTATATTTATAGGTGTCATATTCGTCAGCCTTCAATAATAAGAAATATTCCTTATAGGAATTGTCCTTATACCAGTTTATGTTGGTCTGGTATGCTCTAGGTGATACGCCTGACTCATTTACATTGATACATCTGACCTTTACATCATTGTCGGATAATAATGTAATACTATTTGCATTCCAGAAGGTTCCATAGCCATATTGAAGATTATTTTTTTCTAATGTGTCTATAACATTTTCTAATGCCTGATTACTTTCTGACTGGGTATTATTAATTTTTAATATACCCATTGTAGAAATAAGCATTAATATTCCTATTGGAATTACTATAATTGCAAACATTCTCTGATATTGCTTTTTATCATATATCCATTTTGCAAACATAATACATAAAATAACAGATGTCCCTATAATTGGAGATAATCGCCAACAGGCTGTATTTAAACTTCCAAATACCCAGCCTAATAAAATCAGTGCTGTCATAAATGAATGTGTTAATATCATAAGCTTATAGGCTATAGTTTCAAATTTGTTATACATTATTGTCATTATAATAGGAACAATCAAAACCACTAAGGAGCATATTATTTTTAACAGTTCTATAATACCCTCGCCAGAATATATTAACATTCTGCTTCCAACCTCTACGCCGAATAATGTAAACCATTGCGGAACAAAACTTAGAAAATTATCCAGCCACTGGCTTTGCTTAGAAAATACTGAATATCCTTCCTGGTAGCCTGCTACTATGTTTCCATTTGCTATTTTTCCTAACAGCATGCCTACAATAATAGCAAATATTAAAGCTAAAATTATTTCATATTTCTTTTCATTTTTTTTGCTGGCAAGAGGTGTTTTTACATCAAAAAATATATTTGCCATAAATGCTGCCAATACCGGTAAGCCATATATAGTAAGGGCTTGTATACCGTTCATTGAGCATAGTACTGTCCATATTAAAAGTAATATCATATATTTCTTTTTTGATTTTTCACAATTAAGTACCCTTAGTGCAAGACCTAATCCTACCATAACAAAAAGTAGTCCCAGACTATAATATATTATGTGGCACCAGAATATTTCCCTTAGCTTTTCGCTTATGGAAACTATTAAAAATAGTGCTGAAACTCCAACAACACTCCATTTATAGCTAAAGTTCATAGACCTTAGCAAAAAGGCAAGCGCCAGACCAAAGCATATTGCAAATAACACCATACCACATAGCTGTGCTGTCATACTGACACCAAATATTGCTACAAACGGAACCATTAAAAGCTGTCCACCAAAAGGCAGCAGGCAGGCGTAATAAAAGTCGCTGTTCATAAGAGCTTTTCCATCTAAAACAGCCTCTGCCCAGGTAATAGTATCTGTACAGTCGGCATGATAATAGCCCTTTGAAATAAAAATAATATAAAATAATACAATTCCAATAGATACTACTCCTATCAGGGATACTGCTACTTTTACTGCCATGTTATTTTTGCTCATGATATTCCTCCTCTGTATTTACATTCCATATATTAGACTTGTCCTTTCTGTCCTTTATGATGTTGTCTACAGCCTCAAACGAAGTAACCATTGAATGGTCCATATTGTTATATCTATGCTGACCGTTTCTGCCTACACAATACAAATTGTCATAGGTATTTAAATAATCTACTAATTCATCTATCTGGTCATAGGTATCAAAATATGCTGGATATGCTTTTTTAACCTTTTCCCTGTGAGCATCAAGGACAGCCTTTTCATCTGAAATAATACCCATTTTAACAAGCTCCTGACTTGCAAACCTTATACATTCTTCATCTGACATATTGTAAAAATCGTCACCCTCATTGCAGAAATACTCTAAGCCTATCCATACCTTATGGTCTATGTCCTTTACAAGATATGGCGACCAGTTATTAAATATCTGGATTCTTCCAAGCTTTACACCAACATCCTGTACATAAATCCAGCAATCTGGAACAATGTTGTTAATAGTTTTTATATTTGTCTGATTCTTAAGATTAAGCTCATCCACCAATAAGCCTACTGTAACAAAATCTCTGTATGGAAGCCCCTTTGCAATAGCAGCAATATTTTCTGGAACGCTATTCATCCCTGCTGTTAAATCCTTAAGTGGCATTGAGGAAATGAAAATATCACCCTCAAGCTCTACCTGCTCTCCGTCCTTCTCATAAACCACACTCCGGATTTTTCCGTCTGAATTGTTTATTTTTACAACCTTTGCATTTTTAATAATGCTTCCACCCATATTTTCTACTTTGCCTGCTGCTACCTCCCAAAGCTGTCCCGGACCATACTTTGGATAATAAAATTCCTCAATAAGAGAGGTTTCCACCTTTTTATTTTGGGAATTTTTCTTAAATATTTTTGAAAATACATCCTTTATAATTGCGACTATTGAAAGTCCCTTAACTCTTTGAGATCCCCAGTCTGCTGATATTTCTCTAGGGTGGCGTCCCCACAGCTTTTCTGTGTAGCCCTCAAAAAACATAGAGTACAATTTTCTTCCAAATCTATTTATGTAGAAATTTTCTAAGGAGGTTTCTTTTTTCTTAAACACACACGCCTTTAGATAGCTAAAGCCTGCACATATAGTTGTAAAGAAGCCCATATTTTTTATAGTTTCCCACTTTAAGCTAATAGGATAATCAAAGAATTTTTTCTTATAGTATATTCTGGACACCCTATTTCTAATAAGCATTACCTCATCGTCCTTTTCCGGGTCTGGTCCGTTTTCAGCTAATGCTTTTTTTCTTCCTAATATTTTGTCATCATAGGCATCTGCACCCTGAGTAGGCATAATTCCAGCCCACCACTTCATAACATTATCATCCTTGGAGAAAAATCTGTGTCCTCCTATATCCATACGATTTCCATTGTACCTTACAGTTCTTGAAATACCTCCTATTTCATTACTTTCCTCTAATATAATAATCTCATATTCATCCTTAGTACTTTTTAAAAGCTGAAATGCCGCAGTAATACCTGCCGGGCCAGCTCCAATAATAACTACTTTTTTCACAATAATCTCCAATCTATTTTTTTCTATACAAAGTAATTTTTCTAGCTACAAAATTCCAAACTAAAACTATAATAGCCGCTATAACTTTTGAAACCATAAAATACAAGCCTGCAATCTCTGTAAGCACATACATTATTATTTCAGTAAATCCTAAGCCTATTACGCCTATAATTCCATAGACCAGAAATTCTATCTTTCCGTTTACGCTGCTGTTCTCAAAAACCAGCAGCTTGGATAGTCCATAATTACAGGCAAGACCTATAATAAAAGCAAATATTGCGGATATTAAATAGTTTACACCAATAGTTGTAATTAAGAAAAGACTCCCTCCGTCTGCCAAAAATGCAACTCCACCAACAAATATGTATCTAAAAAATTGTATAAAGGTATTGTTGCTTTTTGTTATAAACAGACTTTTGAAGTCTAACTTAAATATATAATCAAATAGTTCTTTCATATAATTTTCCTCATAGCTTCATGATTAAAATTATATATAATTATTCTTACTCTTTCAAGCTAATTTTCACGATATTTAACTATTGTTTACACCTGATACAGTCTATAGGTTTCATCTTATTAATCTTTCGTAATGGTGGTATACTTGAAATCATTACTAATGATATACAACACAAAATTATTGCTGACATAAAAAGCAGCATCCATTTATTATTTACATTTTCCAATATTTTGTTATCTATAAATAATTTTGATATATAAAAAATGCCAACTGACATTACTGCAGCAATGCAGCCTGTTATAAGACTTTGTATATAAAAAATACCTTTTATATCTTTTTTATTGCAGCCTAATGCTCTAAGGATTCCAATTTCATATGTTCTTTCACTTATTGATATATTAACAAATGAACTAATTGTAAAGAAAGATATGAATACAAGTAAAAATGCTATTATTACTAAAATTTCTCTCATAGTATGCGTTTTATCTGAAACACTTCCAATTAGATGCCTATACATCGTGAAACAATCATATTTGTCATTAATATCATATTTATCAAATTCTCTCACTATTTCCTGATTTTTTGCATAGCAATATACCACCGATGGTGCAGGATTATTGATTTTCTCCTTCAGCTTGTTATTTATATATATTCCCTATTCTAAATTTGAATCGTATATACCACATACCTCTACTTCAAATATATTACAGATTTGTAAATAAAATTCTTTGTTAAAAATTATTTTTTCATCCTCATTTTCTTCATATAAATCCATCATACTAATATCAATCGCTATTTTATTTTCTTCATTTTCCTCTGGATACCTTCCCATCAGCAATGGGTATGTTTTTTTTGTTGTTTTTTATTGTAATATACCTACAAGCAACCACCCTTCAAGGTTTTAGGTACGCTTACCCTCTCATTCCTATTAATAAACAAGGTTATTATTAGAAAATCCAAAAGCATTACAAAAGCACCAATAAAGCATATCTCAAATACGCCTCCCTCGCCTTTATACATACTGGTTTTTGAATAAATTATCCCAGAAACAATGGCTATTATATTAATAAGTCCACTGTATATGTACATTTTTCTATATCTTTCAAACATTGAATAGCCCAAGGTCTTTTTAACAGCAATTTCTATTTCATTAGAGGAATATAATATTTGTACCTGTATTCGTGATATTATTACAACTATTAATAGTAATGCTGCAATTAAAACTGCCTTTATATACGCTGTTCTTTCAAGCAGCTCTAATCTTTCAACATAGCTGTCATATACATCTTGTATATATGCGGTGGCATTTCTGTCTTTTGATATTTTTTCTAATGCCTGCTCTATGTCTTTTTCTGTTGCTTTCCACATAGTTTTTTCAAAAAATATAAGATACCTGCTGCCATCACCTATATTATAATCGTTTTTTACAGACAAATTAACCAATACAATTACTGGATTTTTTGAATTTTTACTATCTCTATCCTCTTCAATACATATACAAGGCAATACAACATCTTCTTTATATTCCAGATATTGTGGCTTCATTTCTTCTTCCTTATCATATAAATTACTTGCCATATCTGTTGCCTCGTTTTTAATATCCTCCCTAAGCGTTGTATTTTTGTTATAAATAAAATAAACTCCTTCCTTAAAATCATAATCTGATAGTTCAGGTATTACCCTTTTTATATACTCAACGGAATTTTTATTTGCACAAATTATATCAATATCACTTACTCCATTTGTGTCATCTACAAAATATGTACCCTGCAGCTTGTCAATATTTTCCCTATAGAGCTTTTCCATATACTCACTAGGTGCAACCTCTTCATAGTTCTTAACATGTAGATCGACATTAACATATCCCTTATAATATTCAAATAATTTTCCCTGTGCCTTATAATCAATATAATTATTTATTTCTTTAAACTCTGATATTACTAAAATAACTGTTACTGCTACAGCTAAAAGCTTTACAATATGATTCATAAAAAGTATTTCACCAGAAATAACATCATTTGACATTACTCTGGATACATCAAATTTTAAAACTGCTCCCTGCATTAGTACGCATATTAATACCGTAGCATATACAACCATTCTAACAATTTCTAAATCAAATGTACTATAGTCTAAAATACGGGCAATTAGACTTACTATTTCAAAAGAACCGCCTATTATTCCTATTTCTATGATAGCTTTTTTTAAAAAAATACCTATTGCGCTTTCACCTAAGGTTACTCTGATTACACTTTCTTTTTTCTCCTTTTGAAAAACATAATAGGATATTATAATAATCATTACTAAAATCAGTCCCCACACAAGCAAAAGCTTAGTCTTTGCCTCTCTTAATCTGCTGGCTGCTCCAAACTCCGGCTTATAAACAGGATATTTTTCAGAAAATTCACTAATAAAATCTGATATTATTTCCTCACTTCCTACTAGATAAAGCTTTGTAGGATTTACCAACGCCTTCATTCTCTCCTCTGGAATATCTTTAAAATCATCAAATTTTATAATTACTTTTCCGGAAAACAATGCCTTTTGATTTCCTTCTTTTATATAATAATTATCCTCTAAATACTCTTTAAACTCTTGGTCGCAGTATATACTTTTTCTTGATGTATATATACTGTCTACCTGTGTTGATATTCCACCTATTAGTAGTCCCTTCTCCTTCGCCCCATTATACAAATCATTAAGCATTTCCTTACAATTATAATTATTTGAATTAAAGGATACGGCAGGCATATCCTCAAAATCACTAATATATTCTATGTATATTTCCCCAGAAATGATTATTCCAATGAAAATTAAAAAAACTACTACAGCTATCTGAACTTTTCTCATGAATTTCTATATCTCCTTCTTTATAGTTTACAGGCTGTTGACAACACTTATTTTTTTACAAGCAGATACATCTATCACCTATGCTTTTATATTCTTCTACATGAGTAACCAAAATAACTGTTTTTCCAGATTTATTTATTTCTTTTAAAATGTTCATTACCATTTCAGAATTTTTCACATCAAGAGAGCCTGTAGGCTCATCTGCCAGTATAACACTACTATTTTTTACCATTAATCTTGCTAATGCTACTCTTTGCTGTTCTCCACCTGATAGCTTATATACCTTCGTATCCAGCTTATCTATCAATCCAACCTTTTCTAGTGCTTCCTCAATAGATAATCCATTTTGACTCTTTTTCTTTACAAGCTTTAAATTCTGTCTGACAGTCTTTTTATCAACTAAGGCAAAATTTTGAAATAAAAAGCCAACAATGTCCCTATAATACTTCAATTTGTTTTTTCTTTTAGTAACCTCTATATCATTAACCAAAATCTTCCCCTTATCTACGGGCTCTAATCCTCCAATCATATTAAGCAGAGTTGTCTTACCTGCTCCACTATTTCCAGATAAAACCACAAACTCTCCATCCTTTATTTCCAAATTGTATTTATCAAATAAAACTTTTTCATCAAATTTCTTACATAAGTCAACTATCTTTATCATAGACTCTAATACTACTGATGTAGCCTTTCCTTTCTTTAAAATATTTTTAGAGGGTACAAAAGTTTAATATCTATTACTGACATTTTTATAACAGCTATATTTTTATACCTTCCAAAAATTAAACTACTTCAAATCCCAAACACTCCTCATAATATCAAATGCGTGCTTTATTTCTGCGTTATACTTTTCAAACAGCTCCCTTTCCTCTTCTGTAGGTTCATCGTAAAACTCCATATTTTCATTTAGAATAACGCAACCACCTACTTCCAATACTACCTCGCTTTCACTAGACTTGTGAGTTATTATTTGTGTTTCTATTCTATATCCACCTATTTCAGGAAAAATAAGCATATCTACAGTTGGTCTTGCATCCCCAGGAACAGCTGTTTGTGCAATAGATAAATTTCCTGTAAAAGAAAGATAGCTTGGTAATGACACGGCGAATACATATCTATCATATTCTCCTAATTCTCCTATAAATTTGGAATAATCCTTAAATTGCTCATTATATCCAACCTGTTCACAAAGTGGTTTCCATCTTATATAACTAAAAGCCAACCAATACACATTGTATATTGCAAACAAAGCTATAAGTGTAATTATTACTTTAAATACTATACTTTTCTTTTTCATATTTTTAATCTCCTCTTAATATCCCTTTGTCGCAACTGTAAACTTATATTTAACATTTTTACCTGTGTTCTCAATAGAGGCTTTACCTGAAAGCTTTGCATCATAAACAGACATATTTCCCATCGTTAGAGCAAATCCCATTCCTAATACAATACTCATTTTTAAAAAATTTTTTGACATTTTATTACCTCCTTTTGTATTTCTGTCAATAGTCACATCCTACCACATTTTTTTTAATTTGTGTGCCAATGTCCCAAATTCGACATTTTATGTCCCAAATTTGCATGTTTTTTTACAAAAAACAAGTATTTTATGTTTTTTTACTCATATATTTTAATTAATAAGTCATATAAAAACTCTTATGCATATGTATTTTTTATTCAATATTTTGTAACTTATTCTAAATTCCAAACCTCCCGCATTTTATCAAATGTATGCTGTATCTCTGGCTTGTACTTTTCAAATAACTCCTTTTCCTTCTCTGTTGGTTCTCCGTAAAACTCCATATGTTCATTTAATGTGATAGTTCCACCTGTTTCCATTGTAGTTTCTTTTTCATCTGTTTTATTAAATATTATTTGTGTTTCAACCCTATATCCACCTATTTCTGGAAAAATAAGCAAATCTACAGTTGGTCTTGTACTACCATCAACTGCTGTTTGTGCTAATGACAAATTTCCACCAAAAGTTAAGTATCTTGGTAATGCTACATAATATATATATCTATCATAAGTTTCTAACTCACCAACAATTTTAGTATAATCCCCAAATCGTTCATTGTATCCAACTTGTTCACAAAGTGGTTTCCACCTTATATAACTAAAAACCAGCCAATATACATTGTATATTGCAAACAAAGCTATAAGTGTAATTATTATTTTAAATACTATACTCCTTTTTGAAAAAACTTTTGACATTTTATGTCCTCCTTTTTGATTTTGTTAATACCAAAAGCCTACTATATTTTTTTAAATTTGTACTCAAATGTCCCAAATTTGACGATTTATGTCCCAAATTTGCATATTTTTATAAAAAAAGGCCTGCCAAACAGACAAATCCGTACACTCTATGTACTACCTATCCATTTGGCAAGCCTGATTTATATAATCCTTAGCTTATAACTACATTCTATTTTTTAATATTTTTATTTTAAATAGAACTTCAAATTATTTACTTTACGCTGTCTGGCTTAAATATTCTTCAATTTTACTGATTGCTGCTTCTTCGTCATTTCCTTCAGCAGAAACCTTTACTTTTTCTCCTGTGTTAAGTCCCAATGCCATCATGCCCATTATGCTTTTGGCATTTACCTTCTTATTTTCATACTCTACATAGATTGAGCAGTCAAACTGACTTGCTACCTGTACAAATAAAGCTACTGGTCTAGCTGCCAATCCATTTTTAATTTCGATAATCATGTCCTTAGTTACCATGTTGTCCTCCTGGTTTTTCTTGCACATTGCATCTTAAATCTTCTGCAATTTCGCCTAGTTTTCTAAGTCTGTGGTTTACCCCTGATTTGCCAACCGGTTTTTCCAGCATCTCCCCCAACTCCTTTAAGGAGGCTTCTGGATTTTCTAATCGCAAAGCTGCCATTTCCTGAAGCTGTGGTGAAAGGTTTGAAAAGCCAACCAAATCTCTAATATATTTAATATCTTCAATCTGCTTTACTGCTGCCGTAACTGTCTTATTGATATTTGCAGTTTCACAGTTTACCTTCCTGTTCACCGTGTTTCTCATTTCCTTGAGAATTCGTACATTTTCAAGATTCATCAAGGCAATATGTGCCTCCATAACATTTAAAATATCAACAATAGATGAACCTTCTTTGATATATACCACAAAATGTCTTTTTCTTTCAACTATTTTTGCTTCAATTTGAAAAATATTTATAATTTCACATAATTGAACTGCCTTCTCATAAGCATTACACACAATCTCAAAATGATAATTCTTTTCCGGAGTGCTGATAGAGCCTGCTGCCAGAAATGCTCCTCTTATAAACGCCCTTTTACAGCAGGAATTCATAATCACAACATTGTCTACTGACATATTTTCTTCTATCTCTCCATACTCATTTAAGAGCTTTGAAGCCTTAAGAATCCTCATTGCGTCCTCATGCCTGTTAACAGTAATAGTATATGTACGACTTTTCTTCAAATATACATTTTGCTTAATGGTAATTTCGGCTACTATATTAAATGTTTTTTTCAATAATGTAAAGTACTTTCTTGCCAATGCAATACTTTCCGAATGTATTTTAACAGAATACATATTTCTTTCTGAAATAACTATTCTTCCACAAAGACTGATAATAGCAGCTATTTCTGCAATGTTGCAGTGCCTCGCTGAAGCTATCTGTCTGGATAATTCCTCTTTAACCTCCTGTGAGAACGACATATCTCTACCTTCTCTCTATATCCCTATGGGTAAGCTTTATTCCATAATCATCATTTTTCTTTAGTTCATTATATAACATATTGGCAATAGTTACAGAGCGGTGCTTTCCTCCTGTACAGCCAATGCTTATTACTAATTGATTTTTTCCTTCTGCCACATAATTTGGAATAAGGAATTTTATCATATCCACCAGCTTTTCTTCAAACTCCTTTGAAACCGGCGAATTCATAACATAATCATTAACCACCTTGTCGTTTCCTGTCTTTGGCCTAAGCTCCTCCACATAGTATGGATTAGGCAAAAATCTTACATCGAAAACTAAATCTGAATCCATTGGTATTCCATATTTAAAGCCAAAGGAAAGAATATTAATGAAAATATTTTTATATTCTTTATTTTTAACAAATATTTTCTCAAGCTCTCCTCTTAGCTCCTTAACCAATAAGGAATCTGTATTAATAATGTAATCTGCCTTAACCTTTAAAAAGCCTAAGGCTTCTCTTTCCTTTGCAATACCTTCATCTACTCTGCCCATTGTAGTAAGTGGGTGTGATCTTCTGGTTTCCTTAAACCTTTTAATAAGTGTTTCATCCGAAGCCTCTAAAAATAAAATTTCGCATTTTTTTCCTGAGGCTTTTATACCGTCAATTATATTGTCAAGCTCCATTAAAGAATGTCCGCTTCGTATATCTATACCAATGGCAATCTGGGATATTTCGTCCTTTGTAGAGCCAAAAGCAAGGTCAACAAATTTGTTAAATAGTGCCAATGGCAAATTATCAACACAAAAATATCCCAAATCCTCAAGTATTTTCATTGTTGTACTTTTTCCTGCCCCTGACATCCCTGTAACAATAACAAATCTCATGTTTCTCTCCTATAGTATTTTTACCTCTGGTTCAATGCAAACTCCAAACTGCTTATATACTTCCTCTGATACATTCTTAATAAGCTGTTTTACATCATCTGCTGTAGCATTTCCAGTATTAATTACAAAGCCCGAATGCTTTGCAGATACCTGTGCGCCACCTACTGTATAGCCTTTAAGTCCTGCGTCCTCAATAAGCTTCCCTGCAAAATATCCTTCCGGTCTTTTGAAGGTGCTTCCTGCACTTGGATATTCTAAAGGCTGTTTTTCCCGACGCCTTCTGCTAAGTTCATCCATTTGCTCTTTGATTTCTTCCTGCTTTCCCTTTGTTAATAAAAATTTGCAGGAAAGTACTGTATAAGCTTTTTCCTCTATGACACTATGTCTATACGATAAGTCCAGCTCTTCCTTTGTAAGTGACAATATATTTCCTTTATTATCACATACCCTTGCAGATATGATAATATCCTTTATTTCTCCTCCATATGCACCTGCGTTCATTACTACAGCCCCACCAACACTTCCTGGTATTCCAGCTGCAAACTCCATTCCTGTAAGGCTGCTCTTATATGCCTCCTTTGCAGTTTTGGAAAGTAACGCACCTGCCTCTACATCTATTTCATTATTATTAATTTCAATTTTTGAAAGCTTTTCGCCTATATATATTATCACACCCTTGTAGCCATCATCCGGAGCTAATACATTACTTCCATTTCCTAAAACATAATACTTAATATTATTCTCATTTAGCGTTTTTATAAGTAACGCTGCCTCTTCTTCGCTGCCAGGCGATACAAAAAAATCAGCATAACCACCTATTCTAAAGGTCGTATGCTTTTTCAATTCTTCCTTGGTCTTTATATTTTCTTTTGGAACTATATTACTGATAATATCTAAGATATTGTCCGACATAATAATCTCCTTTATAAATGTACTTGTAGTCAACTATAAAACTAATAATCTATTTCCCTCTTTATGTTATTTATACCCTATTATTCCTCTTTTGTAAACAAAACTTATATTTTTATTTTTGAAATATTAAATATATGTCATATAATGCAATAATGCCAGCCAACACCTTCTCACCAAAAATATATTTTACTATAACTTTTGGTGCGGGGCTTGCCTGACATTACTTAAAACCAGCTCTATCTTTTACGATTTAACAAGCATTAATTCCACTATGAAAGAATAAGTGCTGCCGCACCGTAAATACCTGCATCATTGCCAAGAGATGCCAATGTGAATTTTGTATCTCTACTAGCAAAAAATGCGTATTGCTTGTAATATTTTTCAATTCTGTCAATCAAGAACTGTCCAGCCTTACTTACACCACCACCGATAACAAACACGCCAGGGTTTACAACGCAGGAAATATGAGCTGCTGCCTTACCTAAATACTTTCCAAGCTCCTCGACAGCCATATTTGCCACCTCGTCACCGACCTTTGCCATATCAAATACATCCTTAGCTGTAAAATCTTCTGTATCACGAAGCTTTGAAGGAACCTCTGTAGCTGCTAAAATTCTCTTTGTAACCTTTACTACACCTGTAGCGGAGCCATACTGCTCAAGGCAGCCCTTTTTACCACAGCCACAAGTGTCATTTTCATCATCACTCATTGGCATATGTCCGATTTCACCAGCCGCACCATTTACTCCGGTAATAATCTTTCCACCAAGTATAACGCCACCGCCTACACCTGTGCCTAAGGTAATCATAACCATATCTTTTTCGCCTTCACCACTACCCTTAAACATTTCGCCAAGTGCTGCTACATTTGCGTCATTACCACACTTTACATTAACCTCTCCAAATATTTCCTTGAATTTGTCACTAACATTAAACACATCCCAGCCAAGATTTACACATTTTAAAACTGTGCCGTCATCAAGCACTGCACCTGGAATTCCTAAACCAACACCGATAATATCACTTTTTTTAAGGTCATTTGTCGCAAGAATTTCTGTAATCTTTGCACAAATGTCAGGAATAATGAGCTTACCATTTTCTTCCTTTCTTGTAGGAATTTCACATTGGAACTTTAAAACGCCTTCTTCGTCAAACATACCAAGCTTAACTGTTGTTCCACCTATATCTACACCAAAACATACTTTACTCATTTTCAAATCCTCCGTTTGTTTTCTTTATTCTTCTGATGATTTTGTAAGATTTCTCTGTACTCTGTTGTATAATTCCTTAGCTGCATTGTAGCCCATTTTACGCTGACGGCAGTTGACTGCGGCTGCCTCTACTATAACAGCAAGGTTTCTGCCTGGTCTTATTGGAATAGAATGACAGACTACTTTATTTCCTAAGAACTCTGTGTATTCCTCCTCTAAGCCTAATCTATCATATTCCTTATCTCTGCTCCACTCCTCAAGCTTAATAACTAAGTCAATGCCCTGAGTTTCCTTTACGCTGCCTACACCATAAAGTGTTTTAACATCAATAATACCGATACCTCTAAGCTCTATGAAATGTCGGGTAATATCAGGAGCTGTTCCAATAAGTGTTTCCTCACTTACCTTTCTGATTTCAACTACATCGTCTGATACAAGACGGTGACCACGCTTTATAAGCTCAAGTGCAGCTTCACTTTTACCAATTCCACTCTCACCCATAATAAGGACGCCTTCGCCGTATACATCTACTAAAACTCCATGAATAGAAATACATGGGGCTAATTCTACATTGAGCCATCTGATAATTTCTGCCGTAAGGTCTGATGTAGTCTTGTCTGATACCAATACTGGCACTCCATACTTTTCACCTGCTGCTATAATATCTGCATCCGGCTCCAATCCTCTGCAAAAAATTATACAAGGTGACTTCTTAGACATAAGAGTTTCATAAACCTCTAGCTTTTTGTTTTTATCCATCTGTTCAATAAAAGTATATTCTACATATCCTATTATCTGAACTCTTTCTGAAGGAAAATGTTCAAAATAGCCAACAAGTCCAAGACTTGGTCTGTTAATTTCGGGTACTGTAATCTTTATATCCTTTACATCAATATCAGGCGTATAATTTTTTAAACTGTTTTTTTCTATTAATTCTTCAAGCTTAACACTTTGACCAGCCATAACAACCTCCGCTACACATAGATTTTTCGTATTGTTTTACATAAACTTTCACGCTACTATTATATTACCCTAATCTAACCTATATTTCCATATAAAATTTTTAAAATAATAAACTAAAAATGTCAAAAGCTAATACTTCCTATGGCAATAATATGCACTTAGCTTATTTATTAAAAAATAAGTATATATTATTTGCCACATCTTCATTAATAGAAGGCACCTCTAATAATTCCTCTACGCTGGCATTTTTTATGTCTTCTATAGATTTAAAATGTTTCATTAAGGCTTTCCTTCTGGTAACACCTACACCCTTAATCTCATCCAGCACCGATCTGACCTGATTTTTTCCTCTAATGCTTCTATGAAATTCTATAGCAAATCTATGTGCCTCGTCCTGTATTCTGGTAATAAGCTTAAACATTTCGCTATGGGTATCAATAGGTATTTCTACATCATTGTAATATAGTCCTCTGGTTCTATGGTGGTCATCCTTTACCATACCACATACAGGAATATTTATTTTAAGCTCTTCCAGCACCTCTAAGGCAATATGCACCTGACCTTTGCCGCCGTCCATTAAAATAAGCTCTGGGAAATTAGAAAACTTTCCAAAATCAATACCTTCTTCTCCTAAAAGCTTTCTTTCCTCCATACCGTGTGTAAATCTTCTGGTAAGCACTTCCTTCATACTACTGTAATCATCAGGTCCTACAATAGTTTTAATCTTAAATTTTCTATAATCATTTCGCTTTGGCTTTCCCTTTTCATACACAATCATAGAGCCTACTGATAACATACCTGCTGTATTTGAAATATCAAATGCCTCCATTCGGTAAGAGCCTTCCTTAGTAGGTATTTGAAGGGTATCAAACAATTCCCTTGCTGCTCCAAGAGTTCTTTCTTCTTCTCTTTTAATTTTTTCCCTGTCCTTATCTAATACCATCTTTGCATTTTTTTGTGCTAATTCTACTATTTTTTCCTTTTCACCCTTTTTCGGTGTAAGTATTCTTACCTTTGAGCCTTTAACCTTACTAAGCCATTCTGCTAAAATATCTGCCTCCTCTAACTCATTAGAAAGCAGTATTTCCTTAGGTACAAAAGGTGTGCCTGAATAATATTGCTTTATAAAGTTAGTTAATATGCTTTCACCCTTTTCCAAATAGTCAGTAGTCATATGAAAATGTTCCCGTCCAATAAGCTTGCCCTCCCGAATAAAAAAAACCTGCACTACTGCATCAAAATCCTCTGAAGCATATGCAATAACATCCTGGTCCAACATATCCTCCGAGGTAATTTTTTGTTTTTGGGCTATAGCCTTTACATTATTAAGCAAATCTCTGTACTCTGCTGCCTTTTCGTACTCCATTTCCTCTGATGCCTGATACATTTTTTCCTCAAGCATAGACAAAACCCTCTTGTACTTACCATCCAAAAATTCAATTACCTGCTCAATAGACTTTTTATACTCCTCACTACTAATATAGCCCATACAAGGTCCATCACATTGCTTTATGTGATAATACAAACATTCCCTGCCTTTTCCAATATCCTCCGGAAGCTTTCTTCTGCAGGAACGCACCTTGTATATTTTCCTAAGTAATTCTATAGTATCATTTACAGCACCAGCACTTGTATAAGGTCCAAAGTATCTGGATTTGTCCTTTTTCATATCTCTGGAAAACAAAATCCTTGGAAAAGCCTCATAGGTAGTTACCTTAATATAGGGATAGGTTTTGTCATCCTTTAACATAGTGTTATATCTAGGACGATGCTTTTTTATAAGGTTACATTCTAATATTAATGCCTCAAGCTCGGAGTCAGTTACAATATATTCAAAATAGCTGATGTTAGATACCATATGCTCAATTTTAGCTGTTTTGTTTGTGCTTTCCCTAAAATATTGTCTTACTCTGTTTCTTAAATTTATAGCCTTACCTACATATATTATTTCGTCCTTAGCATTGTGCATCAGATAAACTCCCGATGATGTGGGTAGCTTTTTTAATTCTTCATCTATATCAAACATTTCCTGCCTCATTTCACAAAATACTTTTTAAGCCTTTTTACAACCTTTTCCTTTACAATCTTTTTCTATAGCTTTCCAATATATTTTATTATAGTATTTTCATAAAATAAAGTCAGGCAAAGTATTAGCATCGCTATTTATAGTCTGCCTATAAACTTAAATGCAAGCCCTGCCTGACATTCTTTAATTTTCTTCTACAACCTGCTCTTCAATCTGTGGATTTTTTACTTCATTGTATATTTCCATAAACTGCTTTCCAGTAATAGTTTCCTTTTCATAAAGATATGTTGCAATTTTTTCAAGAACATCTCTGTTTTCTAATAACAATGCCTTTGCTTTTGCATAACATTCCTTTAATAATATTTTAATCTCTGTATCTATTTCTGCTGCCGTTTCGTCTGAGCAGTTAAGAGTTGTTCTTCCACTAAGATATTTGTCCTCAACACTTTCTAAGGACATAAGACCAAACTTATCTGACATACCATACTGGGTAATCATTGCTCTGGCAAGCTCTGTAGCCTTTTCCATATCATTTGAAGCACCAGTTGTAACTGTATCAAAAACGATTTCCTCTGCTGCCCTGCCACCAAGTAATGTGGTAATTCTAGCAAGCAGCTCATCCTTACTCATAAGATACTTTTCTTCCTCTGGAACCTGCATTACATATCCCAGAGAGCCCATAGTTCTAGGTACGATTGTAATTTTCTGAACAGGCTCAGCATTCTTTTCAAGTGCTGTAATAAGTGCATGTCCAACCTCATGGAAAGCAACTGTTTTCTTTTCCTTTTCGCTTAAAATTCTGTCTTTCTTTTCCTTGCCCGCAATAACCACCTCTACTGACTCAAATAAGTCCTCCTGAGATACTGCATTTCTGCCATGCTTAACTGCATTAATAGCAGCTTCATTAATCATATTTGCAAGGTCAGAGCCAACTGCACCCGAGGTAGCAAGTCCGATAGCATCTAAATCTACTGTTTCATCTAAAGCAACATTTTTTGAATGAACCTTCAGGGTTTCTATTCTGCCCTTAAGGTCTGGCTTTTCTACAATAATTCTTCTGTCCAGACGGCCTGGTCTTAAAAGAGCCTTGTCTAACACATCAGGTCTGTTTGTAGCTGCTAATATGAAAATACCCTTTGAAGAATCAAAACCGTCCATTTCTGACAAAAGCTGATTAAGGGTTTGTTCTCTTTCATCATTGCCACCACCATACTTTGAATCACGGCTTTTACCAATAGCATCTATTTCATCAATGAATACAATACATGGAGCATTTTGCTGTGCCTGCTTAAACAAATCCCTGACTCTTGATGCACCTACACCAACATATAATTCAACAAAATCTGAACCAGACAGCGAGAAAAATGGTACCTTTGCCTCGCCAGCAACAGCCTTAGCAAGTAATGTTTTACCAGTACCCGGAGGGCCTACCAGCAATGCACCCTTTGGAAGCTTTGCGCCAATGCTTGAATACTTTTCCGGATTGTGCAGGAAATCTACTATTTCCGTAAGTGACTCCTTAGCCTCGTCCTGTCCTGCAACATCAGCAAAAGATACTCCCGTATCCTTTTGCATATACATTTTTGCCTTTGACTTTCCAACACTCATTGCGCCACCACCCATTTTCTTGAATAGTGTACCCATAAAGAAATATATAATAACAAATGGAATAATCCAAGACAATATTACTTCAATGATAGTAGAGCTGGAATCTGAACTGTCTGCTCTGAATTCAACGCCCGACTTTTCAAGGGTTTCATATAGCGCATCTACACTAATGGCGTTTGTATAATAGGTTTTCTTTATACCGGAAAACTGGGAAAAAATATCAAACTCACTTTTTGTTTCCTTTTCAGTTACTCCATCCTTAGGAGTGATAATAATCTTGCCCGATGTGTCTATAACAACTGACTTTACCTCTCCATTCTCTACCATTTGTAAAAATTCATTATAAGGAATTTCCTTTGTAGTTGCGCCTGCATATAACGAAGTAAGAGTAGTTACTGCTATAATCGTAAACACAGCAGCCACCAGCAGTATTATAATATTCTGTCTTCTCTTGTTTCCATCAGGTTTGTTTCCATTGTTTTGATTATTGTTTGGCGGAATATTGCCTCTTTGTCCATTTCCAAAGTTATTATCCATTGTAACCTCTTTTCTATATATCGACCTATTTTTGATTTATTTATGATGTATATGACATAATTCATATTCATTAATTACATCATTTAATTACATAATCTAATTACATAATCTAATTAATATACTTTTGCTATTGATATACGCTTGTAATTATAAAGTTATTTTCACCATAAATCAATATTCTTATCTTAAAAAAGTATGAAGCTTTTATGAATTTTATTTTATTTTGCTCTAGCATTATTTTTTACTATGTTGTATAATAGTGCTTTAATGTTTAATTGTAATTAAAATTTTTTCACATATTAAGGAGGACAAGTTATGGCAGTAAAATACGTATTTGTAACTGGTGGTGTTGTATCAGGTCTTGGCAAGGGTATTACAGCAGCATCCCTTGGAAGACTATTAAAAGCACGCGGCTACAAGGTTACAATGCAGAAATTTGACCCATATATTAACATTGACCCAGGTACTATGAATCCTATCCAGCATGGTGAGGTTTTCGTTACTGATGATGGTGCAGAAACAGACTTAGATCTTGGACATTATGAAAGATTTATAGATGAAAGCCTTACAAAAAACTCTAATGTTACAACCGGTAAAGTGTATTGGTCAGTTCTTTCAAAAGAGCGTAGAGGTGATTTTGGAGGAGGTACTGTTCAGGTTATTCCTCATATTACAAACGAAATCAAGAGCCGTTTCCATAGAAATTACTCTACAGCAGATACAGAAATTGCCATAATTGAAGTAGGTGGTACAGTTGGTGATATTGAAAGTCAGCCATTTCTCGAGTCTATTCGTCAGTTCCAGCACGAGGTAGGCAAGGAAAATGCTATCCTTATCCATGTTACACTTATTCCATATCTTCGTTCCTCTGGTGAAATGAAAACAAAACCAACACAGGCAAGTGTTAAGGAGCTTCAGGGTATGGGTATCCAGCCTGACATTATTGTATGTCGTTCAGAAATGCCTGTTGACAAGCAGCTTCGTGATAAGATTGCTTTATTCTGTAATGTTCCAAACAATCATGTATTACAAAATCTTGATGTTGAGGTCCTTTATGAAGCACCTCTTGCTATGGAAGCTGAGCATTTAGCTGAGGTTGCCTGTGAATGTTTAAATCTTGATTGTCCTGAACCAGACCTTAAGGAATGGACTGATATGGTATACAAGGCTAAGCATCTTACAAAGGATGTAAATATTGCCTTAGTTGGTAAATATATTTCTCTTCACGATGCATACATTAGTGTTGTTGAATCCTTAAAGCACGCAGGTATTGCAAATGATGCTACTGTTCATATTAAATGGGTTGATTCCGAAACAGTTACACCGGAAAATGTTGCAGAAATCTTCTCTGATGTTTCAGGTATATTAGTTCCTGGTGGTTTTGGTAATCGTGGTATTGACGGAAAGATTTACTCTATTAATTATGCAAGAGAGCATAAAATTCCTTTCCTTGGTCTTTGCCTTGGTATGCAGCTTTCAATCGTTGAATTTGCAAGAAATGTAGTTGGCTACAGTGATGCACACAGCATTGAATTAGACCCTAACACAACACATCCTGTTATCCACTTAATGCCGGAACAGGACGGTATTGAAGATATTGGTGGAACCTTAAGACTTGGTTCTTATCCTTGTGTTCTTGATAAAAACTCAACAGCTTATAAGCTTTATGGTGAAGAAATTATCCATGAGCGTCACAGACATAGATATGAAGTAAATAATGACTATAGAAATGTTCTTAGTGAAAATGGTATGATTTTCTCTGGTATTTCTCCAGACGGAAGAATTATTGAGATGATTGAAATTAAAAACCACCCTTGGTTTGTGGCTACCCAGGCACATCCTGAATTCAAATCAAGACCAAATAGACCCCACCCATTGTTTAAGGGATTTATTGAGGCTGCATTGAATAATCAGTAGGTAATGATGCTCAAACATTGTCTGGCATTATTATATTATCTCCCCTAAACTTTTCATCTAAGCCAAAAGACACCCCAGCCTTCGATTTATCTATTAAGGCTGGGGTGTTTTAAAACTTCTCATATTAACAGTATTAACGATTATTAGTGATGTATTTTGCAGCTTTATGTTATTCCTGGTATTTCTCCGGCTGTGAAAATTTTTGCCACTTTTTGCTTCTCCAACGAAGGTACATCATTATGCCTCTTACTACCTCGTCAAGTCCCTTAGCAAGCCATACTCCTATAAATCCCATTCCCAGTACTACTCCAAACACATAAGAAAGCACCACGCTTACACCCCACATTGAAAATACACCTGCTGCTACAGGAAATCTTACATCGCCCGCTGCACGCAGGGAGTTTATTATAATAAGGTTTGCACTTCTGCCTACCTCGTTAATTATATCAATAGCGAATATTGTAATACCTATCTTTATAATAGCTTCATTATCTGTGAAATAGCCTAATATATATTTTCCACCAAATACACAGGCTAAGGTAATAGTAACTGATACTATTAAGCCTTTTCCAAAGGAACGCAAACAAAGTTTATATGCCTCCTCCTTTTTTCCTGCTCCGATTTTCCACCCAATCATTATGGCTGTTCCTTGAGCTATTGCCAGGGCAAATAGGTAATTATAGTTTGTAATTGTACTTATGTAGGAATTGGCTGTTACAACGGTCTTTCCCATATCATTAATTATTCTGGTAATTACAAGACATGCTAAATTGTATGAGATTGTTTCTCCTGCTGATGGTATTCCTATTGTAAGTATTTTTCTAATTTCATATCGGTTAATTGCTAACAGATATTTTGCTTTAAATTCCTTAACTACTGTTTTAAATACAACAACCCCTAAAATAATAACTGCAACAAATTTGCTAAAGGTAGTTGATATAGCGGCTCCAGCCACTCCTAGTGATGGTATTGGTCCAAAGCCAAATATTAAAACATAGTTTAAACCTATATTTAATACATTCATTATAATAGTAACTATCATACAGGTCTTTGTTTTTCCATGAGCTCTAAGTATCGCTGAAAAGGTATTGACTATAGCCTGTAAGAACACAAAGCCGCCTACAATTTTCATATAATCAATACCGTCACTCATTAATTCATTATCCATTCTCATAAATACAAGAAGATTTTTTGCAAATACATACATTATGATACTCATAATAATACCCATAAGTGTATTTACCTGCAATGCTGCACCTACAAGACGGTTTTTCTCTTCATTACTTTTATTTGCTCCCAAATACTGAGCACATATAATTGATGTTCCAGATGTTATAATAGAAAACACCAATCCCGATATGCCTACTACCTGATTTACAATTCCTACTGCTCCTACTGCATCATCTGAAAACTGACTAAGCATAAAAATATCAACTGTACCGAGCAGCATAAATAAAAATGACTCTACTAATATTGGCCAGGTTAATTTAAATAATGTTGTTTTCTTCTCCATTTGTACCCTTCCATTCCTTTTTTATAATTCACTTAACATCTGATTTTATTTTACTTTTATTGTTTTTATTATTCTTCTATTAATTTTACTGTATTTGTACAATACTATCATTTTTTTAATATTTTTAATTTTGTGAATATTTTACATAATTTGCTTTTATTTTCAAACAAAAAATGGTAATATAGGGGAGTTAATAGAAAAGGAGGTACATTTAAGTGAGAAACAAAAAATTATTTGCATTAGCACTTGCAGCAGCTATGGTTGCAGGTATGTTCACTGGATGTGGTAAGGATTCAGGCAATGAAACCACTGCTAACAATGCCACAAACAATAACAGCCAGACAAGCACAAACAGCAATGCATATGGTCTTACTGAAAACATTAAAGACGGCGCAATTCTTCATTGTTTTGCCTGGTCATTTAACACTATTAATGAGTCTTTAGAGGATATTGCAATGGCAGGTTTTTCTGCTATTCAAACTTCCCCAATTAATGCCTGCTACGATGGTGGCGACGGTGGAATGGAACTTTTCGGTTCAGGAAAATGGTATTATCATTATCAGCCAACTGACTGGACAATCGGTAACTACCAGTTAGGCACAAAGGAAGAGTTTCAGGCAATGTGTGAAAAGGCTCACACATACGGAATTAAGGTTATTGTTGATGTTGCCCCAAACCATACAACAAAATCTACTGAGGCTATTAGCAAAAACCTCATTAATGCTGTAGGTGGTCTTGATAAGCTATATCATTCAAATGGAAAAGAGGATATTTCAAATTATTCTGACAGAGCTCAATGCACATTACAGGCTGTTGGTGGTCTTTATGATGTAAATACAGAAAACCCAGATTTCCAGAATTATTTTATAAAATATCTTAATGATGTTATTGCTTGTGGAGCTGACGGCTTCCGTTATGATACAGCAAAGCATATCGGATTAAGTGATGACCCAAAGGATGATCAAAATCTTCCAAATAACTTCTGGGATAGAGTTACAACTGAAGTAACAAATGCTGATTCATTATTTTTGTACGGTGAAGTTCTTCAGGACGGCAGCGAAAGAATTGCAGATTACATCGACAAAATCGGTGCAACTACAGCCAGTGCTTATGGACAGACAATTAGAAGCTGTGTTATTTCAAAGAGTATTGCAGCTTCTACAGTTTCTAACTACAGAATTGGCAATGCTACACCAAATATTGTTACCTGGGTTGAATCTCATGATAACTACACAGGTGATGATAAAACTTACCAGACTATTGATAATCAGAAAATCAAAATGGGCTGGTGCCTGCTTTCAGTTAGAAAAGATGGTACTCCACTTTTCTTCTCCAGACCTTATGGTGCTACAGCAGACAATATGTGGGGAACCTTCAACAAAATCGGTATGGCTGGTGACAACTTATACAAGGATTCTTTTATAACAGCTTGTAACCGTTTCAGAAATGCAATGGCTGGTCTTGATGAAAACTTATTCAATCCGGATGACAACAACTGTGTTTTATATGTTGAAAGAGGAACTAAGGGCTTAGCTGTTATTAACAATGACTCATCAGATTATAACTTTAGCACTTCTACAAAGTTAGCTGACGGTACATATACAGACCGTGTAGACGGCACAACCTCTTACACAGTAAAGGATGGTAAAATCTCTGGTACTGTTAAGGCTTCAAGTGCAGTTCTTTTATACAATGATGGCTATGTTGATTTAACTGCCCCTGCAGTTGTTAAGGTTGCTGACGATACAACAGGAACATTTATCGGTGATTCTGTAGATGTTACATTGATTGCTGAAAATTCAGTTAAGTCTTCATACTCTATTGATGGAAAAGATGCTGTTGAATTTAAAAATAATGATGTAATTAAAGTGGGCGAAGGACTTGCTGGTTCTGAATCAACAAAGCTTACTCTTTACGGAGAAAATGAAGCTGGCAACAAGACCTGCATTAGCTACATCTTTAAGAAGCAGGATTCAATTACAAATGGTACAAAGATTTACTTTGAAAAGCCAGCAGATTGGAACGATAAGATTTACGCTTATGTTTATGATGAAACCTCATCAAATGATGTTAAAGAAAATGCAGCTTGGCCAGGTGTTGAAATGACAAAGGAAGCCGACGGAAAATACTGCTACACCTTCACAGAAGAGTGGAAAGCTCCTTTAGTTATCTTTACAGATGGTTCTAAACAATCAAATGGAGCTTTAGAGCCAGGTGCAGCTGTTATTGCAGATAAAGTATATTCTTTAAATTAGTCAGCTAAATACATTTAATGCTGAATATATTGTTAAAGCAAAACATACTTGCTGCTTTAACAATACCTGATGTGCAAAATAAAGGAACAGCCCCAAGGCTGTTCCTTTTAAAATACAGCAAAACCTTACACTATTATTTTAAGGTTGGCTTCATATCACTTAAGCTAATAAGTATTGTTGAGGTATTATGAAGCATTGCTGAGGTAGTTGGTGTAATTACGCCGGTCACACCTGCCACTATTAAACCTGTATTAATACCTACAATCTCACGATAGTTTCTATTTATTCGCTTCATAAGGTTGTCGCTTATTAATTTTAGCTTAACAATTTCAAAGAGATTATCTGCGCCTATGGTTATATCTGCTATTTCCCTGGCTATCTGAGCACCCTGGCTTATAGCAATTCCAACATTTGCTGCTGACAATGCCGGTGAATCATTAATACCATCACCTATCATTATGACCTTTTTGCCTGCTGCTTTTTCCTTCTCAACAAAGGAAGCCTTATCCTCTGGTAATACTTCAGAATAATACTCGTCCACTCCAACCTTGCCTGCAATAGAGTGTGCTATTCTTTCACTATCACCTGTCATCATTACGACTTTTTTAATACCAACCTTTTTAAGCTCACTTACAATATCAAATGCTTCTTCTCTAAGTGGGTCCTCTATACAAATAGCTGCTGCTAATACATTTTCTATTGCCAGATACAAATATGAATATTCTGGTGACAGATTTTCAAATTTTTCCTTGTATTCGTCCAAAATAATGCTGTTTTCATCCTCGAATACAAAGTGATAACTTCCAATAATAGCTTTCTTTCCTTCTATTGTAGTAGATATACCATGTGCTACCAGATATTCCACCTTTGAATGTATTTCCTCATGAACTAAATTCTTTTTTACTGCTGCATCTACTACAGCCTTCGCCATAGAGTGTGGGAAATGCTCCTCAAGACATGCTGCAATTCGTAACAGCTCATCTGGATTTTCTCCATTAAAGGATATTACATCTATAACAGTAGGTGTTGCCTTTGTAAGAGTACCTGTCTTATCAAATACTATTGTATCGGCTGCTGCCATAGCCTCTAAATATTTTCCACCCTTTACAGTAATATCATAGGTACTTGCTTCCCTAATTGCCGATAAAACTGTAATTGGCATTGAAAGCTTCAAGGCACACGAAAAATCAACCATTAGAACAGATAGTGCTTTTATTGTATTTCTGGTAAGCAGATATGTAAGCAAAGAGCCGGCTAATGTATAAGGAACTAATTTGTCTGCTAAATGCTCTGCTTTTCCTTCTACTGAGGATTTCAGCTTTTCTGACTCCTCAATCATAGAAACAATTTTTTCAAACTTGCTAGATCCACTTGTTCCTGTAACCTTAAAGGTAATTTCGCCTTCCTCTACTACTGTACCTGCATATACAAGACTTTCATTTGCCTTTCTAACTGGAACAGATTCGCCAGTAAGAGAAGCCTGATTAACCATTGCTTCACCTGCACAAACCACTCCGTCAAAAGGAATTACATTACCCAGTCTTACAACTATCTGGTCACCTTGTTCAATAGTTGTTATATCAGTTAAAATTTCGCCCTCCTCGGTCTTTAACCAAGCCTTTTCAACATTTAGTGCCATACTTCTTGCTAAATCATCAACAGATTTCTTGTGTGTCCAATCCTCTAATATTTCACCTATACTTAGAAGGAACATTATAGAGCCTGCTGTTTTTATATCACCTCTAACCATAGATACGCCTATGGCAGTTGCATCTAATACTGGCACCTCTATCCTGCCCTTTGCAAGCACCTTTATACCTTTAGTTATGTATTTCAAGGAATTATATGCCGATAAACCATATTTTAATGGTAATGGCAAAAACAACTTACTTGCATATCTAAAGATTACTTTGTTGACTATTTTTTCCCAGTAATAACTACTTGTTTCCCTGCCAGAGCTTTCTAACACTATATCTGGAACATCAATATCTTCATAATGAAGGTGCTTTATGTAATTAACAATCTCATTTCTATCACTATTGTATAGAATAACTACATCTGCTGTTCTTTCATATACTGTTACTTTTTCAACTGTTTTTAGAGAATTTAAAGCGTATTGAATTGTATCTGCCTGCTTATATGTCATATTCTTTTGCACAAGATGCAATCTTATACGACCTTTAATCTCATGTTTAATGACAAATTTCATTTTTACGCCTTGCAGCTACTATTCTGCATCCTCCTGAATTTCCTGTGCCTGCGCCTGTGCTTCTCTTTCTTCATTAATCTGCTGTGCTTCAGCATAAATATCGCCCACATTCTCCTGAATGTTAGTAGCTGTTTTCATAACACATTTCTTTGCTCTTAAGGCTGCTGCTGTACATTTTGTATATACATTTTTGGCATCCTTGCTTGATAAAATCTTAATACCAGCAGTACCAAACAATACACCTGCTGCAAAAATTCCTGTTTTCTTTACATCGATTTTCTTTAAAAAATTACGCATAAAAAATGCCTCCTTAATATAATTTTGTCTAATTATAGTTTTTTTAAAAATGTAATTCAAGACAGTTATTGAGAAACTTTATCATTAATTCATACAGCAATTATAGATGCAACATCCTTATTAGTAATATAGCCACAGGATATTAACCCTTGTTTTATAACCTGATTCCAGCTATTTGCAGGTATTTCAATGGATGTATTATCCTCAAATTCCACCTTATAGGCTGTAGCATCTACAGGCTCCTCTATTCTATACATATTCTTTCTGCTAATAGCACCTATTTCCTCTAAGGTGTTCACCATTCTATAAATTGTGGCTGTCCCGATTTTTTTATTATACTTAAGCGCCTTGTAATATATTTCCTTACAACTGGCACATTCCTCTTCCAAAATAATATCCAGCAATATACTTCTCTGCTTTGTAATTCTTCCCCCGCTGCTTCTTAGCTCATTAATTATTTTTTCCTTTTTCATTTTTGTTCTATAATATTTTTCGTTTTGTCCTACTATCTCTTTTTTCATAATATTTTCTTTCTCAACTCCTTCTTTTATAATACTTTGATATTGCTTCTACTTATATATTTATTATATATTTGTTATATATCTACAATTCTTTTTGACTATGTACCATTTATTTTAATGAGAATGATTTTCATTACTATTAGTTAGTATAATCTAACTAATGTTCAATGTCAATAACTAAATTATTTCTTTTAAAATCGACGGTGTAATGCTATTATATATATCAGTAAATGACAAATCTTACTTTTGAAAGGATTATTATATGAGCGAAGCAGTTGTTAATTTAAAAAAAGGCGAAGGCAGATACCTTAAATCTGGCGGTCCGTGGATTTATGATAATGAAATAGATACTATTATGGGCGAATATACAAATGGAGATATTGTTATAGTCAAGGACCATACCGGCTACCCTCAGGGTAAAGGCTTTATTAATACTAACTCCAAAATCACCATACGAATGATGACTAGAAATATAGAAACAGAAATTGATGATGCCTTTATTAAAATGCGTGTAAAAAATGCTTGGGAATACAGAAAAAAGGTAGTTGATACCTCTAGCTGCCGACTTATTTTCGGTGAAGCAGACTTTTTACCAGGTATTGTGGTAGACAAGTTTTCTGATGTTTTAGTTGTTCAATCCCTAGCACTTGGTATTGACCGTTTTAAGCTTACAATTATAAATGCTCTTAAGGAAATATTACTTGCGGACGGTATTGCTATTCGTGGAGTTTACGAGCGAAGTGACGCCAAGGTCAGAAAACAGGAAGGTATGGAGTTATACAAAGGCTTTATTGGTGATGAATTTGACACCAAGGTTGAAATCGTTGAAAATAATGTACGCTATTTTGTAGATGTAAAGGAAGGTCAAAAAACCGGCTTTTTCCTTGACCAGAAATATAATCGTGCCTCTATCTGGAAGATTTGTAAGGATGCACGAGTTCTTGACTGTTTTACACATACTGGCTCTTTTGCATTAAATGCTGGTATGGCTGGTGCAAAGGAGGTTATTGGTGTAGATGCCTCCGAGCTAGGTGTTATGCAGGCTGCTGAAAATGCTGCCCTTAATAATCTGTCTGACACAGTTTCCTTTAAGTGTGCTGATGTATTTGAGCTGCTTCCAAAGCTTGAAGAAGAAGGCGAGCTGTTTGATGTAGTTATTCTTGACCCTCCTGCCTTTACTAAGTCAAGAAACTCAATTAAAAATGCTACTAAGGGCTATCGTGAAATCAATATGCGGGCAATGAAGCTTATAAAAGACGGTGGTTATCTTGCTACCTGCTCCTGCTCTCATTTTATGGATTATGAATTGTTTACAAAAACTATCGGGCAGGCAGCTTCAAGTGTTCACAAACGCTTAAAGCAGGTGGAATTTCGTACTCAGGCACCAGACCACCCAATTTTATGGTCGGCTGACGACTCCTACTACTTGAAGTTTTATATTTTTCAGGTGGTTGATGAAAAGTAAGGCTGAAAAATGGTTAAACCATTAAATTTGGTATGGCTTAAATGAATTGCTATGTTCTACAATGGAAACAGACTAATAAATCGGAATTTATAAAGGAGAATATTGATGAAACTATTTTTATGTTCGCACTTTTCAAGTGT
>ENA-OPWY01000153-OPWY01000153.1-human-gut-metagenome-genome-assembly--contig:-NODE-153-length-47685-cov-3.148247_pt1 | contig 47685 bp, 47 predicted proteins | sample MGYA00241515_ERZ502022 | MGnify/ENA primary metagenome ERZ502022 (study PRJEB25962, sample SAMEA2043045) | human gut metagenome | biome: human gut; feature: human-associated habitat; material: faeces...
CTGTCATATATATAGTAACCCAAAAATTCATGTATATAGAAAAAAAGCTATTTTCAGAAAAAGCCATACTACTAATGTAAAGAAATTTGCAAATGTTAATGAAGAAAGAAATTTACCAATAATAATGAAAGAAGGAATTTACCAATGCTAAAAATTAAGAATTTTATTAAATTACATACAACTTTAACTAACATATTTTTAATTATAATTTTAAATGCAATATACATTTATTTAAGCTATAATAACTCTGCCCTAGCTCTCGCCTTTAAATACCTATTTGAAGAAAAAATAAATAATTTAATTATATTAACTGGCTAAATAATTGAGTGTGTAATTTATTATTTTAATACTAAAAAATTCAATACAATTAGTAAATGCAGATAATTTTTAAATGTATTACTAGATTAATTTTTCCCTAAAAGTTACACGCTATCGTCTGATGATTTTTCTCATCTGTATATTCAGCTTTCCAATAATGTCTGTCGTTTATTTCTCTATAAATTATTCCGTTTAAATTATTTTGTATTTTTGTTTTAAATGGATATTTCAAAAATATAAAAATATGTTCAGCAGAATTATTAGTAAATCCACCTTGTGATGTTTCGACAATTTCATTTTTCGCTTCTAGCTCTTTTTTTAGTATTTCTTTCAATTCAACACTTAATTTATCAATTAATTCTTTATCTATCATAATATTTTACCTTATAATATTTTTCAAAGTTATAAACAATAGTCTATTTTCTTTATAAGCCTCAAGTAAATAGTTTAAAAATTCAATAGTAATGGAATTATTGTGTTCTTACAAATCACAATTTAATCCTTCCAAATTTAGAGCATTATATAATCTTAATACAGATTTAATTCCAATATTGGCGATATACTCACACATAAGAATATACTAATTATCTTTATTCTTCATCCATAAACGCATCATAAGCATAGCTTTCTATTCCATCTAATAGATTATCATTTTCATCATATACTTTATATTGCATTTGTACATCTCCTAGTGATGTTTCTCCATCTAATCCTAGTAAAATAGTGTAGAACACTTCATTCATAACTGAATCTAATAATTCCTTTATCTCATCGCTTGATATACCTTTTGAAACGATATTTTTTATTTGATTTCCTACTTGTGTTTCTTTTTGGCTATCAAAATATATATTTAGCATTTCTTGTTTTTCTTTATAACAATTATTAATAAATTCTTCTGCTGTCATTACTGACCTCCTTATCTGCCATTTTTAACTTTTTCTGATTACATACCCTTTCTAATTCTCCTATTACCCCCTTTCTAATTTTCCCCTATTTAATTACATATATCTTTCCCCACTCACTCCTACTCCAAATATTTCTTCACATATTTTCCCGTATATGATTTTTCGTTTTTAGCCACCTGTTCAGGTGTTCCTGTTGCCACTATAGTTCCTCCCTTATCTCCTCCCTCTGGGCCTATATCAATAATATAATCAGCAGTTTTTATTACATCTAAGTTGTGCTCGATTACAACTACTGTGTTGCCACCGTCTGATAATCTTCTAAGAATTTCCACAAGCTTGTGAACATCAGCAAAATGAAGTCCTGTGGTTGGCTCATCAAGAATGTAAATGGTTTTGCCGGTATCTCTCTTTGCAAGCTCTGTTGCCAGCTTGACACGCTGGGCCTCGCCACCAGAAAGCTCTGTGGAAGGCTGTCCCAGTTTAACATAGGATAGCCCTACATCATACAAGGTCTGTATCTTTCGCTGAATAGAAGGAACATTCTCAAAGAACTTTACTGCTTCTTCTACAGTCATATCTAATACATCGAAAATATTTTTGCCCTTATACTTAACCTCTAAAGTTTCTCTATTATATCTCTTTCCACCACATACCTCACATGGAACATAAACATCTGGCAGGAAGTGCATTTCTATTTTTGTAATACCAGCACCAGCACAGGCCTCACAACGACCACCCTTTGCATTAAAGCTGAAACGACCCTTTTTGTAGCCTCTTTCCTTAGCGTCCTTTGTAGCTGCAAACAAATCTCTAATCTGGTCAAACACGCCTGTATATGTGGCTGGATTGCTTCGTGGAGTTCTGCCTATTGGCGACTGGTCAATGTCAATAACCTTGTCAAGCTGCTCCATACCTTTAATTTCCTTATGGTCGCCAGGAATAGTTCTGGCTCTGTTCAGATTTTTTGCAAGGGATTTGTACAAAATCTCATTGACTAAAGAACTCTTACCCGAGCCTGACACACCTGTTACACAGGTCATAATACCTAGAGGGATTTCCACATTAATATTCTTTAAGTTGTTTTGTTTTGCACCAATAATCTTTAAATATCCTGTTGGTTTTCTTCTTTCCTTTGGCACAGGAATTTTAATTCTGCCACTAAGATAAGCACCTGTAATAGACCTTTCATTTGCCATAATCTCTTTAGCATTTCCACAGGCAATTACCTCGCCGCCATGAGTACCTGCTCCCGGCCCAATATCCACAATGTAGTCTGCTGCCAGCATTGTATCCTCATCATGCTCTACTACAATTAGTGTATTTCCTAAATCTCTAAGGTGAATAAGCGTAGACAGCAATTTATCATTATCCCTTTGGTGCAAGCCAATACTAGGCTCATCTAAAATATAGGCTACACCTACAAGTCCTGAGCCTATCTGTGTAGCAAGTCTAATTCTTTGTGCCTCTCCACCAGATAAGGTAGATGTGGCTCTTGCTAATGATAGATAATCCAAGCCTACATTAACTAAAAATCCAATTCTTGACTTTATCTCCTTTAAAATCTGTCCGCCAATAAGCTCATTTCTGCTGCTAAGCTTCATATTTTCCATAAACTGCTGCAGGTCAATAATAGACATTTTTGTGATTTCATAAATATTTTTATCTGCTACAGTTACAGCAAGAGAAGTTTTCTTTAATCTTTGTCCCTTACATTCAGTACAAGGGGAAATCTGCATAAACTCCTCATACTCAGCCTTTATGGTTTCAGAGCTGGTTTCCCTGTATCTTCTGGAAACATTTTTTATAAGTCCTTCAAATTCTACATCATAAACACCCTCCCCACGCATACCCTTGTAATGCACCTTTACATTTCTGCTAGTTCCGTGAATAAGCATTTTTCTAACATCCTCAGGTAAATCCCTAAAAGGAGTATCCAGACTAAAATTATATTCCTTTGCAAGTGCCTCTAAAAGTGCGTGAGTAAAGCTGCCCTTATCATTTGAGGACTGCCAGCCCATAACCACAATACAGCCTTCATTTAAGCTAAGGCTGTCATCAGGAATCATTAACCTTTCGTCAAACTCCATTTTGTAGCCTAAACCAAAGCAGACCGGACAAGCACCAAAAGGGTTGTTGAAGGAGAAACTTCTAGGCTCAATTTCCTCCATACTAATTCCACAATCAGGGCAGGAAAAGCTTTGACTAAACTTCATTTCCTCTCCATCTATAATATCAACCACCATAAGTCCATCAGCAATTCGCAAGGCCGTTTCAATAGAGTCAGTTAATCTCTTTTCTATGCCTTCCCTGACTGAAAGTCTGTCAATTACGATTTCTATATTGTGCTTTATATTTTTGTCTAAGGTAATGTCCTCAGAAAGCTCATACATATTTCCATCAACCCTTACTCTGACAAAGCCTCCACGCTTTGCCTGGTCAATTACCTTTTCGTGTCTACCCTTTTTTCCCCTGACAATAGGTGCAAGTACCTGAAACTTAGTTCTTTCAGGAAGCTTCATAATCACATCTACCATTTGGTCTACTGTCTGTTTACTAACCTCTCTGCCACAATTTGGACAGTGTGGTGTTCCTATTCTGGCGTATAATAATCTAAAATAATCGTAGATTTCTGTAACTGTTCCAACAGTTGAACGAGGATTTCTATTGGTAGATTTCTGGTCAATAGAAATAGCTGGTGATAAACCCTCTATACTTTCAACATTTGGCTTTTCCATTTGTCCTAAAAACATTCTTGCATAAGAAGACAAGGATTCCATATATCTTCTTTGTCCCTCTGCATAAATAGTATCAAATGCCAATGATGACTTTCCAGAACCACTAAGTCCTGTAAGTACAACAAATTCATTTCTTGGTATATCTACATCAATATTTTTAAGATTATGCTCGGCTGCGCCTCTGATTTTAATAAATTCCTTTTTACTCATTTTATAACCTTAAAACTGTATCCTTTCTCTATCTATTCAAAATTTTCTATTAAAAACCAAAATACAGGTCATAATACAAACTGTAATACAAACCGTAATACAAATTTTAATACAACTCATAGTACAATCTATAATGCAAACTATACTCTATACCATTATAAGACCACTGCAGCAATTTTTGTGTATTCGGTTTCAACCCTTACTTCCTAGCCTTAGTAAGCTCCAGCATTTGATCTCTTAGCATAGCCGCAGTTTCAAAATCTAGCTCGGCTGCTGCCTTCTGCATCTTTTTCTTTATTGCTGCTGCCAGCTTGTCTATCTCTTTATTGCTCATTGATTCTGGGTCTTTTTCCAGCTTATCAATAGTCTTTGTAGCCTCCTTCGTAATACTAATAAGATCCCTGACTGCCTTTTTGATAGTGGTAGGCGTAATGCCATGCTCTTTATTATATGCCTCCTGTATAGACCTTCTTCTTTTAGTTTCACTAATGGCTTTTTCCATAGACTCAGTAATAGTGTCTGCATACATAATAACATGACCTTCAGCATTTCTAGCTGCTCTACCAATAGTCTGGATAAGAGAGGTTTCTGAACGGAGAAATCCCTCCTTATCAGCATCTAAAATAGCTACAAGGGAAATTTCCGGAATATCCAAGCCTTCTCTTAAAAGGTTGATACCTACTAAAACATCAAAAGCATCTAGTCGCATATTTCTAATAATTTCCGTTCTTTCCAAAGTATCTATATCAGAATGAAGATACTCAACTCTTATACCTACCTCTTTCATATAGGTAGTAAGGTCCTCTGCCATTTTCTTTGTAAGAGTGGTAACAAGAATTTTGTTTTTCTTTTCCACCTCTTTGTTTATCTCTGATATAAGGTCATCAATCTGACCCTTTATTGGTCTGACATCAACATCCGGGTCTAAAAGTCCTGTTGGTCTGATAATTTGTTCCGCACGCAAAAGCTCGTGTTCCCCCTCGTACACATTTGGTGTAGCCGAAACAAATAACATCTGGTCAATTTTTCCTTCAAACTCCTCAAAATTTAAAGGTCTGTTGTCCTTTGCTGACGGTAATCTAAAGCCATAATCTACAAGTGTACTCTTTCTTGACTGGTCACCTGCATACATACCTCGGATTTGTGGTATAGTAATGTGGGACTCGTCCACTATAATAAGAAAATCATCACCGAAAAAGTCTATTAAAGTATTAGGAGTTGAACCCGGCTCTAATCCAGCCAAATATCTGGAATAATTCTCAATACCTGAACAAAAGCCTGTTTCACGCATCATTTCTATATCGAAATTAGTCCGTTCAGATATTCTTTGTGCCTCTAACAGCTTGTCCTCACTTTTGAAATAATCAACCCGCTCAGCCAGTTCCACCTCAATAGCCTTAGTTGCCTCCATCATCTTTTCAGGAGCAACTACATAATGGGACGCAGGGAAAATAGCTATATGCTCTAATGTAGACTTAATCTCTCCTGTAAGTGTATCTATCTCTGCAATTCTGTCCACTTCGTCCCCAAAAAATTCTATTCTGATAGCTCGGTCAGTAGATGCTGCTGGGAATATTTCAATAACATCACCTCTTACTCTAAAGGTACCTCTCTTAAAATCCATTTCATTTCTGTCATACTGAATATCTATGAGCCTGCGGATAACCTCGTCCCTATCCCTTTCCATACCTGGTCTAAGAGATAAAACCATATCCCTATAATCATCCGGACTACCAATACCATAAATACAGGATACTGAAGATATAATAATAACATCCTTTCTTTCAGTAAGAGCTGCTGTAGCCGAATGTCTAAGCTTATCTATTTCATCATTAATGGAGGAGTCCTTTTCAATATAAGTATCTGTAGATGGCACATATGCCTCTGGCTGGTAATAATCATAATACGAAACAAAATACTCAACTGCATTTTCTGGAAAAAACTCCTTAAACTCACCATATAGCTGTGCTGCTAAAGTTTTATTGTGGGCAATAATAAGTGTAGGTTTATTTAATTTTTCTATAACATTTGCCATAGTAAAGGTCTTACCAGAACCAGTAACACCCAGAAGAGTTTCAAACTGATTACCCTCCTTAAAGCCTTTTACAAGCTTTTCAATAGCCTGTGGCTGGTCGCCTGTAGGCTTATATGGGGCTTTTAACTTGAATTTATTCATAGCAAATTCCTCCATTTGCAACACTTAATTTAATCTAATTTTACTTATCTGATTTTTATTATATTTTACAATCTATACAATTTTGTAATCCTCTTTTAACTACATATATGAGTATAACAGAAGAAAATAAAAAAGTACAGAACAAACTGAACATTTGTTCTGTACTTTAATTTTTCATTTATTTTATTTGCTCTTTAATATATTTTATGCCTTCATTTAACTGGCTATCCATTTCTTTTTTAATAGTGCCGTCCTCATTATAAGCACTTTTATCCTCTGGCAAGGAAACCTCAATATCTGGCTCTATGCCTTCTCCATGGATATTTCTTCCATTTGGTGTAAAGTATCCGGCTATTGTAAACTTAACTGCTGTGCCATCTCTAAAGGTATAGGTGTTTTGTACTATACCCTTTCCATAGGTTTTTTCACCGATAATTTTACCTAAGCCATAGTCCTGAATTGCGCCAGTAAAGATTTCTGAAGCACTTGCCGAATATCCGTTTACAAGCACACACATTGGAAGGTCCAGACACTTTGCGTCAGAATACTCTGTTTCCTGATGTCCATTTTTATCTTCTATATAAACAATTTTTCCCTCTGGAAGAATTCTATCCAACATTTTAACAACAGTATCGTAATAGCCACCACCGTTAGAACGAACATCAAAGATAATACCTTTAATATTCTTATCTAACAAATCATTTAAGCCTTCTGTAAACTGTTCATAAGTAACACCCTCGAAAGCCGTTATCTGCATATAACCTATATTATTCTCTAATACCTCAGTATAAATAGTCTTGCTTTCTATCTGCTCTCTTGTTACCTCAAACTCTTTAATTTCAGAATCTCTTCTTATGGTAAGTTTAACAGTAGTACCCTCTTCACCTCTGATAAGAGTGACTGCCTCGTCTATAGACATACTTCTAATATCTACATCATCTATAGCAATAATTCTGTCATTGGCTCTTACCCCAGCCTTGTAAGCAGGTGCGTAATTGTATGGATTTACAGCAATGATTTCTCCTGTGCTTTCATCCTTTTGCACAACCACGCCAATACCACAATACACGCCCTGGTCAGCCTCTAATACAGCCTTCCATTCCTCTGCATCATAATAATCTGCATACTTATCATCTAAAGAATCAATTATACCCTGGTATATTGAATCTGCCAGCTTATCCTTGTAGTCATCGTCTACATTGTAATAATTTTCATCAATCAGCTTAAGAATTTGTTCTGCTTTCTTTTCAATATCATCCTTACTGGCAGCACCGTCTGGATTAACATTTAAATAATCGTTTTTAATAACACTATATAATCCAAAAATTAATGCAACTGTTATTGCAGCAATAATACCACCTATGATAAAGCCCTTAAAAAAGCCATTCTTTTGGGGCTTTTCATTTTGATTATTATTCATATTGCAAGAATAATTTCCTTGATAGTTTCCATATCGATAATTGTCTACATTGTAATTACCTTGATTATAGCCTCCTCCATTATAATTATCTGTGCCATAATTTTCTCCATTATAGCCTCCTCCATTATAATTGTTATTTTCATTCATCAATAACTATGCCTCTTTTCATTATTATGGTGATACATATGATAATGGCTCAACATAAGAACCATTTAATCTAACTGTAAAATGTAAATGCGGACCTGTTGATGAGCCTGTACTTCCTACAAGGCCAATCAAATCTCCTTTCTTTACATAAGTACCTTCTTCAACCTTAAATGCAGACATATGCATATATATAGTATATAATCCATTTCCGTGATCTATTCCTATCCAGTTACCTGCTGACCAGTTGTAATTTGCCCAGGCAACCTGTCCGTCATAGGCTGCATAAATAGGTGTTCCAAGAGGTGCTGGAATATCAATACCCGAATGTAAATGACTTACACCAGTAATAGGATGAACTCTATATCCAAATGGTGAAGAAATGTAAGAGTATCCTGGAAGCGGCCATGACAACTGACCACCATTGTAGGTCAACTGTAAATTCTGTAATTTTCTCTTTCTCTCAATTTCCTCAAGCTCTTTGATTAACTCCTCCTGAGCAGCTATATCCTCCTCAAGTGCCTGAATTTGTGAATTTGCACCATATATTTTATTGTAATAAGCGTCTAACTCTGTTTTCTTATTTGACATAAGGGTTTGCTGAGCCTGCTGTTCAGACTTGGTTTCATTTAAAACAGAATTAAGCTCATTAAGTGCTGACTGAAGCTCTGTCTTTTGAATGTCCAGCTCTGCCTTTGAAGCTTCAAGCTCATTTAACATATCGCGGTCATACTGTGTTAATTCAGTAATATAGTTAGCTCTGTTAAGCAGTTCCTCCATATCTGCACTTTGCAGAATCATTGTTGCAGATTGGGCATTTCCATTTTCGTACATATACTGAATCCTTACAGCCATATCCTCGTACTGCTTGTCTATTTCTGCCTCTTTATTTTGGATTTCAACCTCTTTGGCATCTATTTCAGACTGTTTTTCAGCCGCCTGCTGTTCAAGACTATATATATTACTTGCAAGCTCACCTACTCGTTTATCAATAGCTGCAATATATGCCTCGCTATCACTCTTTAGGTTTTCTAATGACGACAAATAGCTTTCTGTGTCCTTAAGCTCCTTCTCCATCTCTGCTTTTTTGTCCTTTTCCTCCTGCAAGTCACCATATATAGGTACTGCAAAAGCAACCACAACAAATATTAAGATGAAGGTTTTTAAATAAAACTTTTTCTTCATATAGTCCTCCTATACCTTTAAATGCTTTCTAATAGTAATCATACTACCTAATACACCAATACCTGCACCGATAATAAGCGCCATAGGTACTAATACCTTAAATATTTCTCCTACAGATATGAAATTAACTATTGTTGATATAGACTGGAACTGACCAAGAATATATCCAACAACCTCTCTGTATATAAAGAATATTATAATAAGAGGAATAGCTGCACCTATAAGACCTATTGTAATACCCTCCACAATAAATGGAGCTCTAACAAAATAGTCTGTTGCACCCATCAATTTCATAATGCCTATTTCTTCCTTACGGACAGTAATACCTACCATAACTGTATTACTAATAAGGAATATACCTACACCTAATAATATAATAATAATTGCTGCTGATACTAATGCCGTAAGCTTTCCAAAGTCGCTTAACATTCCTGCTGCACTTGATGAATAATTGACCTGTCTTACTCCGTCAAGTGTCTTTACATAAGCAACAAAAGTATCCTGCATTTCTATATCATTAAGCTTAACTGTATATGATGCTGAGTTTGCTAATGGGTTTTTTCCCTTAAAGCCTTCAGCTAATTCTTCCTTGTCACCAAAGTATTGCTTTTTAAAATTTTTCCAAGCCTCCTCGGCAGATGTAAAGCTAATGCTTCCCACCTCTACACGCTTTTTAATAGTTTCGCCAATAGAGTCTATCTTATCCTGTTCAATACCGTAATCAAAGAAAATAGTAATCTCCACCTGCTGTTCTGCATTTTTTACAATATGCTGTAAATTGACAACTACTGAATAAAATAATCCAATAAGGAAAATACAAGCAGTAATTGTACCTATTGAAGCAAGAGTATATAGCTTATTTCTCTTTAAATTCACTAAGCCCTGCTTAAGACTGTAGAAAAATGTACTAATCTTCATAAATATATCCTCCTGCCTTCTCATCGCTGATAATAACACCCTTTTGCATAGTAATAACTCGTTTTTGCATAGCATCAACGATTTCCTTGTTGTGTGTTACTACAACGACAGTTGTACCTCTCTTATTGATTTCTTCTAGTAATTTCATTATTTCCCAAGAATTCTTTGGGTCAAGGTTTCCGGTTGGCTCGTCTGCCAGTAAAATAGGAGGATTGTTCACTAATGCTCTGGCAAGTGCAACTCTTTGCTGCTCGCCACCAGAAAGCTCCTTTGGAAGTGAACGGTATTTTTCTGCCAATCCAACCATAGACAACATAGCTGGAACTCTTCTTCTGATAGTGCTTGCAGATACCCCTACAACTCTCTGGGCAAATGCAACATTTTCATATACATTTCTATCCTTAAGTAATCTAAAGTCCTGGAACACAACTCCAATATCTCTTCTTAAATAAGGAATTTTTCTTCTTTTTAATTTGTTTATAAGCTTGTCATTTATATATATTTTGCCTGATGTAGGCTCTAATTCTTTAAGTAAAAGTTTGATAAGTGTAGACTTTCCTGCACCAGAATCTCCTACAATAAAAACAAACTCGCCTTTTTCTATTTTAAGATTAATATTGTTTATTGCCGGAGCACCTGCTGAGTAATTCTTACTTACTTCTTCAAGTACAATCATTTTTCTTCCTCCTTAGCCAAATTTCTTTCAAATCCCATACAGAAGCTCAAAGCTTCTATCCAAATTTACACATTAAAAATATAAACTATTCTCTCTTAATAGTCTAGTGTTTCCATATATTTCATATATTTGACAACCATCATTGCAATTTTAAATGTAATAGAGTCCTCAAATATTCTTATATCCAAACCTGTTTGCTTTTGTATCTTGTCTAATCTGTATACTAATGTATTTCTATGAATAAACAACTGTCTGCTGGTTTCAGACACATTCAAATTATTTTCAAAGAATTTGTTTATAGTAGTAAGCATTTCATCATCAAAATTATCTGGTGATTTATTTCCGAAAATTTCTCTTATGTACATTTTGCATAATGGCAATGGAAGCTGGTAAATAAGTCTGCCTATTCCTAAATTGCTATATGCAACAATATTTTTTTCACTATAGAAGATTTTTCCGACATCAAGTGCCATTTTAGCTTCCTTGTATGACTTTGAAACCTCTTTAATTTCATCAATAACTGTACCTACAGAAATATGAACTCTGGACATAGCCTCTGTATTAAGCATATCCAGCATAGTGCTGGCTACTCTCATAATATCCTCATGAGTATCTGTATCCTTTATCTGTTTTACAATAATAATATTCTTTTCATCTACAGCAGTAATGAAATCTTTTGATTTTGGAGGAAATAATGTTCTTAAAATCTCATAAGCATTGCTATCCTTTTCATTTTGAGTTTCTACAATATAGACTATTCGCTTAACCTCTGTTTCTATATGAAGTTTTTTAGCTCTATTATAAATATCTATTAACAAAAGGTTGTCCAACAATAAATTCTTAATAAAATTGTCCTGATCAAATCTTTCCTTATAAGCCACCAATAAATTCTGTAATTGGAATGAGGCCATCTTTCCAACTAAATTTATACCATTTCCGCTTCCCTTTACTAATAAAATGTATTCTAAATCTGTTTCATCATCAACCTTAAAAAGCTGATAATCTGACATTTCCTGCACTTCAGCCGACGAATCTATAAAAGAAAGTACAACCTCCGTATATGCTTCCTCTTCAGTATCTAGGGTGCTTGCCAGAACCTTTCCCTCTACATCAAAAACACATAACTCAGTACGACTAATATTTGTAATTCCTTCTATTGTCGATTGTAAAATTTGATTTGTTATCATCTATATATTCGCTCCTTGCCATAAATGCCTCTAATTCATCACTATTCATTCTAACATATTTCAAATCCTGTCGCAACTAGGAATGACCTATAATTCTGTGAATTATCTATGACTTGGAGATTATTTTATATATCTCTTTATTTTACACAAAAACAGGCATCGCCTTAACAACTAAGACGATGCCTGTTTCTTTATAACAAGATCATTTCACTAAATTAGTTGACAATAATCTGCTCTGTTTCTTTATCAAAGATATGAAGTTTGTTTAAATCAAATGCAAACTTAACTACATCTCCAACCTTTGCTGTTGTACGAGGATTTACTCTTGCAACAACTGAATACTGGTCTAAGTCGAAGTATAAGTAAACTTCTGCACCAAGTAATTCATATAACTTAATCTGTGTTTCAACAACACTGTCTGGTGAGTTGATAATCATAACCTGATCATCATGTACATCTTCTGGACGAATACCCATAACAACTACTCTACCAACATAGCCGCCTTCAACTAATGGCTTAGCCTTAGCTTCTGGTAACTTGATTGAGTATGAACCAAACTTTAATGAAACTGTTCCAGCTTCCTGAACAACCTCAGCATCAATGAAGTTCATTGATGGAGAACCCATGAATCCAGCAACAAAAAGGTTTACTGGGTAATTGTATAAGTTGATTGGTGTATCAACCTGCTGTACAATACCATCCTTCATAACTACGATTCTTGTACCAAGTGTCATAGCTTCTGTCTGGTCATGTGTAACATAGATGATTGTTGTTTCAAGTCTTTGATGTAACTTAGAAATCTCAACACGCATCTGTACTCTTAACTTAGCGTCAAGGTTTGATAAAGGCTCATCCATAAGGAATACCTTAGGATTACGAACGATTGCACGACCCATAGCTACTCTCTGTCTTTGTCCACCTGATAAAGCCTTTGGCTTACGATCAAGTAAATGCTCAAGATCAAGAATCTTAGCTGCTTCATGTACTAACTTGTCAATTTCTGGCTTTGGAACTTTCTTAATCTTAAGACCAAATGCCATATTGTCATACACTGACATATGTGGGTATAAAGCGTAATTCTGGAATACCATTGCGATATCTCTATCTTTTGGTTCAATATCATTTACAAGCTTGTCGCCAATATATAACTCACCTGAGCTAATATCTTCAAGACCTGCAATCATACGAAGTGTAGTAGATTTACCACATCCTGAAGGACCAACGAAAATGATGAATTCCTTATCTTCAATTTCCAAATTAAAATCTTTTACTGCTTCAAAACCGTTTGGGTATACTTTACAAATGTTTCTTAATGATAAACTTGCCATTTGTGTATGTTCCTCCTTATTATCGTTGATAATTTTTCAATTAGGAATATTTTATATTATTTTGAGAAAAAAAGCCATATGCAAATATGATAAATACAGCTTTTTAATTTTGTTCAACTTGTATAAAGGATTGGACTTTACATATTTTTTACATCAATTTTCACAAATATAAGCACTTATTTATCTGTAATTTTTCACAAAACATCTTATCGTTACAAAAAAACTTAGTATTTTTTTAATTTGTTGTACATTTTATACTATCGTTTGTTTGTATATTTTATTGCATACAACAGTCTTTTATTTATATATTTGAAAACATAGTATATAATATACTTAATAAAACCAAAATACACTTTATTGAATTTTGTACCAGTATATTAATATATTGTTCAAACTTGCTATTCTTGTTATTAGTTAATTTAGCAGCTTATATTATCAGCAGAAAGGATTTATATTATGGAAAATATAGAAATTGAAAAAAAATGGCTTGTAAATATAGACACAGCACCTATAAATTTGTCTGACTATTCCTATTTGATGATTGAACAGGCCTATCTGAACACCCACCCAGTAGTCCGCATAAGGCGCTCAAATGATGAATATTACCTTACCTACAAAGGCTCCGGAATGATGAAACGAGCTGAATATAATCTTCCTTTAAATAAAGAAAGCTACGAGCATATGCTACCAAAGGCTGATGGAAAAGTTCTCTCAAAAAACCGTTACTTAATTCCATTTGGTAAATATACTATTGAGCTTGATGAATTTTTAAAGGATTATAAAGGCTTGTATCTTGCTGAGGTAGAATTCGACAGCGAAACCGAAGCCGATAGCTTCATTCCTCCTATTTGGTTTGGGAAAGAAGTTACTAACGAAAAAAAATATCACAATAGCAATATGATTTTTGGATAAAATTTAAGCCTAGCAAAGTGCCACTATTCTCTTATCCTTCTCTCTGGATAAATCAACATATTCTGAGTTTACCTCTACTACAGGCTTACTTAGCTTATGTGGATTTATCATTACTATTTTGCCTTTGGTATTATCACTTAGCAATACATTTTCATTAATATAGGTATTTGCAATTTTTTCCAATACCTTCGACAAAACTACAGGGTCATACATATCCATATTATCCTCAAATACAGCTATAACATCATATGGACACATTCCTCGTCTGTAGACACGATTTGAGGTCATTGCATCGTATACATCTGCAATAGCAACAATTCTCGCCAATGGCTCGATTTCGTCATAAGTCTTTTGGTACGGATAGCCATTGCCGTCACATCTTTCATGGTGCTGCAATGCACAAAGCTTCACCCTTTCATCAATATCCTGATCTTTTAGAATATTGTATCCGTGTATAGGATGAGTTTTAATAATGTTGTATTCCATATCAGTAAGTCTGGCTGGTTTTGTAATAATTTCATTAGGTATCATTACCTTTCCTACATCATGCAGCAATCCACCTAAAGTAACTGTATCAACATCATTTTCATTAAGCTTCATCCAAATTGCAATCATTCTGGATATAAGTGATACATTGATAGAATGAACATAGGTTAAATCGTCATAGCCTTCAATGCAATGAAGCATATCAAATACACTAATATCCGGTCTGAAGCCATTTGTAATCTCTTTAACAGAGTCAAGCATGGCCTGTGCATTAATTGAGTTGTTTTTTAAAACCAGCTCATTGATAGAGGATTGAACCTCTACCAATGACTCATTAAACATATTCTCAAAACGCTGGAATTTTTTGCTTTCTCTTATTCGTCTGTAGTATGCACTATCGTTTAAGTCATCCCCGACATCACTATCATCATCTAAAATATTGCGTTCCAGCTCGTCCACAGTATATGCCATTGCCTTATCCTCTTCTACATAAAAGTCAAAGACACCATACATTTTCAATTTTTCTATAATTTCACGATTCAAAACTGTACCTTTTTTTATAACCAGCTGTCCTTTTTCTGTATATATATCACTAGCTACAGTCAAACCACCAACTGCTTTAATTGTAAGCACCCTTTTCATAAAATCACCTTTTCACGATTTTTTCTAAGCTATTTAGGATATTATATATGTTTTATACGGCTTAGTCAACCCTACCAAAACTTTCCATGAAAATTCAGCAGAATTTACACCTTTACAAATCTAAGCTTGTCAGCCAATTTTTCAATAATAGGAAAAAGTCAAAACTGAAAGATATATCACAACTATATTTATTAAAGAATTGTTTAAGATTTATAGTACGAAAAACACCACTCCGAAGAGTGGTGTCTTATGATAGTTTTAATTAGTAATTCGCGATGATTACTGAAGGAGTGAAAGAACACCCTGGTTAGACTGGTTAGCCTGTGCTAACATAGACTGACCTGCCTGAGCAAGAATGTTGTTCTTGCTGTATGAAACCATTTCTTCAGCCATATCAACATCTCTGATTCTTGATTCAGCAGCTGATGTATTTTCAGATGTTGTATCAAGGTTTGCGATTGTATGCTCAAGTCTGTTCTGGATAGCACCAAGCTTTGATCTCTGTGTAGAAACTGTCTCGATAGCATCCTGTACAGCCTTCATAGATGTACCAGCATTTGTGTTATCTGTAACATCTAATGCGTCAACGCCTAATGTACCAGCTGACATATCATCAATATTAATATCGATTGTCTGATCCTTTAATGCACCAACCTGAAGCTTCTTGTCTTTAAAAGTACCATCAAGTAAGTTCATTGTATTGAACTGTGTTGTAGTCTGAATTCTGTCAATTTCGTCTGACAAAGCTGAAATCTCGTCTGCAATAGCTGTACGGTCTGTATCAGTATTTGTATCGTTAGCTGCCTGTGTTGAAAGTTCGTTCATTCTCTGAAGAATAGAATGTACTTCGTTTAAAGCACCTTCAGCTGTCTGAATAGCTGAAATACCATCCTGCGCATTTGTAGATGCCTTGTCAAGACCTCTGATCTGGCTTCTCATCTTTTCTGAAATTGAAAGACCTGCTGCATCATCACCAGCTCTGTTAATTCTGTAACCTGATGATAACTTTTCTGTTGACTTAGCCTGAGCACCTGTTGTGATACCAAGCTGTCTGTTTGTGTTCATCGCTGTAAGATTGTGTTGTACTACCATAATAATTCCTCCTTGAATTTAATGCCGCTTCCATGCGACATGTGCTCTGTTTTTGTTTATAACTATCTCTTATCTATAAGAGTAATTATCATAATGTTTTTAACAGCATATGTTTTAGCTTTCATTCACTGTCAATTAATTTTGTTTTATTTATTTGTATTATATATCGGACGATTTCTCCAATACTTTATACCTATTTTAAAAAATTTTTTAATTTTTTTCAAGTACTCCAAATACTTTTTTCTCTCTATTTTGAGTATTTTTAGCATATTATCAAAAAAGTATCAGATAAAGCCTCGAATACTTTATTTATGAAACAACTGCTATTCCAAAATATTACTTCTTTTTGTCCATAAACTGAGGCTCAATCACAGTAAGCCTGCTCATATTGTTGTAGTATCCCACAGCCGCCTTGCTTGTAGCCTTTGCTACCTTTACATCATTTTTAAGATTTGAAACAGTCTTTTCCATAAGCTCTTTGTTTCTCTTTTCCGATGCTTCTATTTCCATAGATAGCTGTGTAACCTTTCGTATTGACTCCTGAAGCTTTATAATATCGTCCTTGTACTGCTCCCTGCCATTTGCAAGTGTTTCACTGACTCTGTCATATATACTTTGGAAGCCAGAGTCCAATAGGTTAAGCTCACTGATAAGCTTGCCCTTTTCTTCATATATCTGGTCAAACTTATCATAATCGAACTTAGGCTCTAAAGCCACCTGCTTTTGTTCTTCGTTTGCAAGTAATATTTTTTCAAGAACCTGCTCTTTTCTATCCATACTATTTTTAAGTATTTCTATATAATTACGCTCTTGTTTGTTGTTTTCCATGCTTCATTACCTCGTCCCATGTTTCACGCATAGTCCTTAGATGAGTTAAGACCTCTTCTAATATATCCTTGTCTTTTTTTATGTTTGCTTCAATAAGTCTATCCATAATATACTGGTAAACCTTATCAAAATCTTTTGCCACAGGATACTTAAAATCAAGAGTTGCCCTGAATTCTCCAATAATCTTTTCAACCTTCATAATGTTATTGTGAGCCTTCATAACATCGCCCTTTTCTATAGCAGCTATTGCGATATTACAGAATTTGATTGCTCCATCATATAACATTAAGGTAAGCTGTGCCGGCGAAGCATTTAATATTCTTTCTTTTGCGTAATTATTGTAGCCATTCTGAATTGCCATAATTGCCTCCTAAATTTTAGTTCCCCAATAATGAGGACAATGAAGACTGTTGACTTTGAAGAGATGAAAGTGCAGATTCCATTGATGCAAACTGCTTTTCATATTTTTCTCTCATATTTTCAATCTTTGTATCCCAACTCTTTAAGTCCTTTGTATACTGCTTGTACTGCTTATCCATGTACTTATCGTTGTATACTGTATATGCACTGCTTAAAGATGATGCTGCCATTTTCTTATTAAGCTGCGAATATAAATTTGAAGTAAGCTGTGAAAAGAAATCTACAAAAGTATCCGGGTCACCAGCTATAGCACTCTTCAGCTTATCTGTATTGCCTGATACAGCGCTGTCATCCGGATCACCATCAATATGATAAGCACCCTTTTCATTGTCAGCAGCTACAAAGTATCCTAATGTTTTAATACCAAAGGATGACAGGTTGTAGGTTGTACCATTTACAGAAAATCCCTGTGACATTGCTGTTTTCATAATGGAAATCACTGAGCTTAATGTATCGTCTTTTCTAAGTGCTGCGTCAGTAAGCTTCTTCTCCCATTTTTCAATCTGCTTGTCACTCATATCTTCTTCTTCCTCTTCAGTAAGCGGCTCGTAGTCACCAGCAGAGGCTGCATTATATGATGAATCCATTTCATTTATAAGTGCATTGTATTCCTTAAGGAAATCCTTTACCATATTGTAAATTCCATCAACATCATTGTTTGTAGTAATGGATACTGTTTCTCCCGGCTCTGTTACAGCATTTGCCGTAATAGTAAGCCCATTTATAGAGAAGTTGTTTGAAGAAGATGTAAATTCTGCACCGTTTAAATAGATTGTAGCATCTGTTCCTTCAATTCTTGAAGAACCTGAAGCTGAATATGTAAGTCCAAATCTATCCTCTAACTGTTGAAGCTCTGATTTTTCTGCATCACTAGCTGAATCACCTAAGCTCTTTAAGCTTTCATATCTTTCGTAGCTTGAAACCATTTCCTTTGCTGTTGCAAGTCTTTCTTCATATTTAGAATAAATGTCTGAAAACTCACTGCCTGAATAGTCAAAAGCACCAGCACCAAGATATGTTTCCTTGCCCTCTATTGTACCCTTCATTGCAGTTTCAATAGCAGTTATAGCTTTCTTGTTTTCAGTAACCTTAGCTTCTAAATCCTTGTTTTTATCTTCTAATGCAGTAACACTTTCCTTTATTTCTGTTTCAAAAGCTGATACATTGTCATTAAAGTTTTCATCCTCACTAGAACCAACTCTGTCCTTTATGGCTGTATATTTCTCTAACTGTGAATTAGCAGTTTCAAGAGTTTTTTCAAGATTTTCTTTGTCTTTTACAAGCGTAGCCTTTTTGGTTTCGTCAGTTTCTTCATCAATAGCTTTTTGTTTATCTGCTATCTTTTTTTCTATATTGGTTATATTATCACTTAATGACTGTAAAGATTTTTCCTTTGCTGCATTATCACTTCTGGCAAAAGCTATCTGCTTGTTGTATTCTGTAATCTGGCTGGTATTATCTTTTATCTGTTTGTTGTTTTCTGTATTTTTTGCAGTATAATCACTCTTTAAATTTGAAAGTAATGAATCAAGGTATTCATTCTTTGCAAGATTTGTCATATAAGAGCTGTCACTCTCAGCATTTGTAATGTAGCTTTTGTATGCTGTTATATCTGCGCCGGAAACGGAATTTAATCCAATATTTTTAATTAATTCCTGTCCTGCACTTCCATTTCCACTTATAGAAAAGTCATGTCCTACACCACTTTCCTTTGAGCTTACGAAAAATCTCTGATTAGTAGAATCAAAGCTTGCATTAACGCCTGCCTCCTTAAGCTTTGCTACAAATTTGTCTATAGACATATCAGAAGTAACATCTATATAATTGTCTTTTCCATCAACAGTTATATTTATTCTAGTGCTGTCTGTTACACCAAACTCTGACATTTTTGTATCACCAGAATAATTGCCATTAAGCTTAGCACCTGTAAGATAACCTGCTCTTGCAAGGCTGGTAATCTGCATCTGCTGAATACCATTAACTGCACTCGTCGATGCGGAAACTGTAGCCTTTGTACTTGAAACGGCTGAAATCTTTTTCTGATAATTTGACGAAAATCTCATATTGCTGAGAGTTCCGCTGAATAATTTATATATCTTTGTGTTTAATTCTTTCCAGGAATCCTGTTTATATGATAAAGTTTTTTGTTTCTTGTATACCTTATCTTTATTTTTGCTATATGCAGAAACAAGCTCATCTATCATAGAATCAGTATCAAGTCCGGAAATCATTCCTGATAATTTAATTGACATAATATACCTCTTTCTAGTTGATTTTCAACATTCCTGCTCTATAGTTTCTCGTCTACCATAATACCGGCAAGCTCCCATGCCTTTTCTATCATTCGCATAGTTTCCTCTGCCGGATATTCTTTTATCACTTCTTTTGTATTATTGTCGATTATCTTAATAGTAACTCTGTTTGTAGTATCATTAATACCAAACTGGCATGATGTATCACTCATCTGTTTGTTTAAATCAGCTACTGCCTTTTTAATCTGCTCATTCTGACTAGCAATTTGTGCATCCGTGTTTGCATCATCGATAGAAATATTTTCAAGCTGAATCTTTGGTGCATCACTTGCTGCCTTTACCGGCTGTGTTTCTGCTTTTGTGGCTGCTGGAGCCTTTGCTGTAATTGTCTGATAGCTTTGTACCGCGTGGGTTGTGCTTTTTACTGCTTCGATAGCCATATGTCATACCTCCTTGTGACTGCTAAACCTTCTGACTTCCATGTTCTAAAAGTTAATACATTTCTTGATATTATTATCGGAATATTTTTAATAAACTTTATAGCTGTTTTAAATTATAAATTTTTTAACGCATCCAACGCCTTTGTGCCTGCAGCAGCTGCATTTGCCTCCTGTATCTGCACATATACCTCTTTTCTATATATAGGCACTGACTTTGGTGCTGATATACCAAGCTTAACCTGATCGCCCTTTATTTCTATGACTGTTATTTCTATGTCATTGTTTATAATTATGGCTTCATCTTTTTTTCTGGATAATGCTAACATACTTCATCACTCTCCTTACCACTTTTAAGTATATGATATATAGGATATTTTACCACATAATTTTCATCCTCTACAATAATCTGTGCAGCTCTTAAATTGCCGGCATTGATAATAATAGGTGCTTTTAAATTTGTAGTCATTTTTTCAATATCCGCTGGTACTGTGACTGTAGTCATTACCAATATATCTTCAAAATTTCTGATTTCAAGAGGATTAAGTAATTCATCCTCTATTTCCGGATTGTATTCACTTTCCACTACTAAAGGGTCAATAACTGGCAGTGCAAAGGATGGCTCGTCTATTGACTGAAGCCATGAAATCTTCTTGTTTTTTCCTTCACTATCATGAATAAGCATAAATTTCTTTAAATCTGGAAATCCAATAATACCTTGTCCAAATGTTATTACCTTACTATCATCAACTAAAACCTCTCCGAATAAATTTGTCATTATTTTCATTTGCTTTCATCCCTTCTTTACGAACTTTAAATCACAAGCCTAAACGCTTACTTAATTATAACATTCTCTTTTGTTATTTCCTAGCAAAAATATTCTTAAATTAATTGAAATTTTGTACTTTTTATCTCTAACATAACAATCTGCAGCCATTTTAATCTATTCTATAGAAAATTAAGTAATGAATTTTGTATTATCTTAGATGCTGCCATAAGCGAAGCATCATATACATTGCTTGCTGCCTTTAACTGTACTGCTACTGTAGCTGCGTTTATCCCTTCATTATTAGTAATCTGTTTTTCCAGATTAAGCTTTTGTGAGCTTAATCTTTCTTCATTTAAATCCAGACGGATAAGCCTTGCCCCTAAATCTGCAAGCTCATTATTTAAACGCTGCTGGTGTCCCTGATAATTTCCAATTCCCTTTGAAAAGGCATTGCCCATATTTTCCTCAGCATATGATTTTTCAAGCTCTGCTGCTGTAATCATTGAATTTATCTGGGTTTTTTTAACTGTATCAGTAGTTGACTCCAACTGGCTTTTCAGCTTTTGAATTTTTGTATCTGCATCAATGGCTGACTGTACAGAATAAATAATCTCATTTAGATCTCTTATAATATCATGTGTTAATACATCCTTTGCCTGAGTATTTACTTTTATAGTCTGATTGAAATTAATTGTATAATTAATCTGCTGGTCCTCTGAAACATAATCAATACCCTCTGTTACATTAGTACAGTCAAAATAATGCTCTGGCTTTAAATCACCTTTATTAAAGCCTGTTTTTACATACTCTGCATCAAGGCTTCCTCCATTTGTAAGGCTTGAATATATACTATCCGATAATAAAAGCTCGCCCGTTTCCGGAATAAATGCAGCACCATTTGCAACTGATGTATAAACACTATTTCCTGCAAGCTCAAAGGCATCCTTGGAACGGGTGACCGGTGTTACAACTGTAGTTGTACCATCTGCATTTGTAATAGTAATATCGCCAATACTGTCCAGGTTGTCATAGCCTAGCTTTACAACATGGAACTGGTTGTTTGTAATGTTTCTCTGATCTGCTGTAAAAATGGTATTTGTAGATAGTCCAGCAAGTCTGTTTACATTGTCAACATCATCAAGCTTGATAGTCTGTTTTATTGAATACTGGGTGTTTTTTTCATCACACTGGAAGGTAAGTGTTTTATCTGTTTTATATCCAGTAAATAAGGTTCTTCCATTCAGGTCTGCATCACCATCAGCAAAAATCTGATTTTTAAGCTGCTCTAAGGTTGTTTTAAGAGCAACTCTTTGATCTACAGTATTGTAATCATTAACACCCTGGTTGCAATAATAAACAATATTTTCAAGAACCGAATTAATGCTGTCTAAAGCGTCATCAGTACTTTTTATCCAGCTTCTTGCATCTGTAACATTTCTGTCTAAATACTGTGAAACCTCACTATATGTAGTACGAAGTCTTAATGCCCTAACTGCCACAATAGGGTCCTCAGAAGGTCTTTGTATTTTCTTTTCTGTTGTCATCTGTGTATGCAGCTTATCATACAAGGTTTTATTATTATTAATATTATATAATGAATTATTCATCATAATACCATTTGTAATTCTCATTTAGTTACCTCCTGTTCTTTTTGTAATAGCTTTGGCTGTAAGTCTTATACAGCTTAATAAATAAGTTTTATTTAGGTTTTATAGTCCTGTCTGATTTATTAATTTGTCATATATTTGATTCATTATTGAAATAATCTGTGCTGATAAATCATATGCCTCTTTATATTTTACCAGATTCATTGCTTCTTCATCAGCATCAACACCCATAACCGAAAGTCTTTGATTTTGTATTGTCTTTTGTATGTTTAGATAATTGGTTTCAAGGCTTCCCGCTCTTTTTGTATCAATACCTATCTCTGTAACCATAGAGTTAAGATATTCGATAGCTGTACCGCCTTCATAGATTTTAGCATTTTTAAAATCCATCATATCATCTAACAAATCATAGGCCGCTGTACCCTGTGCAATACTTTTTGTTGTACACAATTTGTTTGGGTTGTCTAATATTTCTTTATTTACAGAGTAAACTCCGTTTGCTGACTTTACAAATATTGGTGTATTCGCACCAGAATCTCCATTTAAGTCCTGACCTTGTGCCTGTATTTCATTAAATTTTGCAGTAAAGGTTTCAAGAAATTTGTTTACTTCATCTACATAATATGGCACACCCTTGTAATCAATGGCTTTAGAGTTTTTATTTCCAACCTCTGGCTCTCCATTGTTTCCATCTCTTACTTCAAGTAAGGCATATAGCTTTCCATGAACATTCTGTGCTATAGGGTCAAAGGTTTCACCATATGACCACTTTATATTATAAAGACCAACTGCATCATCTGAGTCTGCCTGTTCAGCTCTTGTTTCTACCTTTAATGCAAAATAATCATAGTTGTTTACTAACGATTTGCCTGCGGTAGTTACATAAAACTCAGTTTTTCCGTTGTCATATGTGATTTCCTTTGTATCTATTTCTACGATTTCAGAAAGTTCGTCTAACAATAGCTCTCTTTTATCCCTGAGCTCGTTGGCATTTGCCCCTGCAAGCTCTACTACATTTATCTGCTTGTTAAGTGTGGCTATTTCCTGTGTAATAGAATTAATCTTATCAACATTGTCATTAATTTCTGCATTAATATCTTCCTGTTCAAGCATAAGATTTGTCTTTATCTGTTCCATATATTTGATAAAGCTGTCTGCATAATTAACTACAGCAGTTCTGCCTTCGACACTCTCTGGTGTTTTTCTCAAATCTTCAATAGCCGAGAATATATTCTGAAATTCTACCGAAAATCCACTTTCATCACTATCATTAAAGAAATCCTCTAATTCCAGCATATAATAATTTTTTGAGTTATACTCACCATACTTGGACTGATTTTTCCAATACTTTGTATCGTAGTATGCGTCCCTGTTTCTGGTAATTGCCGTAACCTCTGTACCAGTTCCCACTGCTCCATATCTTTGATATACCCTAAGTGCCCTTGTAGCCTCTTGTGAAACTGTCTGACGGGAATAGCCCTTGGTAGTTTCATTTGAAGCATTGTTGGCAGAAACCGTAAGTCCAGTATTCGCCGCATAAAGACCTGTCGTAGCTATATTTAATCCGAAAAAGGTATTTGCCATATTATCACCATCCTATTTCTAATGAACGCCTACTTGATTAATAAGTGTATCCAACATCTCTGCTACAACATTTATAAATCTGGAAGATGCGTCATATGCGTTTTTAAATTTCATCATATTTGTTAATTCTTCCTCTGAGGAAACACCATGACTTGACTGACGCTTGTTATCAAGCTCTAGAACAGCACTGTTTTGGTTTTTGGCAATGGTATTATATATATACCCATCGTTGGAAATCACACCTACCATTGCAGTATAATAATTATCTACATCCTTTGGTGTTGCATTGCTTGGATCAAGATTTAAGCTTGGGCTATTCCAAAGCTGTATAATCTTTTCTCCCAGTTTCATATCAACATCAAGGTTTTTAGTTGTGAATGGAAGATATGAGTAATCGTCCACGATTTTCTGGTTCAGCTTAACATTTTGTAATGAATATGTTGATTCTGAGCCAAATTCATTGTATGGATTGTATATATAATATTTCTTTCCATCCTTTCCTTCAGCTACAGTATATCTTTCAACTTCTTTTCTTGAAAACAATTCTGAGCCTGGTGTCTTATCAGCATCACAGCCATAAGAGCAGCCATTTTCGTCTTCATCAATATTTAATATTGTAATTTTTGTACCTGCACTAAGGGTTATATCTGTATCCTGTAATAATGCTCCATTTTTGTCAGTTTGTGCACCTGCAAGTTTTGCCTGCACCTCTTTGTCCAAGGTGCTGATTATTGCCCCCTTAGGTATTGTAAGTGTAAGGTCTGTATCTAACTTTTTCTCAATAGTTGGGCTAAGTGCATCGTTTATCATTGTAACCACATTGTTGAATAACTGGTCAAACATTGCCTGTGCCTTTGAAATAACGCTATTGCCCACTGTCTGATTATACTCTCTGACATCTTTTTCATATTGCTCATATGCTGCAACCTTTTCTGCGTCCGTAGCATACTTTGAATAATCCGGCTCTCTGGGAATATCCTTATAGGTAGCTGCATATCCACCTCTTGCAATAAGAAGTCCCTTTAATTCACCTATATCATTGTTTTTAGCTGTAGAGGTTTCTACAGTTGTTTCATACACCTGTGTATTGTCAATATGTGGCCACACCGGTGAAATATATGTTGAACCTCTGTCACTGTTAAGGGCTGCTGTTCCCATATGGAACACTCCATCCTTAACAACAAAGTTTGTTGACTCTATTTTAACTGTAACTATACCGTTTTCGCCCTCAGTATAATCTATTTTGGTTAATCCTGAAAGCTCATCAAGTAATAAATCTCTCTGGTCCCTAAGGTCAGAGGCAGTTTCAATACCCGGTGCTTCAATAGAAGCAATCTGAAGATTCAGGCTATGTATTTTATCTCCAATAGTATTGATCTGATTAACTATATCTGTAACCTTTCCATCTAATTCCTGTTGATATTCTGTAAGCTCTGAATATACTGAATTTGCTCTTGTAAGAAAGGCTTCTGCATACATAATAAGCTCTGCCCTTGTGGTGGTACTGTCCGGTGTCTTTGCCATTTCATGTATAGCCGATTTCAAATCCTCTAATGACTGTTGAAAGGCTACACCCTCAAGCTCACCTAAAATACTTTCTACCTCTGTGCTGGCTGTGTATTTTGAGCTGTAAAAATTCATTCTTCCGTTCTGTTCTCTGTATGCACTATCCAACAAAACTTCCCTTATATGTCTTGACTCGGCAGATATAACTCCAAGTCCTACCTGTTTTGTATTTACTGCTGTATATCCTAAGTTTGAATAGATATTATCTACCATTCCTGCCTGTTGTCTTACATAACCCTTTGTGTTTACATTGGCAAGGTTATGTCCTGTTGTATTCAACGCATTTTGATTGGCCTTTAAGCCGGATGCGCCTGTATATAAGCTTGTCATAAGTGGCATATATTACACCAATCCTTTCTATTGCTTTGCATCAAATACACCAGCCGGTTTATCTGCATTTCCTGCACTATAAGCATTTTTAGAGTAGTTTGCTACTTCTGGCTCCATATAGGCTCCCTGCAGCAAATTTAAATCAAAATCGATAAGCTCTAAAGACTGGTCAATCAAGTTTTTGTTCATTTCATTAAGCGCAGTTAGCTGGGAAATAGTGTTTTTGATTTCGTCATATACCTTTGCCAGCTTTTCCTTTGCCTCAGGCTGTCCTTTTAATACTTCTATAATATCCCGGACAGTAAGTGTTTTGGCATCCCGGCATAAAACCCTCGCTATTTCTTCCACATTTTCCATTCGTTCTTTTTCAAGCTTTGTAATTTTTCCGATAAAGTTTTGCTCTGCTTCTGTGATTTTCTGCAAGTATTCAATATCGCCCTTTACGATAACATTGGTTTTTTCTTTAGAAAGGACAACTAGGTCTTGATATTCCTTATTTTCCTTTGATAATATTGTTATAAGTTCGTCAATTAAACTAGCCACTTTCCTTCGTCCTTTCTTACATTAAACCAAATTTTTCCATAAGCTTGTCAGCAAATGTTTCTCCATCAACATCATAAGTACCATTTGCGATTTCAGTTTTAAACTTTGAAACTAAATCTTCTCTAACATCCGGTGCTTCGCTAACTGCCTGCTTTGCAATCTGAAGCTCTTTACCAAAGCTTGATATTTCTACTTTGTCAGACTTTGTCACTCTGCTTGCAGCCGATGTTTTTACTTTTCCATTTACACCGTAAATCTGTGAAATTTGATTATAGGCATCTATACGCATAATAATCGCCTCCTTTTTCATTCTTACATATTGTATATCGGAAAAAAAAATAAACACTTTAGAAAAAAGTGCGAAATATATAGAAAAAGATTTTTGAGGATTGAAAAAGTAAATAGCTGAAAATAGATATAATAGATATAATAGACATAATAGTTATGATAACTGCTATAATTGTAATAGTTACATTAATTATTTAATTAGTGCAGTTACAACTAGCAGGACTACCAACCTTTAGAAGATATAAGTTCAAACTTTCTAGTTTTTCTAATGGAGCATATAAAGGATAGTTATTTTTAAATAATGTCAGGAAAAACTCGCGATGAAGGCTATATAAATTTTATAGGCTTCTACGCTCAGACATTTCCTGACATTATTACATTATCCTTTATATGCTCCATAAGAAAAACACGAAACTTCTCTATATATCTTCTCAAAGGTTGGTAGCCTTGCTAGTTTTAATCTACGACAAATATGTCCATATGCAACAAACTGGAAGCTAACCAATTCATTGTCTTGAAATATTAATTGCACTCTATTCAATCAACATATCAGATATTGATATCCTTCCATTTTCGCCGAAATCATTCTCTGTCTTTTCAAAATCATAAATCAAAAGTTCAGGTTTATTTCTAACACATTCTTTTATACACTGACCCGATTTTCCAATGACCATTGTCGGAGCCGTTTGAAATGGCGAAATAGCATTTACAGAAATAGTGGTAGTAACATTTTCAACTGCTCGAGTTTGTAAGTGTCCTTTAATCATGTTATATCTTTCGTTATCATCTATATCTGCTACATCATAAAATAGAACCAGATTTATATCTGTATTTCTTTTGTATAGTTCTCGAAAGAATTCAGGAAATCTGATTTCAAAACAAATTCTTATTCCAAATTTTATCCCTTCCATTTCAAATATTCCATTATTACTGCCTTTTGTGAAATTATCCTTATCCCATCCCCACAAGGCACGCTTATCATAGAACTCAATTTGACTATTAGGCTGAAACAACATTGCTCTATTGTATATTTCTTTTTCTTTAAATATAGTTCCAATAATAAATGAAATGTCATTTTTGTTAGCTATTGATTGAAGTTTATCACACATTATCTGAACAAGATTAAAATCAACACATGACGCATTAGATATATTTCTCGGAGGATACCCTGTTAATGAACATTCTGGAAATATAAGCAACTGAACCTTTTCAGTTTTTGCGATATATATTGCTTTTTCTATTTCTTTATAATTCTCACTAATATTTCCAGATACAGCAAATTGATACGCAGCAATTCTCATTTAACAATCATCTCCTCTCTACAAATAACGATTTGATAGTTTCTTGAACAAGGCTACCATATGGGGAATTCTACCACATAATCATCTTTAATTCATCTAAAATTTTTACGATTGATTTACCACACTTCTAAACTATCTTCTGCATCCACCCAAACCTGCATTTCTCCATCCAACACTAGCTATTCTTATAGAGCATAGGCAGGATAATGTATTCATAAGCAAGTACTAATTGTACAAGCTAGTTATCCAAAAATCTCATTCTGGCTCTATCTCTCTCCTGCTTTTTCTGCTCGCTTTCTCTTTGATACATTCCACCGAACTTGTTTATCATCTGTCCCTTACACTTTTCACAGAAACGACCTGTTCTGATAGGTGCTCCACATTTTTCACAATCTATCATTACAGCAGAGCCCTCTGCGAAGGACAATCTTTCTTCTCTTACCCATTGATTAATCTGCTGCACACTAACTCCCATTTCCTGAGATACTACTGAAATCGAAGCGTTTTTATTGTTCTCGATAAATTTCTTTACCTCACCAAACTTTTCCTCCAGCTTTGCTCTGCAATCAGGGCAAAGTCTAGGGCCACCTATATAATTAAATAATCTTTTACATTCTCTGCAATTTTTTACTTCCATAGTTCTTCTCCTTATATTCCAGTTCCAATACTTAAACTGATATAATAAACTTTATCAACACCTGCCGACAATAATACCTTAGCACACTCGTCTATAGTGCTGCCGGTAGTATATATATCATCTATCAATATGACCTTTCTATATTTTACTACATTGTCTACTATTTTAAAAGCATTTTCTAGGTTCTGTTTTCTCTCTGAAACAGACAAATCCTTCTGGGGTTTTGTATTGCTCTGTCTGACTAGACATTTAGAATTTATAGGAATATTAATGTATTCGCCAAGCCTGCTTGCTAATATTTCGGCTTGATTATAGCCCCTTTTAACTCTCCTTTTATAATGAATAGGTATAGGCATTATTACATCAGCCTTCCACCTTTCAATCTCCTGACCATTATTTTTATATATAGCATTTGCAAAAAATTTTCCGTAATCCCTTTTGTTGTGATATTTAAATCTGTAAATTGCCTTTCGTATTTCCTCAGTATACTCAAAGGTAGATATACCAGCTTCAAAAAAGTGATTATTTTTGCTGCAATTATGGCAATATTCCTGTCTGTCATTTACCAGCTTTTTACCACACTTCTTACATTTTGGCTCTTGCACAAACTTTATTTTTGAAATACACAGCTTGCAAATAAGATTCTCTGGAGTTATTGCCTCTTCACACAAAGGACACCGTTTAGGAAATATTCCATATATAATATTATCAAATATTTTCCCTGCTGCCTTTATACTATTGTCTATAGTTTTTGTAATATTATCCACTTCCTTTTTTGTTATTGTCTGTTATTGTTCCTCTGCAGCCCTCATAATCATATATTTAAGACCCGAATGTCTTTTTATTTCGTTGTTATTTTTAACCATTTCATCTACTGCCGAAGCTGCGCCTACTATAGTAACGCACTTTTTTGCTCTGGTTACTGCTGTATACAAAAGATTTCTTGTCATAAGCATTTTGGGACCGTTTAAAAGCGGCAGTACCACAGCCGAATATTCACTGCCCTGCGACTTGTGAATAGTTACAGCATATGCCAGCTCCAGCTCGTCTAGCTGTTTAAAGCTATAGGTAACAAATTTGCCGTCATCAAACTGTACCTCTACGGTTTCCATAAACAGATTAATGTATTTTATTATACCTACATCTCCGTTAAACACACCAAGTCCCTGCTCAATAACAAGTCCTCTTGCTCCTCTTATTTCCCAGGCGAGCTGATAATTGTTTTTTATCTGCATCACCTTATCTCCCTCTCGGAAGGCAGTTTCTCCATTTACTCTTTCCTTTTTTCTATCCTCTGGAGGATTAAGAAAGTTTTGAAGAATCTTGTTTAAGTTTGCTACTCCCAAAGCTCCCTTTCGCATTGGTGTAAGTACCTGGACATCAAACGCAGCTGCATCTACATATCTAGGAAGCTTGTCCTTAACTAAGGTAATAGTAGCATTTATAACAGCATTGGCTTCCTCTCTTTTAACAAACAAAAAGTCATTACTTTTGTTGTCTAGGGAAATCATTTCTCCAGCGTTGATTTTGTGGGCATTCATAATAATATCGCTGTAGGTTGCCTGTCTGAAAATCTTTTTTAACATAACAACATTAAAGCACTCTGACTCTATAATATCCTTCAAAACATTTCCTGGTCCAACACTTGGAAGCTGGTTTACATCACCTACAAGCACAAGTCTGGTGCCTACAGAAACAGCCTTTAATAGTGCGTACATTAAATACATATCTACCATAGACATCTCATCAATAATTACTGCATCTGCCTCTAATGGATTTTGCTCATTTCGCTCAAAATGAGTACCTGTGCCTATTTCGTCAGGGTTGCCTGTAATCTCTAAAAGCCTATGTATGGTTACAGCCTCGTGGCCTGTAGCCTCTGACATCCTTTTGGCTGCTCTGCCTGTAGGGGCAGCTAACAAAATCTCCATACCCTGATTTTCATACATTTTAATAATTGTATTAATAGTTGTAGTTTTTCCTGTACCCGGTCCGCCTGTAACGACTAAAAGTCCACTGTTCATAGCCTCTATAACAGCTCTTTTTTGCAATTCATCAAGGACAATCTGGCTGCTTGCTTCAATCTGTGCGATTCTGGTTAATATCTGACCTTCGTCTATATTACTTCTGACACTTAACTGCTTTAGCATATTGGCAATATTAAGCTCTGTATAGTAGGCTGTAGAAGAATAGATACACTTGTCATATTCAAAGCTTTTTATAACAATTCTTTTGTCAAGCTGCATATCCATAAGATATTTTTCCAAGTCAATATCCTCTATAAGCAGCATTTCTCTCATAAGGCTCTTTAACTCCTCGAAAGGCAGATAAGCGTGTCCGTTAGCTCCTGCCTGATTAAGTATGTATAATATTCCACATTTAATCCTAAAATCTGAATCTGCACTGATACCAGCTTTTAAGGCTATTTCATCAGCTATTTTAAAGCCTATGCCGTCTATGTCCTCTGCCAGCTTATACGGATTTTTATTGATAATTTCATACACCTTGCAGCCGTATTTGTTATATATTTTAACAGCCATATTTGAAGATATTCCCAAGTCCTGCATAAATATCATTGCCTTACGCATATCCTTCTTTTCTTCAAGCTGGCTGGCAATTTCCGATGCCATTCTTTCGCTTATGCCCTTGACCTCTTGCAATCTGTGTGGCTCTTCATCAATAATTCTAAAAGTATCCTCGCCGAATTTTTTTACTATTCGGGCAGCCAATACACTGCCTACACCCTTAATAGCTCCTGAGCCTAAATATTTAAGCACAGCCTTTTCATCCTCTGGCTCTTTTATTTCATAGCTTTGCACACTAAATTGCTCACCATAAGAAGGGTGAGCTGTAGTCTTTCCCGTAAAGCTTACATACTCACCTTCATTTATAAATTGAAAAGTTCCAACGCATACTACTTCTTCATTATCAAATGACACGCTTAAAACAGTATAGCCATTATCCTCATTTCGATATACAATTTTTTCTACATACCCTGAAAATGTTTCCATAAACTATGTCCTTTGGTGATTTTTTGATACTGTAGATGTATCTAAGCCATAATTTCGTTTCATTTGTTCATAAAGCATATTTGCAATTCCAAAGCCATCGCCTTGATTAGTTGCACTCTTCGCATATTCCTGAACTAATGTATCCCCAAAATATTCCATATAATCAGACGATGAACCTTCCTCGTTTTCTGGCACCATTTTTTGCATCGCCTTAAATGCCTGCTCCACAAAATAAGCTTCAAACTCCTTACAGGCGTCCATCAGCTCGTCATCTGTGCTTTTGCTGTAATCTGTACTCTCCAGCTTATTTTTTATATTGCCTGCACTACTATTTTTATTGTATATGTCTGAATAATCATTAAATACATCAGAAAGTCCATTAAGATAACTGCTATCCATTTAGTTCACCTTCTATCTCTTTAACTGATTTGCCTGTGCTAACATATCATCAGCAGTAGTTATGGCTCTTGAATTCATTTCATAGGCTCTTTGTGCTACTATTAAATTAACCATTTCGTCTACAACCTGTACATTAGATGCTTCAAGACAATCCTGTCTGATTGTACTCTTTTTTAAGTTTGCATCATCTACCTCACTTCTAGGCTCACCTGATGCGGCTGTCTGTCTATATGTAGAGTCTGATGCCTTTTCAAGACCTGCCGGATTTGAAAATTGTACCAATCCAATCTGAGGTCCTATTGGCTGAGGATTGTTCTGGGCGTCCGGATAACACACAAAACCGTCAGCAGATATTGTAATCTTGCTTGAATCGTAGCCTGCCTCTAAATCTATAGGCTGTCCGTCTGTATCAAGAACCGGTAAGCCCTCTGAATTTGTAAGCATAATGCCACCGTTATTTCCAAGTGACCAATTAAAAGAACCATTTCTTGTATATAAGGTTTCTCCATTTTCATTGATTACCTGAAAGAAGCCTTTTCCGTCAATAGCAAAATCTGTATCTAAGCCAGTTGTAGTAATAGAGCCTTGCACAAAATTGGTAGTTATTGATGAATTTCTAACACCAAGTCCTACCTGTGCTCCAACAGGCTTTGTATCACCATTTGCACTTGTAGTCTTTGACTGGACTGTTTGATATAAAAGTGACTTAAACTGGGCACTTTCTTTTTTGTATCCTATTGTATTTACATTTGAAAGATTGTTGGCAATAACATCAACATTGGTCTGCTGTGACACCATACCTGATGCTGCCGTCCATAATGCTCTCATCATAGCTTTCTACCTCCTATACTCTTCCAACTTCATTTACCGCCTTGTCAAGCATACTATCTGCTGTCTGCACAGCCTTCTGACTTGACTCATAAGCTCGGCTGATTGTAATCATTTCAACCATTTCACTAACTACATTAATATTGGAGGTTTCCAAATATCCCTGGTGCATCAAAGCTCCTGTGTCCTTTTGCACCGCCCCGTCTACAGTTTCATACATATTCTCGCCATATTTTTTAAGATAATTATAATCTTCAAAATCAACTATACTAATAGTATCAACATAATCTCCGTCAGCATATATCTCACCAGTAGAAGTAATAGCTACACTGGTAGCATCTGCAGGAATGTAAATATCCCCGCCTTCGCCCTGCACATAATCTCCGTCCTTTGTGCGAAGTGCGCCTTCGGAATCTATTGTAAATTCACCGTCCCTGGTATACTTAATGGACTGCTCGCCATTTTTGTTTGTGAATGATATAGAGAAAAATCCGTTTCCCTCTATTGCCAAATCATATGTGTTTCCAGTGCTTTTAAAACTGCCCTGAGAATAATCAGTATAGTTTTCACCAATCTTTACACCTAAGCTCATATGTCCTATTGGCTCTGTAATGTAACCCACAGTCCGGTCATTTGCCTTTACGGTAAGATACTCACTAAACGCCTTAGCTGTAGCACCTTCTCTTTTGTAACCATTAGTAGATGCGTTTGCAAGGTTGTTTGTAATAGTATCTAATCTTTTTTGCTGATTGACCATACCTGTATAGGCTGTATACAATCCTCTAACCATTCTGTCTCCTTTCGGATATGCGGACTATTCACTAAGGAACTCTATATATTTTCCAGTTCCTATAGCAACTGCTGTCATTGGATCCTCAGCAGTCATTGTATTAATACCTGTTTTGCTTTCAATAAGATCTTCAAGACCCTGTAATAAACTGCCACCACCTGTAAGTACAATACCTCTGTCTGAAATATCCGCTGCAAGCTCCGGTGGAGTTTTTTCTAATACGCTGTGAACAGCCTCTACAATCTGTGATGTAGTTTCTTTTAATGCTTCTTCTGTTTCTTCTGATGTGACTGTAATTGTCTTTGGTAAACCTGTAACAAGATTTCTACCTCTAACCTCCATTGTAGCCACTTCATCTCTTGGATATGCTGCACCAATCTTTATCTTGATTTCCTCGGCAGTTCTGTCACCGATTAAAAGGTTGTGCTTCTTTCTCATATATCTTACGATTGCTTCATCAAAATCATCGCCAGCAACCTTTATTGATGTACTAACAACTGTTCCACCTAAAGAGATAACTGCAATATCAGTTGTACCGCCACCAATATCTACTATCATATTTCCACATGGCTTTGTAATATCAATACCTGCTCCTATGGCTGCTGCTATTGGTTCTTCAATAATAGAAACCTCTCTGGCACCCGCCTGAAAAGCTGCATCCTCAACTGCCTTTTTTTCAACCTCTGTAACACCACTAGGTACACAAACGCTAATTCTAGGCTTTTTAAGAGTTCTCTTGCCTAATGCCTTCTGGATAAAATGCTTAAGCATTTTTTCTGTAACTGTATAATCAGAAATAACACCCTGTCTGAGTGGTCTTACTGCCACAATATTTCCTGGTGTTCTGCCAATCATTAGTCTTGCTTCCTCGCCAATAGCCTTAATCTTGTTTGTATCTCTGTCAAAAGCTACAACTGATGGCTCCTTTAAGACTACACCTTTTCCTCTGATATATACTAAAATACTAGCTGTTCCTAAATCGATACCAATATCTGTTGCTAACATAAAATTCTCCTTTTTCAAACATATTTATTTTGGATTAAAGGATTGGATAATATCCAATCTGGTTGTAAATTGTCTTTACTTATAATAAATGGTTGTCCACCACATTACATTATATACAAAACAATTAAAATATGCAAAGAACTTTTTTAAGAATTTTAAATTTTTAAGCCGAATGAGAATTTACCAACAGACTCTTATCAGATATACAGTTGTTATATCGACATTTTCCCTATATTTCTTTATAGCAAAATCCCTATAATTAATTTATGTTATACACTGCCTTACAAACAGTAAGCACTGTATAGCCAAAACCAATTATAGGGATTTAGTTAAGCTTTAATATTACTTAATATATACTTCGTTGTTTATTGTTCTGACTTCTGCTCATTATCACTAAGCTCAAATTCATCAACTGTGTTTTTAAGTGTGCCTGCACAGCCAATTAACTGTTCGCTTATAGCAGCATTTTCTTCAGCACTTGCAGCATTTGTTTCTATTACTAAAGCAAGACTTTTAATGCTTTCATTAATATTTTCGATTGCCTGCTGCTGTCCTTTTACAAATCCAACTATCTCATCAATATTTTTCTTTGACATTACAGAATCATTAATGCCCTCTGCTAAAGTAACCGAGGTTGAGGAGGTTAAATCCTTGCCCTTTGATACTGCTGCATCAGACTCTGTTATAAGCAGCTCAATACTGTTACTGGCATCTGCACTTGAAGAAGCAAGCTTGCTAATTTCATCGGCAACAACTGCAAAGCCCTTTCCTGCCTCTCCTGCTCTCGCTGCTTCTATAGAAGCATTTAAAGCTAACAGATTGGTCTGGTCTGCCAACGCATTAATTTCTGTAACAAACTCATTAATTTTTGAATAACAGCTTTCTATGCTGTCCATAGCAGCTACCAGCCCCTTCATTTCTTTACTGCTATTCATTAAATGGCTATTTGTAGTTTCTGCCACTGTTTTAACATTATCTGCTACATTAGTAATCTGCTTTGTCTGCTCTGTAAGCTTATTAATATTATCAGAAAGTACCATAATAGAATGGTTTTGTTCAGTTGCACTTTCGGCTACGGAGTTTGTAGTTTTTTCTAATTCGTTTGAAAACTCTACGACCGTATTTGCCTGTTCATCAATATTTTTAAGTGATGTATTTAGCGAAGCAATAATTGTATTCAAGGAATCCCTGATTGCCATATAACTTCCTTTAAAATCTCCATCTACATAATCTGTCAGCTTTTTATTTGAAATATTTGTAACTATATTTGTAATAGTGCTTATGTAGTATTTAAGTGAGGATATTGTTTCGTTTAAGGATTTTGTAAGCATAGCTATTTCCTTAGTAACAGGCTCCTCATCAAATACAATATCAAGATTTCCCTCTGTTATATTGCCCACCTTTGAGCTGATTGACTCAATCGGTGTAAACCATCTGTATATTTTCTTGTGTACTCTTCTTTTTCCAATTTGCGTTGTAATAATACAAATTGCAACATTAAGAACAATAAGTCCAATGGCAAAGAGCATAAAAGGCAGGGATTTTTCTGCTGAAACAACTCTCCATCCGGTAACCTCTGAAACACTTGGAACCATTCTCATAAATGAACCATTGTAATCTAGTAAGAAGTGCAAAGACAAGGAGTCATCATTTAAGCAGCTGTAATTTACACCCTTTGCATTTTCAAGTGTAGTTGTATTGTCTACAGAAAGTGCAAACTCTTTATTTGGGTGAGTAAGAATGGTCCCCTTCTTGCTGACCAGGAAGGTATAATTGCCATTTGACTCCTTTGTAAAAAGTGAAGAAAGGTTATCCATATATATATCCATTCCAACAACTCCGGTCTGTGTCTGTCCCGTAAAGGTTGCCTTTGAAATAGTAATACATATACCACCTGACTGTTCATCAATATATGGCTCTGAAATGTATACTTTATCCGGATTTTTAACTGCTTCCTGATACCATTCTCTGTCTGTTACAACAAAGCCCTCCGGTGGCTGCCAGCCACCACTCATAACAGTTGCATTATCATTGGTACAGGAATAAACTGCTGATATTTGGTCATCTGTAGCTGCAATGCTGTCTACATATGCCAATATTTCTTCATATTCTGTAAACTTTCCACTATTGATACCTGCTGCAGCTGTCTTGATAATGCTGATTTTTCCCTGCATAACAGAGTCAACCTGCTCTGTATGAAGTTTTGCTGAATCCTTTACTGCCGAGAAGGAATTAGCTACAAATATTATGCTTGAAATAATAAATGCCTCGATACACACAATTATTAAAATATTTCTAATAATGTGCATAAATGTCTTTTGTATCCTTTCGCTGTAGGTTTGTGACGAAAGTAACTGACTGCTGTTTTTTTTCTTTTTCCTGTTCATTTAATCAACCTCCATGTGTATTAAATTGTTTTCTAGATTGTATATTTCTTGACTTTAAATCAGTGCTGTAGAAAGTTTTGATTTTTAAAATGTTTTTACGCTCCAAATCACATATAAATTTTAGCAAAATATAATTAATATTTCAATAAATTTTTGGAAAACCTATAAGCAGAATTAATTCCAAAATAAATAATTTTTATTATATTCGTTATGTAAAAATTAAGAGAGGACATTATATGAGTAATAACAACCATTTCAAGCCATATGTTTCTTCAAGTAAAAGTCCAAAGGAATTCTCCTTTGCTGCATTTTTCATAGGTATTATTTTAGCTATAGTATTTGGTGCTGCCAATGCTTATTTAGGTCTAAGAGTAGGTATGACCGTTTCTGCCTCTATACCCGCTGCTGTAATATCTATGGGCGTTATGCGTGTGCTTTTAGGAAGAAAATCCATTTTGGAAAGTAATATGGTACAAACCATTGGCTCAGCAGGTGAATCTCTGGCCGCAGGTGCTATCTTTACCTTACCAGCGCTATTTTTGTGGTCAAGTGAGGGTAAAATGGACTCTCCTGACACCTTTGCTATTTCACTTATCGCTGTAATTGGCGGTCTGCTAGGTGTTCTTTTTATGGTTCCACTTCGTAATGCACTTATTGTAAAGGAGCATAACACGCTTCCCTATCCTGAGGGTCAGGCCTGTGCCAGAGTTTTAATGGCTGCCGAAGATTCAAAAAAGGGTGCAAAAACTGTATTTGTCGGAATGGGCGCAGGTGCATTTTTCAAGCTGATAATCGATGGATTTAAGGCTGTCCAAAGTGAGGTTTCCTTTAAATTTAAAGGCTATTATGGAGAAATTGGAGCTCAGATTTATCCTGCCGTAATGAGTGTAGGCTATATATGTGGTCCAAAAATTGCTTCTTATATGTTCTCAGGTGGTGTGCTAAGCTGGATGGTAATTATTCCTATGATTGTTCTTTTTGGTTCTGGTATGACGCTCTATCCAGCCACAACCACTATAGGCGAGTTATATGCAGCTGGCGGTGCCAGTGCTATCTGGAGTAACTATATCAGATATATTGGTGCCGGTGCCTTAGCCGCAGGTGGTATTATAAGCCTTATTAAATCCTTCCCACTTATTGTAGCCACCTTTGCAAATGCCATTAAAAGTGCAAAGGGTACATTAAAGGAAACTAATATCAGAACTGAAAAATCAATTAAAATGAAATATATTTTTATTGCCATTATTTTACTTACACTGGCAATATGGCTTTTTAAGGACATTCCCGTTTCCTTGCTGGGTGCTGCAATAATTGTTTTCTTCGGCTTCTTTTTTGCAACTGTTTCTTCAAGAATGGTTGGACTTGTGGGCAGTAGTAATAATCCTGTATCCGGGATGGCTATTGCCACACTGCTGATTGCTACTATTATACTAAAATCCACAGGAGATTCCGGCATACACGGTATGCAGGGTGCTATTGCCATTGGCTCTATTATTTGTATAATTGCTGCCATTGCCGGTGACACCTCACAGGACTTAAAAACCGGCTATATATTAGGTGCTACCCCAAAGAAACAGCAAATTGGCGAGCTTGTGGGCGTCACTATAGCTGCCATTACTATAGGTGGTGTTTTGGTGCTTTTAAATAATGCCTGGGGCTTTGGCTCAAAGGAATTAGGAACACCACAGGCAACTCTTATGAAAATGATTGTAGAAGGCGTAATGGATAATAATCTTCCATGGGGCTTGGTTTTTGTTGGTATTTTCATTGCATTAACTGTTGAAATTCTTGGTATTCCTGTTCTGCCCTTTGCCATTGGCGTATATCTACCTGTTCACCTAAACGCCTGCATTATGGCAGGCGGACTGGTTCGTCTGCTTTTTGAAAAAGCTTATAAGGATAAGGAACGCAAGGAAAATATTATTAATAATGGCATTCTCTATTGTTCAGGGCTTATTGCCGGTGAAGGCCTTATGGGCATATTACTTGCAGTTTTTGCAGTTATTGGCATTGAAAAATATATTGATATTTCCTCAAAAATAAATCTTCCTAATTCTTTATTATCCTTTGAAAGTGTGGTAATATTTTTGTTGATTATAGGAAGTTTAATTCTATTTTCAACAAAAAAAGAGCCCCAATAAGGAGGAACGATATGTACTTTGTACCTGATAATACAAAAAAATGTGGTTATTACCAATGTGAAAAATGTGGCTATAAATTTTTAAGTTTAAATACCAGTGAGGCTACAACCTGTCCTGACTGTACAGCAGAAATTGACTATGAAATCGGACCAGATGAAACCTTAGAAACTGCTGCCAACACAGCAAAGCTTATAGACATTGTAGAAGATGAGGATGTTGAAAAAATGGACTGTCTGCTAAGTCTGGCTATTACAGGCGGAGATTACAACTGGATATAATTTAATCATTAATAGTTTGCTAAGATTAACCTTACTTTCATATTTTCATAAAATACGCATATCTTGTATTAAGAAATAAATACAAGGTTATATAAATGAGAAAATATATTGAGGAAAGGACAGTGGAAATTGCCAATTATATTATTGCCAACAACGCTACAGTTCGTCAGGCGGCAAAGCAATTCGGAGTAAGCAAAAGCACTGTTCATAAAGATGTAACTGAAAGACTGGTTCACATCAATGCTGCTCTCGCTAAAGAGGCACGCAAAATACTTAATGTTAATAAAGCTGAACGCCATATCAGAGGTGGTATGGCTACAAAAGAAAAATACCAGCACCAATAAAATCCATTAAAATAAATTTTATTTTAATTAATTTTATTCTTATTTTAGAAATCCGACAAATTTAGTACACATTTATATATTATTCTATAGAAGTACTATTGGTAACATAGTATTATACAACTTAACATTTTCATAACTCTGCGTGGTGGGAAACCGCCACGCGTCCCCAAAAAATACCTTTTTTACATTTTTCATTAGGTGCGGCAGTGTCGCACTTATTTACTTTATCCCCACAACTACTTGTAAACAATCTATCATTTTCCCATATAAGAAAATTATGATAATTAGTAATTCCATTATTATTTCGCTTTCGCATTAATAAATTCTGTCTTTGACTTAGAATACATAATCTTTTGTTCTTTATACAATCCATGATACCCGGACATTAAATAGCTTACTGCTATTGCCATTAAAAAGTACATTTTCACCTCGTCCCCAAACAACTCAAAGCTTATAAGCAGGGATGCTATTGGGCAGTTGGTTACACCACAAAATAGTGAAATCATTCCCACAGCTGCACAAAGAGATGGTGAAAGTCCTAAAATATGACCTAATACACAGCCGAGAGTTGCTCCTACAAAAAATGATGGTACTATTTCGCCACCCTTAAAGCCGGCGCCTAAGGTTAAGGCTGTAAATATAAGTTTTAAAGCAAAGGCAAGTGGCTCTGCTTCCCCGCCTATGGCTCTTGCTATTACATCAACACCTGCGCCAAAGTAATCACTGGTATTTAACAAAAATCCCAATAAAACTATTATTACTGAGCATACCAGTACTCTTACATACCCATTCTTTAAATATTTTCTAAGCAATTCCCCTGTTCTATGTATTACTACACAAAATACTACACTTACAAAAGCACATGCAATAGCTAATATAACTGTTTTTCCACCATTTATTACATTAAACTTCGGAATATCCACAATATTAAAATGTTCTGGACTTATACCCATATCAAGGGCAAACCTTGAAGCTATAATTGCTGAAAAAATACAAGGAAGCAAGGCTGAATAATACATTATGCCAACGCTTACAACCTCTAAGGAAAAAACGGCTGCTGCCATTGGCGTTCCAAAAAGTGCTGAAAAGGCAGCACTCATACCACACATTATCATTACCTTTCTATCATTATCATTAAGCTTTATAAGCTTGCCAACAAAATTTCCCAGGCTTCCTCCGAGCTGTAAGGCAGCACCCTCACGCCCTGCCGAGCCACCAAATAAATGTGTAAGCACCGTAGAAATAAATATTAATGGTGCCATTTTAAAAGGTACATCATCCCCTGAGGAAATTGAGCTTATTACAAGATTTGTACCCTTGTCCTTATCTGAATTGGTTACTCGATATAGTCCGACAATTAATAAGCCTGCTAATGGTAAAAACCATATTATGTAGGAATGTGCAACTCGAAAGGCTGTTACTGTATTCATACATTTTGCAAACAAGGTGGCAAACGCACCTACAAACATACCTATAATTATGGCTAAGACCATCCATTTAAAAAATGATAATGTATAATTCCTGCCTTTTATTAATTGCCTTAAAACATATTGTTTAACTGTTTCTTTCTCTTCACTTAATTTTTCTGTACTTGTTTTTTTTGTATCTGATGTTTCCTTTAACATTTTCTTCACTCTTCTATTTTCATTCAATTTAAATTTTATATTTTATTCAAACCCCATAGAATATACCTCATACATCTGCTCGTTATATTCCTCTGTGTATGAGTCCATTTCCTTTACAATTCTTAGTAATCTTTGCGTTTGTATGTCGTCCTTAGTTCTATCTCCAACAGCCTTCAGCACCTCTTCTCTAAGCGTACCTACATTATCAAAGGAGGACTTTTTTTCAATATCATACAATTTTGAGAGTTTACCTATTGCATAGGATAATTCATAATTTCCGAGCAGTATTACATGGTCAAATTCCAGTTTTCTGTCTACTGCCATTTTTGTAAGTATAGGAATCATTGCAGCTCCTTTTCTTTATTAATCTGTGACATAATATAAAATTGTTTTTGTTTTTTATATATGCTTTCTGATTATTAAATATTTTTGTAAACAAAAGGCTACCATTTTGGTAGCCTTTTAAATCAATACCGCTTTTATAATAAGCTATATTATACTAATCCGCAACTATTAATTAGTGGAGATTTTTAATTTGTAGTAATTATTTAATTTGCAGAGGTAGTTTCTTCTGTAGCTGTAGTTTTCTCATTTGCTGGTGTTGTTGCTTCTGTTGTAGTAGCCTTGTCTGGATTGCTTCCAGCTACAACCTTTGCCTGCTTTGCAACAAATTCCTGTACATAATATGCTAATACGGAAAATCTAAACTCATCATCCTCTACATTTTCATATGCCTTCTTAAAGTCCTCTACATTATCATAGCCATAGAGCTTTGCATATTCTAACATCTTTGTATCAAACTGGTCATCTGTTATAGAGATATTTTCAACCTCGGCTATTTTTTCAATAACCATTTCCTCTTTTAAATATGCCTTTACATATGCAGATAATTTTTCATCCCAGTCAGCCTGTGACATTGATGACTGCTGTAAATACTGCTCTAATGTCATTCCATATGTTGACTGGATTTGTGAAACATTATTTTCCGACACAATCTTGTAATACTCATCATATCTCGCCTTTTCATAAGTAACAACCTTACTGTTTTCTAATATTGTAGGCCAAATTTGTGTATAAATATTATTGATAAGTAAATCATTTTTCAAATACTCAGTAAACTCGCCTACTGTATTAAGACCCAAGCCAGAATATTCACTCTTTACATAATCGTCTGTAAGCTCTGGTGTAACAGTTACTACAAGAGAGTCTAAGGAAACTGAAAAATGTACAGCCTTGCCCTTTAAGCTTTCGTCTGAATAGTCCTTTGGCATAGTTAAATCAAGCTCCAGCTTTTCTCCAATACTATGTCCAATAATAGCATCTACAAAGCCATCAACTGTAAATCCACCATCACTCATAGTAACTACTGTTCCCTCAGTAGTACCTCCGGAAAATTCTTTTCCGTCTATTGTTCCCTTAAAGGAAAGCTTTACCTTATCATTTTTCTTAATAACTCCTGTTGTTTTGTATTCTGTTGTGGCATCTGATTCAAGTCTTTGATTTATGTATGCCTCTAAATCTGAGTCCTTTACCTGTATATCGTCTGAATAAACTGTAAGACCCTTATATTCGCCTAAATTAATTTCACCCTTCTCTGCAATATCACTTGCAGTTGTAGTTGTTTCGTTATTCTCTGCGCTTTTACCACAAGCAGCAAGAGAAAATGCCATTATCACTGATAATGATAATGCAAATATCTTTTTCTTCATATATAATCCTTCCTATCTTTGTCACTAAACAAAATATGCTCTTCATTTATAACACAAAAAAGTGAAAATATAAATGCTTTTTTTACAGTTCATAATATTTTCACTTTTTCATATTTTTAAGTCCACACTAATATTAATATATCATAGCTCTTTCCACAATATACAGCCTTTTAAATACTTTAATTAATACTGGCTGCCTACTACCTGTACCTTTAACATATTAGTGGTACCGGAAGTGCCAAGAGGAACCCCTGCTGTAATAACTAATAAATCATTTTTCTTTACATAATCCTTCTTCTTACATTCTTCTATTGCGTGTTCAAATAATTTGAAGGTATCCTTTTGTTCATCCACCATCACAGGTGTAACTCCCCAGGACATATTCATCTGACGGCAAACTCTTTCGTTTGTTGTGCAGGCAATAACATCACAAGCAGAACGGTATCTTGAAATCATTCTGGCAGTTCTGCCTGATTTTGTAACTGTAATTATGGCCTTAGCATTTAAGTCATGTGCTGTTGTAACGGTTGCATGGGAAATAGCATCTGTAACATCCGGATTTGCCATTCTTTCAAGGTTGAAAAATCTCTTTTTATAATCAATATCTTCTTCTGTTTTAACTGCAATCTTTGCCATCATTTTAACTGACTCTATCGGATATTTACCTGCAGCAGTTTCACCTGATAACATAATAGCACTTGTGCCATCATATATAGCATTGGCAACATCAGCAACCTCAGCTCTTGTAGGTACAGGATTTTTCATCATAGAGTCTAACATTTGTGTAGCAGTAATAACCTGCTTTCCTGCATTGTAAACCTTTTTAATAATCATCTTCTGAATTGCTGGTACTTCCTCTGCCGGTATTTCTACACCCATATCTCCACGAGCAACCATAATTCCATCAGAAACCTGAATAATCTCATCAATATTATTAACACCCTGAATATTTTCTATTTTTGAAATAATGTTAATATTCTGACCATTATTTTCATCTAACACTCTTCTAATCTGCAATACATCACTAGCACTTCTTACAAAAGAGGCTGCTATAAAATCATATCCATGCTCAATGCCAAAAAGAATATCCTCTTTGTCCTTTTGGCTGATATACTGCATTTTCAAGTCAACATTTGGAATATTTACGCCTTTTCTATCAGAAATAACACCACCAACTATTACATTACATATAATATCTGTGTCGTTTATTTCCTCAACCTCCAGCCTGATAAGTCCATCATCTATAAGGATTATTGTTCCCTTTTCTACATCCTCTGGAAGCTTTTCGTAAGTTACTGACACTATATCCTTTGTTCCTTCAACATCTCTGGTTGTAAGTGTAAATTTGTCACCATTGTTAATTGTAACCTTTCCTTCCTTGAAAAGCTTTACTCTAACCTCTGGTCCTTTGGTGTCAAGAAGTGCCGCTACATACTTTCCTGTTTCTTTTCTAAGCTTTTTAATCATTTCCAATCTAGCCTCATGGTCTGCATGAGTAGAATGTGAAAAGTTAAATCTGGCAACATCCATACCCTCTAGCATAAGCTGTCTTAATATATTTTCATCATCTGTCGCTGGGCCCAGTGTACATACTATTTTTGTTTTTCTCATATATATTAGCCTCCATTTGTTTCATAATCGCCATTATTCTAACACATAAATCCAAACATATAAACTTATTTTACAAACTATTTACATTAAATTTTGTAAATCTTTCTTAATTAGCTAATCCAACACTTAATTATATCTAAATGCTTTTTTATTTTACCTAAATACTTTTCTAATTTTATCTAAATACTTTTTCAATTTTATCTAAATACTTTTCTAATTTTATCTAAATACTTTTCTAATTTTATCTGAAATTTTAATTGCCATAACTATTTCTAGGTTGCTTTTTAATTAATAGCTTTTTAATTATTTTTAAGATACATACAAAATGATAATGTCACTTTTTATAATACATATTAAAAATTATATATATTTGCACTTTAAATATCATAGGAGTTTGTTTATAGGAGTTAGTTTCGCCTATCTTATTCTTGATTTTTTGTTTAATCTATGATAAACATTAATATATTATTAATTTAATTTAAGCATCGGTAATTTAATGACACTTTTCAATTTGTAAAGGAGATTATATGAAAACAATAAAATACAGTAGACAGCGTGCTGCGATTTTAGCCTTTTTAAAAACCAGAAAAGATCATCCAACAGCCGAGGTTATCTACAATAACATTCGTGAAGTTTATCCAAATATTAGTCTTGGTACTGTGTACAGAAATCTCAACCTATTATCTGAAAATGGCGACATTCTAAAAATTTCATTAGAGGATGACAGCGTTCACTTTGATGGCTTTACTCATCCACATTGCCATTTCTTCTGCACAAAATGCAAGGAGGTATCTGATATTGAGCTTAGCCCAAAGGATATGAAAACCATTACCAGGCTGGCAAAAGCAAATTTTGACGGAGAAATCCATACTCACACCTCTGTTTTTTACGGTTTTTGCAAAAAATGCTTGGATGCTGATGATTAGTTAAAAGTAAACAATGTACAACATATATAGCAACCCAGAACTCCTGTTAATTCAAGGTTTCGGGGTTGCTTTTTTATTTTCTATTTTTTAATTTTCATTTTTTTAATTTTATTATTGACATATTTGGATTTATATTATAAACTAAAACAGTAATGATTACTGTTTTTAAATTAAATTAAAATAACACTTAACGAAAAGGAGATTTTAACTATGGCAAAATATGTATGTAAAGTATGTGGATATGTTCACGAAGGAGATGAGGCACCAGAGTTCTGCCCAGTATGTAAAGCACCTGCTGAAAAGTTTGAAAAGCAGGAAGGTGAAATGGTTTGGGCTGCTGAGCACACAGTAGGTGTTGCTGCTGGTGTTAGCGAGGATATTATTGAGGACCTTCGTGCAAACTTTAACGGAGAATGTTCAGAGGTTGGTATGTATTTAGCAATGGCAAGAGTTGCTCACAGAGAAGGCTATCCTGAAATCGGTCTTTACTATGAAAAGGCTGCTTATGAAGAAGCTGAGCACGCAGCTAAGTTTGCTGAATTACTTGGAGAAGTTGTTACAAACAGCACAAAGAAAAACCTTGAGCTTAGAGTAGCTGCTGAAAACGGAGCAACAGCCGGAAAAGTTGACCTTGCAAAGAGAGCTAAGGAAGCTAACCTTGATGCAATACACGATACAGTTCACGAAATGGCTAGAGATGAAGCAAGACACGGCAAAGCCTTCGCAGGCTTATTACAGCGCTACTTTGGTTAAGCTATAAGCCATGCAAAATAGTAAAAATAACACCCTGCAAGTTTACTTGTTTGGGTGTTTATTTTTGCTATTTTATACGGCGACAGCCGTCCAGCGAGATATAGCGCAGCGTTATCGAGCTGGTGCAGGGCGTATACTATTTGTTTTTTATAGGGCGATAGCCCGACATGAATAGGCACATAGTGCCTATCAGACTGTAGACAAAGTGCTCCGAGAAACATAATTTCTCGGAGCACTTTGTCTACGGTCTGAACCTGGGAATTAATCCCCAGGTCCTTTTTTTTGAAAGAAATTTGTATACATCATTATTGCCAACAAAATCATAGCTATATCCTTGACAACATCCATATATTGTCTACCTATAAAACTCAATATTAAGTCAATAACAAAGCATACAATACATAATCCAAAAACTACCTTTTTCATAATCAATCTACCATACTTCCAATCATAACTAGTCCACCTATATTATATAATGCATAACCACCTACGGCCATAGGAATGGTAACTGCTGATGAAGCCATACATGCAACTCCACCTGCAACGCATGCTAAACCTGTAAAAAAAGTACTCCACTGTCCACCCTCAATTTCTAATAATTCTACATTATTTAATTCTATCATACAATTTACCTCTTATTCAAAAATACTAACAAATCCCGCTACTGCTACCGAGCCAGTGCATACATAATATGCTCCAACAGCTACTGCTCCTGTAATCCAAGAAGGTGGACCAGCTACAACTCCAAGAATTCCAAGCGCTGTTGCACCAATACCTGCAATCCATCCTCCTGCACTTATACTTTCAAGTTCAGCTTGTGAAAACTCACAAAATCCATTGTTTAAAACCATTTCCATACTTTTAAATCTCCTTTTCTTAAATTTTTCTTTACACTAATCAAGAAAAGTGATATTTTCTACCTAGGTGCTTTTCTTAAAAGTGCTTACATTTTGGGACTCTGATGGTTTTCGCGAATTTTATC
>ENA-OPWY01000168-OPWY01000168.1-human-gut-metagenome-genome-assembly--contig:-NODE-168-length-45938-cov-3.960443_pt1 | contig 45938 bp, 36 predicted proteins | sample MGYA00241515_ERZ502022 | MGnify/ENA primary metagenome ERZ502022 (study PRJEB25962, sample SAMEA2043045) | human gut metagenome | biome: human gut; feature: human-associated habitat; material: faeces...
GCAGCGGCGAAACCCCTGCCGCACGAATCAGCTTTCGATTCGTGCGGCTTTTTCTTCGATGGCCTTCATCAAAGCATCAAGCTCCGGCATTTTCTCTCGCACTGGCGCAAGCGTGTTCCGCACAACTTCCGCTTCCCGCGCTTCATGTGTCACCAGCGTCGCCACCGCATAGGCAGGAAGCGCATAGTCCACCATGCGAAACATCACCTGCCGTATTGCTGCGCCGGCTTTTCCACGATAGAGCGCCGTAAATTCACCCGGTTCACCTGCCAGAAGTTCCGCAACCACCCCATCGCTCAGCAGAAGTTTCCATGCAGTATATGACAGCCGCGCCTCGCTTTCCAGCACCTGTTTCATCAGCCCATACGCCTTCTGTGCATCACACTGAACCATCAGCGCAATCTGCGCTCGCTGAAAGACGCAGATTGCATCCTGACATGTCTTCACTGTTGCAGGCTGCGGAATGTTTTCAATCGAAACATCTGTCACCTCCACCCCGCCATTCGCCTTCATACGCGCGAAATACAGCCACTCCGCCAATTGTTCCGGATCTTGAAGCATCCGTGCGATTGCCATCGGCGATGCGATAAACCGCTCATCCATCGGCAGAATGCACGTCATCACCAGCACCACGCCACCCATCGCCAGTTCGCACAGCACCAGTGACACCGGCTGCCCCAGCGTCAGCAGTGTCAGCACACCGAACACCACCGCCAGCGCCCCGCCATACAGCAGGGGACAGAGCGTGTACAGCGTCACGTCGTGCCGAGAGGCATCCTCCGGCGGAAGCAGATACGGCTGATAGCGCAGACGACTTTGCGCCGGTACTGGAACACGCACGAACGCCCCTGTGCCGTCCGCCTGATAGACCCGCCCGAACGCCTCGTAGCGCACGAGCTTCCAGCCAAAGTGCCTGCCGACCAGCATTTTCGGCACATCTTGCAGCAGATACGTCACGACCGCCGTCAGTGCCAGCCCCAGATACGTCGCCAGATTCCGCTCTTCATTCGTCCCGACAGTCAGCTGTGCGTTCACGCCGATTAGTGCCGCGCAGAACAGTACCGCCGCCAGCAGGATGCTGCCCATCCGCAGGAGCGGAAACAGGCGCTGAAATGTCCGATTCTTCATTCTTGCGCTTCCTTTGCCTTTCTTGATTCGTAGATTGCCTTTTCCTGCGCCATTCTGTCTATCGTCCACTGATAGCAGCGCGGCATGGTCGTATGGCGGATGCGGCGCAGGAACTGCTTGCGGCACTGCTCCGCCTTCTGCTCATCGCCGTCGCGCAGCAGATGCACCGCATACGCCGTGCGCCAGACAAGCGGCTGCTTTTCATGCTTGCGCAATTCCTTCTGCATGTACAGCGTGTCATACTCTTTCAGGAAGTAGCCCGGCTTGTCCAGCGCCAGTTCGCACAGAACGCCGCGCGGAATCAGCTGCCACCAAAGGCGCTTCGTCTGCTCCCGATGCTCCTGCGCCAGCATAGTCAGGATGTCCAGCGCCTCTTCGTAGCGGTTCTGCATCATCAGCCACGCGGAACGGTTAATCATGAGCGCCGCATCATTCTGATCCTGAATTTTGTCCGGCGGCGTGAAGTATTCCTCCGGCATTTCCGTGAGCAGGCGATCCGTCAGATTCTCCGCCAGCAGGCACTGCATCTGCCACATTTTGCGCCGTTTTTCGGGCTGGAATACTTTCCGAATTTCGCTTGGCGGCATGATGATGCTGAGAAACGCATAACCCCACGCCAGCACAAGGCAGGCAATGGCGGATGCTGTCCCATACAAATTGACTGCCAGCGCATAGAACAGTATTGCCAGTACGCTCTGCACATAGTACAGGACAATCTGCGCCCGCTGCTGCAAGTCGCCGGTTTCCTGCTCCCACGGAACAGCCGCCAGCAGTATGCCCACCTTGCGCTCCGCCGCCGGAAGGTACTGCACGCGCCAGCCGACGGTTTTCCTGCGGATATGAAGAAAGTACAAAGCCACCAGCTGTATTCTGCAGCCGTACAGCACCAGAAGCAGCGTATACAGCAGCATATGCAGTGCCAATGCTATGATCAATCCGCAGATAAGCGGCGGCACAGCAAGCATCATCAGCATCAGCGCATCATCCGTTATCTCGATGAGCGGCAGAAGCAGGCATAAAAACGATATAATACCCATGATGAATATTCCCAGTGCCAAGTATCCCCGTAGTTTCTGCATCATTCTTCTCCTTTTCGCGGTCATCCGTGGAAATTTCCGCTTCCAGTATACGCCTTTCCCCCGATTGCGTCAAGGGAAGGGAATTTTTCCGGCAGCAGTCATGGTTTCGTCATCTGTTCGTCACTTGACGGGGATATGATAGAAGCGGAAAGGAGTGAAGCTCCATGAAGCGGCATTTCGCAAACATGGTGTTTGCTTTGATTTTGATAGCGTACACGGTTTATGCGGCGCTGGACACGTTCGTGATTGTCCGTGTGCTGACGCCGGACACGCTGCCGACGGCAACCGCTGAAGCCTCCACCGCGCCGACGGAAGCTCCGACCACCGTGCCGACTGCGACGGAATCCCCCGCGGAACAGGCGACCACCGCGCCCATTTCCACCGACACGGAATACCACGATGACCAAATCGACATTGTGCTGACAACGATGCGCGTAGAGAACACGACGGTGTACGTCGCGGACGTGCAGATTGCGGATATTTCCCTGCTCAAAACGGCGCTGGCGGGGAACACCTACGCCCGCAACCTGACCGAGACGACCTCTGTGCAGGCGGCGAACGCGGGCGCGATTCTCGCCATCAACGGCGACTATTACGGCGCACAGGAGCGCGGGTATGTGCTGCGCAACGGCGTGCTGTACCGCGCATCGGCGCAAAGCGGCACGGACGCACTGGTCATCGGTGCGGACGGCAATTTCCGCATCATCAACGAGAGCGAAACGAGCGCCGACACGCTGGTGCGTGAGGGCGCATGGCAGGTGCTGACGTTCGGCCCGGCGCTGATCAAGGACGGGCAAGTGACCGTCAGCAGCAGCGACGAGGTCGGGCGCGCCATGACCTCCAACCCGCGCACCGCCATCGGGCAAATCAGCGAAGGGCATTACCTGCTGGTCGTGTCCGACGGGCGGACGAAGGAGAGCACCGGGCTTTCCTTGCGGCAATTGGCAGAGCTGATGCAGTCGCTGGGCGCACAAATCGCCTACAACCTCGACGGCGGCGGCTCTTCGACGATGGTATTTCAGGGGCGCGTCGTCAACAGCCCAACCACGAACGGGCGCAGCATCCGCGAAAGGAGCGTGAGCGACATTGTCTACATCGGCTATTGACCGCAAATGCGTGAAACTTGCGCTCTACGATCTGCTTTTTGCCGCCGTGACCGCGCTGGGCGGATTCGTGTATGAGCAGTTCAGCCACGGGGTCTACTCGGACTTCATGGTGTATGCGTTCCTGCCGCCGCTGGTGCTGGGAGCGTGTCCGCTGCTGATTCGCGCCCTGCGCGGGAAAGCGCTGCCGGGGCGCTGGTGCGTGCGGCTGTACCACTGGGGCATCATTGCGCTGACAGTCGGCTGCCTGTTTCAAGGGGCGCTGGAGATTTACGGCACGACGAGTCGCCTCGTAATGGGATACTGGATCGCAGGCGGCGCGTGCTTTGCAGGAAGCCTTGTGGCGGGCGGGAAAAAATGATGATACACCCCTTTGACAAATCCGCTCCGATGCGCTAAAATAGCGGTACAGAGTGCTGCCTTTGCTGCGTAAGTCCATCTGTCGGACGCGCGGTAGGGGCAGCCTTTTTTGCCTTGACACTGCGCTCCAATCAACGAAAAGGAGTGCTTTTTTTCATGCAGACAGAATCCGAAACCTTGGCGGCGCAGGACAGCCGCCCGCTGGCAACACAGCCGCTGGGGCGCCTCATGCGGCGCTACGCCGTGCCGTGCATGACCTCGCTGGTCGTGGCGGCGCTGTACAACATGGTCGATCAGGTGTTCATTGCGAACGCACCCGACTTGGGCAGCGTCGGCAACGCAGCAACGACGGTCGTCTTTCCGCTGACGGTCGCGGCGCTGGCGATTGCGGTCATGCTCGGCGACGGCTGCTGCGCGTTTGTCAGCCTGATGCTTGGCGCAGGGAAACAGGAGGAGGCCCACCGTGCCGTCGGCGAAACGGTAACGGTCAGCGTCCTCGCGGGGCTTATCCTGATGGCGGTGTATCTGCTGTTGCCTCGCACGCTGCTGACGTGGTTCGGCGGGCGCGTCAATGCCGGGACATTCGAGAAGGCGCAGGAATATTTCTTCTGGATTGCCTTGGGCGTGCCGCTGTACGTCTTTGGGCAGGCAATGAACCCGGTCATCCGTTCCGACGGCAGCCCGACATTCGCAATGGTTGCCACGCTGGCGGGGGCGGCGGCAAACCTCGTGCTTGACCCGCTGCTGATTTTCGTCTGCCACTGGGGCATGGCGGGCGCGGCGATTGCAACGGTTGCCGGGCAGGCGCTGACCGCTGGACTGTCCATCTGGTATCTGACGCGGATGAAGCAGATTCACCTGCAAAAGGACAGCTTCCGCCCGCGCGCGCATTTACTGGGGAAATGCGCCAAGCTCGGCATGACATCCTTTCTGGCGCAAATCAGCCTGGTCGCGGCAATGGCGGCGACAAACACGATGCTGCGCATTTGCAGCGCGCAGGACGCTGTTTTCTCGCAGGAGGAATTTTCCGCGATTCCGATGGCGGTTTTCGGCATTGTCATGAAAGTGTTCCAAATCGTCATCAGCTGTGCGATTGGGCTGGCGGCGGGATGCATTCCCGTGGCGGGATACAACATGGGCGCAGGACGGTACGACCGTGTGAAAGGGCTTTTGACGCGGCTGCTGGCGGCGGAGGCGGTTGTCGGGCTGATTGCGCTGCTTGTGGTGGAGCTGCTGCCCGATCAGGTGATGCTGCTCTTCGGCGCGCAGAACGAGTCCATCCACTACACGCTCTTTGCCCGACGCTGCTTCCGGGTGTACCTGAGCATGATTGTGCTGGCGTGCATCAACAAAGGGACGTTCATCTTCCTGCAATCGCTGGGGAAAGCGGCTGCCTCGACGCTTTTGTCGATGGCACGGGAGATTGTGTTCGGCGTGGGGCTGGTGCTGCTCCTGCCGCAGTTCTTCCAGCTGGACGGGGTGATCTATTCCATGCCTGCCGCCGATGTGCTGACGGCAATTCTCTCAGCGGTCGTGCTGGTGCGGACATACCGCTCACTGGAAACGGAGAAGTAAGTAATACAGAAAAACCGGGGCGAATCCTCCGAAACAGGGGAGGTTCGACCCGGCTTTGTTTTTGATATGCCATTACTCCTGCGGATTTTCGGGGTGCTGCTCCCGCTCCTGCATCAGCTTCCGAATCGCGGTAAACGATTCCTCGGAAATATCATGCTCGATTTTGCAGGCGTCCTCGCGGGCAACATCGGAATCAACGCCCAAACTCTCCAGAAAGCTCGACAGCGTCTTATGGCGGTCATAAATGCTCCTCGCAATTTCCATCCCGGCGGGCGTGAGCGTAATCAAGTTGTCAGCATCCATCGTCAGATAGCCGTTTTCGCGCAGACGCTTCATCGCCACGCTGACCGATGGCTTCGTGACCCCCAGCAGCAGAGAAATATCCACAGAGCGTGCATAGCCTTTTGCCTCTTTCAGGCGGAGGATTGCTTCCAAATAGTCCTCAGCGGATTCGTGAATGTTCATTCGATACTCCTTTCCGGATATAATGCGTTTCCTTTTCTTCTTATTTTACCATGCGCGGCGAAAAAATGCAACCTTCATTTTTCTGCCTGTGCCAAGCGGAAATACTCCGCCGCGCCATCCGCAATCGCTTCGCCCAGCTTCTCCTGATAGGCAGGCGAGAGCAGCAGCGCTTCCTCCGCCGGATTGGAAATGAAGCCGCATTCCACCAGCACCGACGGCGTATCCAGTTGGAGAATGAAGTAGTCGCCCGGCATGGCGGCGCGCTCCTTTTGGGGCGAAAGGGCAGTAATGAGCGCTTCCTGCATCGTTCCGGCGAGCAAGCGCCCCGCGCCGCTGCCCGCGCGGTAGAACACTTGCGGCCCGGATTCCGACCGCACGCGGTATTCGTTCATGTGGATGGACAGCACCATGTCCGCCTGCCCTTGAACCGCCATATCCACGCGGCACTGCATGTCCTGCCGCTTCTTCGTCACATTTGCCGGACGGGTTGTGTCGTCACAGAGATCGGTGTCTGTCCGGCGGGTCATCAGCACCGTCGCGCCGCGCTGCGTCAGGCTCTTTTCCACCGCCAGCGCTACGGCGAGGTTGACCTCTTTCTCCCACACGCCGGAATCTCGGCAGCGCGCGCCGCCGTCATAGCCGCCGTGGCCGGGGTCAACGAGGATCGTCCGCCCAGTCAGACTGCCCGCGGCGATATATGATGTTTCCGGCGTAGGAGACGGGGGTGCTGCGTCCGTCGGTCTTTGGGGAATTCGAGTCAGCGCAACACCCACCAGTGCCGTACCGACAAGCAGCGTTACAAAAGTCAGCACCGGCAGGATGTGCGATGCGAAATTGCGGAAAAAGGGCGATTTTTCTGCCAAGAAACCCACCTCCTCTCTCCAGTCTATGTCGGATACGGTATAGGCATGTCCGAAGCACACCAAATTGACGCATGATTATGCTTTTGTTGATGTATCCAAGTCTGCTATCCATCCGCTGTATATGTATCCCGTCCTTCAAATCGTTTCAAATTGGGCGAAAGCATCCACAGTTTCCACAGGATTATCCACAGTGTTTTTTGCCGATTTTGCCTTGACAAACCGCGTATGACCGCAAATTATCCACACTGTCCACAGGGTTATCCACAGAAGTTGTCCACCCCTGCGCGGCTTGTGGATTCTTTTGCAGATAACCAGAAAATGGTGTCGGATGTTCGCATTTTGCGGATAATTATTCATTTCTGTGCATAAGCGTTCTTTGGTGCTTGTCCCAAATGGCATGAGCGCTCCCCGCGGAGGACAATGTGACGAAACGTGCCTTTTCGCCGCGTTTTTCGTCGGACGGGGCTGGGGATAAAGCGGTGTATCTGTGAATGATTTGGGGATGAAAAGTGGATAAATTGGGGATAACTCCAATGGCAGTGGGGTTGTCCCCAATGAAGCCCCTTCACGCTGCATCTATGCGGCTTGACTTTTTCGTTGCAGGGGGAAACCCCTGCGCCGCACATGAACATTGCATGAAAGTATCATCAGCCCAGTCACGCAAAAAGGGCAATCAAAAAGCTGCTTGAAACTTTTTTTCCCGTTTGCTGAGAAATCGGAAAAAATAGCACCATGAACGCCATGAAGGCGCGGAAAATGGCTTGACAAGGCACGTTCTTGGCGGTAAAATATCTTTTCGGACATTCTTGTCTTTTTCGTGCATTTTGCACGTTTTGAGTTGGAAGAAATATCCACTTTCAAGGAGCGACAGACACTTTACGAGGAGGACGATTCATGCTGCCAGCCCACGACACGCCGGCTTTCCGGGAGCTGCTCCACCAGCAGGTGGAAAAACGGCGAACCTTTGCCATCATCTCGCACCCGGACGCGGGCAAAACCACGCTGACCGAAAAGCTGCTGCTGTACGGCGGCGCAATCCGCTCGGCGGGCAGCGTCAAGGCGCGCAAAAGCGATAAGCACGCCACGTCCGACTGGATGGACATCGAGAAGCAGCGCGGCATCTCGGTCACATCCTCCGCAATGCAGTTTGAGTTTGACGGCTTCCGCATCAACATTCTGGACACACCGGGCCATCAGGACTTCTCTGAGGACACCTACCGCGTGCTGGTTGCGGCGGACGCAGCCGTCATGCTGATTGACGCGGCGAAGGGCGTTGAGGCGCAGACCATCAAGCTGTTCAAGGTCTGCCGGATGCGCAACATCCCGATTTTCACGTTCGTGAACAAAATGGACCGCGCGGCGAAAGACCCCTTCGCGCTGATGGAGGAGCTGGAACAGGTGCTTGGCATCCGCTCCTGCCCCATCAACTGGCCCATCGGCACGGACGGCGATTTCCAAGGCGTTTACCACCGCGACACGAAAATGGTCGAGCTGTACACCGGTGGCGACCACGGCAAATCGATGGTGCAGAAGACTGACATCGCCATTGACGACCCCGCGCTGGAGCATGTGCTGGCGAAGCACTACCGCGAGCGGCTGGCGGAGGAAATCGACCTGCTGGACGAAGCGGGCGACGCTTTCGACCTCGACAAGGTGCGCCGCGGTGAGCTGACGCCGATGTTCTTCGGTTCCGCCGTCACCAACTTCGGCGTTGAGCCGTTCCTTGAGCGCTTCCTGCAATACACGCCGCCGCCCCTGCCCCGCAAGAGCGACATCGGTGACATTCAGCCCGAAGAGCCGTACTTCTCCGGTTTCATCTTCAAGATTCAGGCGAACATGAACCCCGCGCACCGCGACCGGCTGGCATTCATGCGCATCGTCTCCGGCGCGTTCGAGAAGGGCATGGAGGTCTGGCACTCCGGGACGAACAAGACCGTCGCGCTCAAACAGCCCCAGCAGTTCATGGCGGACGAACGCGAAGCCGTGGAGGAAGCATGGGCGGGCGACATCATCGGTCTGTTCGACCCCGGCATCTATCAGCTTGGCGATACGCTCTCCGGCGGCCCGAAGCTGCACTACGAGAACATCCCGGTCTTTGCGCCGGAATTCTTCTCCCGCGTGCGTCCGGCGGATTCCATGAAGCGCAAGCAGTTCCAGAAGGGCATCACCCAGCTGGCGGAAGAGGGCGCCATTCAGACCTTCATCCGCACAGAGACGGGGCGCGAGGAATTCATGGTCGGCGTCGTTGGCGTGCTGCAGTTTGAAGTGCTGGAGCACCGGCTGAAAACCGAGTATCAGGTGGACATTGTGATGGAGTCCATGCCCTTCCGCTTCGTGCGGTGGGTGGTGAGCACGCCCAAGCCCATCGACCAGCTGAAGCTGACATCCACGTCCGGGCGCGCGAAGGACAGCCGCGACCGCGATGTGCTGCTGTTTGAGAACGAGTGGAGCATCCGCCTTGCCTGCGAGAACAACGCAGGGCTGGAACTGGCGGAAACCGCCAACCGCAAGTAATTGCGCAGCGCTTAACACGCGCATACAGTATGCAGTTGCGCTCAACTCAATCGCGAAAAGGGGAGTCCAGAGGGTCGAAGACCCTTTGGCGGGGTCAAGGGGTAGCGCCCCTTGCGGAGTCCAGAGGCAGCGCCTCTGGTGCCTCTCGATTATATAGAAGGAGAGAACACGTTATGGTTCGTGAAGATATTCGTAACATTGCAATTATCGCCCACGTTGACCACGGCAAGACGACGCTGGTTGACCAGATGCTCAAGCAGGGCGGCGTTTACCATGAGAATCAGCAGACGGTTGACCGCGTGATGGACTCCGGCGCCATCGAGCGCGAGCGCGGCATCACGATTCTGGCGAAGAACACCGCCGTGCATTACGGCAAGACGAAAATCAACATCGTTGACACCCCCGGTCACGCGGACTTCGGCGGCGAAGTGGAACGCGTGCTGAAAATGGTGGACGGCGTGCTGCTGCTGGTGGACAGTTTTGAAGGCCCGATGCCCCAAACCCGCTTCGTGCTGAAAAAGGCACTGGAGCTGAAGCTGAAGGTGCTGATTGTCATCAACAAGATTGACCGCCCCGACGCGCGCTGCGAAGAGGTGGTGGGCGAAATCCTCGACCTACTGATTGACCTGGAAGCCGACGAGAGCACCATCGAAAACCCGATTCTCTACGTTTCCGCCCGCAAGGGTACGGCGACGCTGGATCTGGACACCCCCGGCACGGATCTGCGCCCGCTGTTCGATGCCATCCTGAAGTACATCCCCGCGCCTGAAGGCGATCCCGACGGCCCGGCGCAGGTGCTGATTTCCACCATCGACTACTCCGAGTATGTCGGGCGCATCGGCGTCGGCCGCATCACCCGCGGCGTGTTCAAGGCGGGCATGAACGTCGTCCACACGAATGTACAGACCGGCGTGACGAGCCAGCCGTGGCGTCTGGGCAACCTGTATCAGTACGACGGTCTGAAGCGTGTGGACGCGGAAGAAGTCCGCATGGGCGACATCGTGGCGCTGTCCGGCGCGGCGGATTTGTCCATCGGCGACACCGTCTGCGCGCCGGAGTGCATCGAGGGTCTGCCGTTCGTCAAAATCAGCGAGCCGACCGTCACGATGACGTTCCAAGTCAACGATTCTCCCTTCGCGGGCCGTGAGGGCACTTATGTCACGAGCCGTCACCTGCGCGCGCGCCTGATGCGCGAATTGCAGACGGACGTTTCTCTGCGCGTCAGCGACACCGACAGCACGGATGCGTTCGAGGTCTGCGGCCGCGGCGAACTGCATCTGTCTATCCTGATTGAAAACATGCGCCGTCAGGGCTACGAATTCGCCGTCTCCAAGCCGCGCGTTATCTACCGCGAAATCGACGGCGTGAAGTGCGAACCGATTGAGCGCCTTGTCGTGGACACGCCGCAGGCTTCCGCAGGCGCGGTCATCGAGAAAATCGGCCGCCGCCGCGGTACGCTGGAGCACATGTCTGGTCAGGATCGCGTTCGTCTGGAGTTCCTTGTGCCGTCGCGCGGGCTGTTCGGCTATCGCAGTGAGTTCATGACTGACACGCGCGGCGAAGGCATCATGTCCGCCGTGTTCGAGCGCTACGAGCCGGTCAAGGGCGATATTCCGCACCGCAGCGTCGGCGCGCTGGTGGCGCACGAAAGCGGCGTTTCCACCCCCTATGCGCTGTTCTACGCGCAGGAGCGCGGCACGCTGTTCATCGGCGCGCAGCAGAACGTCTACGAGGGCATGATCGTCGGTCAGAACTCCCGCCCGGACGACCTTGTCGTCAACGTCTGCAAGCAGAAGCACGTCACCAACATGCGTAACGCATCCGCTTCCGAAGACGCGATGCGCCTGATTTCCGTCCATCCGATGACGCTGGAAGAGTGCCTCGAGTTCATCGATGATGACGAGCTGCTGGAAATCACCCCGAAGAACCTGCGTATGCGCAAGCGCATCCTGAACGCGGGCGACCGCGCGCGCCAGTGGCGGTACAAGCAGGACTAATTGAGTTCTCTGCATTCGCATTTTTGAGCATATAGAATCCCCCGGCAGGTCTGATTGAAGGACTGCCGGGGGATTTTTTTGCGTGCGCCTCCGGGCGCACGCAAAAACAGCACCGAGAGAAACGTTTCTCCCGATGCTGTCTGGCCGCGCCCATCTGGCGCGACAATGTGCAAGCAGTGAATAAAGCAGCTTGAGGGGGCGCTCCTGCGGGTGCACAAATTTCCTTTACTCCCTTATCAGCCCCAGCAATACCGACCTCTCCGGGTTCTCCGCAACCCGTATATCAATCTGACCCCACGGTGTCCACACATTCTCCCTCACATATCTCCGAATCCTCTGCATCAGCATTTCCGAATGGCATGGCCCACCGCTGAGCAGCAGCACTTCCGGGTCATACGCATGAATCAAATTCACCGCACCCATCCCAAGCGCCGTCGCGACCGTCTCAAACACCCGCAGGCTGACCGCATCCCCCTGCGCCACGCCGTCCAGCAGCGCGCGGTAATCTACCTTTCTCGCATTCGCCAAGGCACTTTCCGCAAACCCATCCTCCTGGCGGGCAATCTCATCCAGCGCCCAAGTTCCCGCCCATGCTTCCAAGCAGCCCGTCGCGCCGCAGGTGCAGCGGCGGGGGTGCAGCATCTCAATTGCCATGTGACCGCCGAGCATCCCCATCGTGCCGTGCCGACCTGTCAGAATGCGCCTGTCCTGGGCAGCGGCACTGCCGATGCCTGTACCAATCATGAGGATGGCGGCAGCATCCGTGTCTTTTGCCGCACCGCAGCGCATTTCGCCCAGCAGTGCAGCAGCAGCATCGTTCATCAGGAAAACGGGCGCGCCGAATGTCTTCTGTGACCAGCGCACCCAGTCAAAACCGACTGCATCCGTGTATTTACCGTTGCAGGCAATGACCGTTCCACGGCAGACCACGCAGGGCAGTGCAATCGACACGGCATCGGGCTGTCCCCATGCGGCGGCATGCTGCGCGACGAGCGAGAGCGTCTGCGCAAGCGGCGCGTGCGAATCCACCTCGAACACGTCCGGCTGCGGGTGACTGTCCGCCGTCATCAGCGCCAGTTTCACCCGCGAGCCGCCTAAATCAACGCACAGCGTCTTCATCCCGTTTCCCCCTTGTGCCGACGAACGAAATCCATATAGAACAGCCAGTCCTGGCGGCTCAGATAGTGCAGCCCGCCGCGCAGATGGTACGCGATATGCCCCTCCGGGTACGCCGCACCGACCGCGGCGGGTGATTCTGTACCCACAAAGCCGCGCAGTCCGTGCAGCTTCCACGCGGGCGACGCGGCGGCACAGCAAAGCTGCTGCGAATATGGGTCAGCCCAGCGGTCGAGCGACGCGCTGCTGACGGCGGCGAAGCGTGGGGCGATGGCGCCGAGCAGAAAGTGCTGGTCGTAGGGGCGCTCTTCCGGGTGGTCGATATAACGGCTGCGATTGCCGCAGAACCAGTACGGGAAGCTGCGCGCCATCGCCGCGTAATCCTCCGCGCCGGGGTGCTTGGTCTGTTCCAGCGCGTCGCCGCCGCATCCGGCATCGTTGGCGCAGGTAAAGCGCACACGGGCATCCTGCGCGCCGCAGAGCAGCGCCGCTTTGCCCAGCCGCGAATGCCCAATCACGGCGATATTCCGCGCGTCCACCTCCGGGCGAAGCGTCAGCACATCCAACGCGCGGCTGGCAGCGTATGCCCAGAAAACGAGCTTGCCGGGGTCGGTGTCGGGATGCTTCCGCGGATAATGCCCGCATAGCCCGCTGCCCCAGTCGCTATCGTCCGCCGTAATGTCTGTGTAGCACACGACCGCCAGTGCAAAGCCGTTGTCGAGGATTTCCTCCGCCGGACAGTAGATGTCCGGAATGAGCAGACGAAAATTCAGCAGCAAAAACAGCGGATGCGCCTGACCGTCCGCCGGATAGAGAAACCGCAGCGGAAAGGCAAATTCCCCTGCCGGGGTATCAAAGCGGACTTCGAGCGTCTCCTGCATGGCGTGTCCGGCACAGGCGGGCATTGGCGGCGCCATTACCCGCGCGGATGCGGTAGACGGCGGCAGAAACGTGCCGTACTGCTCCCGCGCGAGGATGTTCAGCAGTTCCCCCCGGCGCGCCTCCCACTGCGCGGATGACGTGACGGGCGTGCCGTCGGTCATGGTGAACAAATCGGGCATGTACATGCGGGTGTCCTCCCCGTTATAATTGTGGTACGATGGCATCCAAGAGCGTTTTCAGCAGCTGCTTCTGATTTCGGTTTTCCGCCGTGCAGGTGATGACTGCCTCCTGCGCCGGCAGAATGACGCTGTACTGCCCATACAGCCCGTCCGCGCGGTACGAATCGTACTTTCCGCGCCAGAACAGGTATCCGTAGCCGTCTTCCTCGTTTTCGACCTGCTTGCTGCCGCTTTCGCGCACCCAATTGGGGTCAAGCAGCTGTTTTCCCTGCCATTGCCCGCCCTGCTGATAGAGCAGTCCCAGCTTGTGCAGCTCTGGCAGCGCCAGCAGCAGCCCCGCTGCGCCGAACGTCCGCCCCAGCGGGTCAACCTCCCAGACCGTGCGCTGAATTCCCAGCGGCGCAAACAGCCGCGGCATCAGGTAATCCACAAGGTCGCACCCGGCGCGCTTCTGCACCGCCAGCCCCGCCAGATACGGCCCGACGTTGCTGTACACAAAGTGCGTCCCCGGCGCTTCGTCAAACGGCAGCGCCAGCACTGCTTTCGCCCAGTCTTCTTCCGCCATGCCGACGCGCTGTGCGCCCATCAAGTACCCGCGCGACTGCCCGATGCACATCGTCAGCGCATCACGAATCGTGGCGCGGCAAAGGTTCTCCGAGGGATTTTCCGGCGCTTCGTCCGGGAGCAGTTCAATCAGGCGGTCGTCAAGGCGCAATAGCCCCTCCTGAACCGCGAAACCGACTGCCGCCCCGGTGAAGCTCTTGCTGGCAGAGAACAGCAGGCGGCGGCACGGGCTGTCCCAATTGTGCTGATAGATTGTTTCGCCGCGCTGGGCGACAATCAGCCCCAGCAGCCGCAGGTTTTCGGCATTCTGTTCGATATTCATCAGATTCATGAGATGTGACCTCCCTGTTCTGTTTCTGTCTGCACCAGCACCATCGGCAGGTGCAGCGTGACGCGCGTTCCGCCCTCCGGGGGACAGACGATGTCCAGCCCGTAATTTGCGCCGTAGAGATTGCGCAGGCGGTTATGGATGTTCACCAGCGCCAGACTGTTCCCCGCCGGGACGTTCAGCACGTTCTGCATACTCTTGTCGGACAGCTTCCGGTGAATTTCCGCCAGCCGCTCCGGGGGAATCCCCACGCCATCGTCCGTTACGCACAGCGCGCAGCCTCCCGTCTCCGTCGTGTGGCAGGAAATCGTCAGCGTCCCTTTCTCCAAGCGCGATTCCAGCCCGTGATAAATCGCGTTTTCCACCACGGGCTGGATGATGAAACGCGGAATCGCGAGATCTTCGAGCGCCGGATCCACGTCGAAAACGTAGTTGAAGCGGTTCGGGAAGCGGATACGGATGATGTCCAGATAGTAGTTGACGATGGTCATTTCCTTGCGCAGCGCGACGATGTCCGCGCCCTTGATGCAATAGCGCATGATGGAGGATAGTGCGTTAGTAATTGACACGATTTCGCTGCTGTTCAGCATGTACCCGTACCCGCGGATGCAGTCCAGCGTGTTGTAGAGGAAATGCGGGTTAATCTGGCTTTGCAGGGCGGACAGCTCCGCACGCTTCTTCGCCAGATTCAGCTCATAGAGGCGCGTCTGATCTTGCAGCCGCTCCGCCGTCATTTCCGACACCTTGTCCAGCAGCGTGTTGATTTCCTGACAGAACAGCTCCATTTCGCTGCTGGTGCTGATGTGGATGCGGTTTTGCAGCTTGTCGTCCAAATCATTTTCGATGAAGGCGGTCAGCTGTTTCACCGGCGCCATGATGCTGCGCTGGATGTGCAGGTTCCACACACCGATGCAAATGGCGAACACGACGCAGATCAGCATTCCCAGCCAGAGCAGTGGCATCAGGTCTGCCGCGATTTCGTCCTCCGGCACGAGGCTGACCAGCCGCCAGCCCATCGATGAGAGCAGCAGCGAATCCGTCAGGTATGTCGTCTTGTTGAGCGTCAGACTGTGCTGCAAGCCATCCGCCATGTCGCTGCAGAACGATTCGGGCAGCAGGGACAGCGTGTTCTCGTCTGCGTCGCAACAGAGGATAATCTGCTCGTCCTGTTCGATGAGCATCAGCGCTGCACCGGGCGTCGGCAGGGCGCTGCGCAGCGTGGATTGCAGCAGGTCAAGGCGGGCGAAGATGACGCAGGTGCCTAACTTCTGCCGGAAGCGCGCACCCTGCCGGGTGTTGTAGACCGGCTGAACGTATGCAAAAAAGTTGATGTTCGTGAAGGTATCGAATGCTGGCCCGTAAAAACCGGAAGACAGATTGTCGCTTTCAAACAGGTGATACTTGGAATCCAGCGTGTCCAGCGCAATGATGTTCCGCTCCGTCGGGCTGAGGATACTCTGGTCGTTGTTGACGATGACGATGTGGCTGACCGTGGTGCTGTGGTTGAGCAGGCTGGAAGTAAAATCAATGAAACTTTTGCCGTACTGCATTCGTTGTATCGCTGTCGGCGCGTGATAATACTGCTGCAAGACCTCGTTGGAATGGAGGGCGCTGCCCAAGTAGGACATTTCGTTGCCGATGCGGTCAAGGCTGTCGCCCAGCTGCACGAGCATCGAATGCACGAACGTCGCTGCTTTCTTCTCAGACATCCGCTGGGCGCTGCTGTAAAACACCGTCGCCAGAATCACCACCGCCAGCACCGTGCCGGTCGTCAGCAGCGTCATCTGGCTGCGCAGAGAACTGAAATGCTTGCGCATAGGTCAGCGCACACTCCCTTCCTGATGCGCTGTGCGGTACGCGCCCGGCGTCTGCCCGAAATATGTTTTGAAGGTGGCGGAAAAGTGGTTATAGTTGCTGTACCCCGTCTGCCGCGCGATTTCGGAGATGCTCATGGGTGTCGTGATAATCAGCGTCTGCGCGCGCTCCATGCGGTGGCTGGATAGGTACTTAGTGAACGTCGCGCCCGTGATGGCGCGAAACAGCTCACTACAATAGGTGTAGTTCAGGTGGAACTGCGCCGAAAGCCTTTGGAGGGACAAGTCGTCGCTCAAATGCTCATCGACGTAGTTCAGCATGTCGAAAAACGTCGGACTGCAGTCGTTGACGTAGATGGATACCGGCGCCTGACCAGGCTGCACCTCCGCCATCGTCTGCCGAAGCAGCTGCAATTGCCGAACGGGATTGAGGATGTCCTGCGATACAGGCACAGTGTAGCACACACGCACGTCAGGCGACTTCGGCAGGGCGGACAGCAGCGCCTGCTCCGGCATCGGCGTGAACAGCAGCACTTCGTTCGCGTCCGCCCAGAAGGAGAGAGACGCCTGAAACCCGTTCAGCAGCGGCGGAAGCGTCTCTGGCTTCTCCGCGGACAACAGCACCATGGACAACATCCCTTCCGGTACGGGCAGTCCGCGCTGCGTAAAAAGCGGTTTGAGTGGCGCCGTGCTGCTCAGCGTCGCCAGAAACGCCGGGTCGCTCCCCACACGAATGTCGTGGATGCGGCCCGACAAGCGCTCCAGTGCAGCCTGCGCCGCATCGGGCAGAATTGGCTTCAGGCAGTAGTCGAATGTAGACAGCCGCAGCGCTGTCTGCACATAACTGAAATCGGAATACCCGCTCAGGACGATGAACACCGTCTGCAAGCCCGCTTCCCCGGACAGGCGAATCAGGTCAATGCCTGTCATCTGCGGCATCCGAATGTCCACAATCGCGGCGTCGAAGCGTTCCGTGCGCAGCTTGTCCAGCGCAGCGGGCGCTTCCGTCATCAGCACGGGCGGGTCAAAGCCCCAGTCCGCCCACGGGAAGGTGTGCGCAGTGGAATACAGCGCCATCGGCTCGTCATCAACAATCAGAATGCGGTACATCTTCGTCCTCCTTCCTCCCGAACGGCTTCATCGGGAGTACGATCAGAAACTTATGAAAATAATCCTATTTAGTAGGAAGGTGTTCTTATTATAGCAGGGATGATTTCGCTTGTCCACTGCTAAAGATGGAGAATCCGGTCTAAATACAGCCAAACCGAAAATATTGAGGGTGCAAACCGAAAACAGTGCATTCCTTTTCGGGCAAAAAGCGATAAAATAAAGCCATGCACAAAAACGAGAAAGCGGGTGGCTGATGGCATGGCGAAAGAACATGCGATGATTGAATCAGGGCGTCGGCAGTCCCTGGGCAAGCGGATCTGGAAAAACCGCTGGGTGTATCTTTTCCTGCTGCCGGGCATTGCGTTCGTCCTCCTGTTCTGCTACGGCCCGATGTATGGTCTGGTGGTCGCCTTCAAGGACTACAAGATCAGCAAGGGCATTCTGGGCAGTCCATGGGCGAATCCGTGGTATAATAACTTCGCGATGATGTTCAAGGACAAGAAGTTCAACGCGGCGTTCTTCAACACCATCCGCATGGGACTGGCGTACATCATTACCGGCTTCCCCGGCCCGATCATTCTGGCGCTGCTGCTCAACGAACTGCGGAGTCGGCACTACAAGAATACCTTGCAGGTGATTTACACCTTCCCGAACTTCCTAAGCTGGGTTATCGTCGGTGGCTTGATGACGACGATTTTCGCAGGCGAGGGCGTCATCAACAGCCTGATTCGCGCATCCGGAGGACAGACATACGGCTTCTTGACAGACAAGAGTCTGATTCGTCCTCTGCTGTATGCGACAAGCATCTGGAAGGGAACTGGCTGGTCAGCCATCCTGTATCTGGCGGGCATCGCGGGCATCAGCCCGGAACTCTACGAAGCCGCCGAGGTGGACGGCGCAAACCGCTTCCACAAGATGTGGTACATCACATGGCCGGAAATCCGCTCGACGGCGGTGATTCTGCTCATTCTGGCGTTCGGCGGCATCATGAGCAAGGGCTATGACCAAATTCTGAACATGACCAATGCGGTTGTGCGCGACGCGGCGGAGACGATTGACACCTACATCTACCGCATCACCTTCCAGGAAAAACCGAAATACGGCTTCTCCACCGCGATCGGCTTGTCGAAATCCGTCATCAACTTCGCTTTCCTGCTGCTGGCAAACAAGCTGGCGAAAGCACTTGGGGAAGGAGGCATCATGTAATGACAGCAATTTCCTCGAATAGAGCCGATAAAAAGGCAGAAAAGCTGCTTGAACGGGAAATCGCGCGGAAGAAACGCAAGCTCCAAAAAACGACGGCGTTCGATGTCTTCAACATCATCTTCCTGCTGATTCTGGCGTTCATCGTCATCGTCCCCTTCTACTACACCATCGTCCGTTCCTTCCTCACACAGCAGGAATTCATCATGAACGGCACGACGCTCTGGCCGCAGAGCCCGACTACAGGCAACTACCGCGACATCTTCGTCGGCACGGGACTGCTGCGCTCGTTCTTCAACTCCGTGCTGTACACGGTGACAGGTACGATTTTCAGCATGTTCCTCGCCACGACCTTGGCGTATGGGCTGAGCAAGAAGAACTACCCCGGACGCGCGCTGTTCCAGAACATGATTGTCTTCACCATGTACTTCGGCGGCGGCGTTGTCCCCTTCTTCCTGCTGATTAAGGACTTGGGGCTGTACGGCAACCGCTTCGCCGTGGTCATTGCGCTGGCGTTCAATGCGTTCAACATGATTATCCTGCGCAACTTCTTCGAGTCTCTGCCGCCGGATTTGGAAGAAGCGGCAATGCTCGACGGCGCAAGCCCCTTCCGCATCTTCTGGCAGATTGACCTGCCGCTGATGAAGCCCGCACTGGCAACGGTGACGCTGTACTTCATCGTTGACCGCTGGAACGAATGGTTCTGGAGCAACCTGCTGTTTCTCGACAGCAAGATGTGGCCGATGCAGCTGGAACTGCGGCAGATTCTGTGGACGAGCAGTGCGCTGGCGGCGGATGTTCCAGCGGAGCTGGGGCGCCGCACATACGCCGACGGCATGAAGGCGGCGGCGGTGATTGTGACGATGCTGCCCATCATGTGCGTGTATCCTTTCCTGCAAAAGTATTTTGCAAAGGGCGTTATGATTGGGGCGATTAAGTCTTAAGGCTTAGCTTCTCTTTCCGTTGATTTCTATTCATCCGGCAAGGATGATAGGACATAAAAAGGAGGTATTCCTACATGAAACGGTTTCTGTCTCTGGTTCTGTCTCTGGCAATGATTCTCCCCATCATGCTGGCTGCGACGCCCGCATTGGCGGAAGAGAATCCCTACGCCGAACACCTGACCTTCAAGGTCTTCACCATCGACGGCTCGGACGACATGTTCAACTGGCCGCTGGTGAAGCAGGCGATGGAGAAGTTCAACTTCGACTTTGAAATCCAGCTTGTCGCGTGGGATTCTTGGGATGAATCCACCCGCACGCTGGCATACACCCAGAGTCTGCCGGAAGTCATCGCGTGGTACAACCTGAATAAGGATGAGTACCTCGAATGGGTGGAAGAGGGCGTGTTCAAGGCGCTGCCGGACGACATGTCTGCGTACCCGAATCTGGAAAAGCTCATCAACAGCTACACCTGCTTCGACCAGTTCCGCGTCGATGGCAAGCTGTACACCTTCCCCAAGATTAAGAACAGCAACCCCGTCAACCTCTACACCACCTACATGTTCGCGTATCGCCGCGACTGGGCGAAGGCGATGGGCTATGACTGGGCGCCTGTTCAGACCTTGACCTACGACGAATTCGTGGCATACCTGCGCGACGTGAAGGAAAAGGATCCGGGCCACATGGGCGATAAGCTCGTTCCGCTTGATCTGGACAACGGCGGCAAGCACTGGGCGATGCTGGCGCAGCTGTGGAATCAGCGCATCGGTTCCTTCGACATCGTGGATGGCCAGTATCGCTGGAGCGCGGAAGACCCCTCCTCTCTGGAAGCCATCAAGCAGATTAAGACCCTCTACGACGACGGTCTGCTGGCGATGGACAGCTACAACGACTCCAACAACGCGGGTCGTGAACGCTTCCTCGCGGGCCGCTCTGCTGTCCTGTACGGCAACCTCGGCGCGACCATCCTGCAGACGACTGCCCGTACCCTCGCGACCAACGTCGAAGGCTTCACCGAAGAAGACCTCGGCATCATCTGCCTCGAAGCGCCCGACGGCACGTTCCATGTCAGCCAGATCGACGAGTGGTGGGCTGCGTTCGCCTTCTCCGCGAACTGCCGCGACGAAGTCATGGATCGCTGGCTGGCGGTCGGCAACTGGCTGCTCGAACAGGAACAGATTGAAACCTACGCTTACGGCGTGAAGGGTGAAGACTGGGACTACGACGCGGACGGCAACGTCGTTCTGAACTACACCGATGCAGACATCGCCGCCACCGGCAGCAAGTACTACATCGTGCAGGAGCGCGCCTTCCAGAAGTACTTCGTCCTCGAAGGCTTGGACGTCTACCTCCCCGGCAACCCCGCATACTCTTCCTACATCATCAATGACCTGTTCACCACGAACATGAAGACGTGGGAATCCAACGCAACATTCGCTCCGACGGACTATAACCTGACCAACACCAAGAATGAAGCGTATTACTCCTTCCGTTCTGCCGTCATCAACAACATCCGCGATATCATCATTCAGGCGGTCATCTCTGACGATCCGGAAACGGTTTGGAACGACTTCGTGAATGAACATCGCGAAGAAGGCGACAAGCTGGCTGCGGAACTGACGGAAGAATTCCTGAAGTAATCCATCCACGGGTCAGTGCTTGACCCGCAATCACCCGTCTGCATTTTCAGGCAGCAGGGAGCTTTCTGAGAATGGAAGCTCCCTGCTTTTCGATTTTAGCGTACGCCAAATCTAAAAGGCTACAGCAAAAACAAGCTGCTTATTTCCCGCAAATACCGCGCACTTCTGCGAATGTTTCCGTCCAGCACCGGACGTTCCTTCCGACGCTGCACCGAGGCATTCCCAACCCCATCAACGGGAGGCAAAACACATGATTCACCCCATCGCCATCACCATGTGGGATTTTTCATGGATTGAACGCCGCTGGGACGGCGCAGGCTTTGAGGACTGGAACGCTGTCCTCGACGACGTCAAAGAACGCGGCTATGATGCCGTCCGCATCGACGCATTCCCCCACCTGCTGTCCCAAGCCCCTGAAAAAGAATGGCTGCTCCTGCCTGTCTGGTATTCCAATGACTGGGGCAGCCCCTATAAAGTCCGCGTTCGGCTCTTTCCTGCACTCATCGACTTCCTGAAAGCCTGCCGCGCGCGCCGCATCAAGGTCGCCCTCAGCAGCTGGTTCCGCGAAGACGCCGATAACGTCCGCATGGCGCTCAGCACCCCGCAGGCGATGGCGAAATGCTGGATTGATACCCTTCGCCTGATTGCGAACGCCGGGCTGATGGACACCATCCTCTATGTTGACCTCTGCAATGAGTTCCCCGGCGACTTCTGGTCACCGTACTTCCGCAATGACCCGCCGTGGATGACGTGGAGCTGCTGGCATACCGACGCCGCGATGGACTATATGCGCACGGCGATTGCGCTCGTCCGTCAAGAATACCCTGATTTGCCGTACTGCTTCTCCTTCGACGGCGAGAATACGCACTTCTACCGCGAACGCGACCTCTCCTTCTTCGATTTGGCGGAGCACCATATCTGGATGACGAAGCTGAACAAGCAGCAGTTCTATCACGAGGTCGGTCAGGCGAAGGACGGGCGATTCACCGAGGAAGCGTATCACCTGCTGGCTGACCATGCGCTGGATGTGTACCACGGCAAGGAAGATTATTGGAAGCAGCTGCTTGTGGACGGCATTCAGACGCTCGCAGCGGACGCGAAAGCCGCAGTGCTTCCGCTGGCGACGACCGAGTGCTGGGGCATCACGGACTACAAGGATTTCCCGATGCTCCCGTGGGGCTGGGTGAAAGACCTGTGCGCGCTGGGCGTGGAGACGGCGTGTCAGACAGGACAGTGGGCGCTGATGGCGACGAGCAACTTCGCCGCGCCGCAGTTCTGCGGCATGTGGCGGGATGTTGCGTGGCATCAGCGTCTGACGACGATGATTCACGAAGCGCCCCTGCCGCCGGAAGCGGAAAAGACCGCGCTTGGGCGCACGATGCGGTGGGAATGAAATATCACTTCCAAATAAGTCGAGCTGCGGTATGAGCAGATATTTCTGGCGTTAACCGATGGGGGTAAACCCTAAAAGTGGCGGCGCCTCCGCAGAGGCGAAATCCCTGTGTATCAATTCTGGATAATCAGGTAAGACGGGAAAAAGGAGAACGAACACATGCGTGAGCAGATTTCCCTAAACGGCACTTGGCAGCTCAAAGGCACAGCATCCTATGTGCCGCTGCGCGATAAGAGCATGGAAACCGGCAAGCCGCTGGAAGGCGTGACCGGCTGGATGGACGCGCAGGTTCCCGGCGGCGTGGCGCGCGCGCTGTATCAGGCAGGCTATATCGACCACCCCTATGTGGACATGAACAGCTTGAAGTGCGAGTGGATAGAAAACCGCTGGTGGATTTACCGCCGCGAGTTCGACCGCCGGGACATCCCCGCGCACCGCAAGACCCTCCTGCACTTCGAGGGCGTCGATTATGCCTGCATGGTCTACCTGAACGGGCATCTGCTGGGCGAACACGAGGGCATGTATGAGGATTTCGCCTTTGACGTGACCGACCTTCTGCAGACGGCGGAGCATTTCGTGCTGGATGTGCTGATTCTCCATGCGCCGGACGAAATGGGGCAGATTGGGCGCACAAGCCAGACTTCGACACAGAAGAGCCGCTTCGGGTATAAGTGGGATTTCAGCACCCGGCTGGTCAATCTGGGCATCTGGCAGGATGTATCGCTGATTTTGGAGGACGAAGCCGCGCTGGATGACCTTTATGTGCATTCAGACGCAGCGAACGGCACGGGGCTGCTGCATATTTCCGGCACAACCCGTGCGGATGGCAATCTGCCGCTGGCGGTGACGGTACGCTGCGCAAAAGACGGCACAGAGAAAGCCGCTGCGACACTGCCCGTGCAGGACGGCGTATTCGCTGGAACGCTGACCATCCCGGCACCGGAACTGTGGTATCCCAACGGGCTGGGCGAACAGCCGCTCTATGACGTGACGCTGACGCTCCGAAACGGCGAAACCGTGCTGGACGAGCGGACAATGCGCCAAGGCATCCGCCACTTCGAGATGATTCAGAATGAGGACGCCCCGGCGGGTGCGCTCCCCTATACCATTATCATGAACGGCGAGCGCGTCTATATGAAGGGCGTCAATATCACGCCGATGGATCATATCTACGGCGATATTCCGGCGGAACAGGTTGCATATCAACTGCATCAAGCGAAGCGGCTGAATGTGAACATCGTGCGCGTCTGGGGCGGGGGCGTGATTGAGACGGAAACGTTCTACCGCCTCTGCAACGAGCTGGGTCTGCTGGTCTGGCAGGAATTCATTCAGTCCTCCTCCGGCGTGGACAACATTCCGTCGGAACTGCCGCATTTTCTCACACTTCTGCGGCAGTCAGCGGTTCACGCGCTGAAAGTCAAGCGCAATCACACATCTCTGGTCATTTGGAGCGGCGGCAACGAGCTGATGGACGAGAACCGCAAGCCCGTGACGCTGGAAAACAAGAACATCGCGATGTTGGCAGACTTGGTTAGGACGCTTGACCCGGCGCGGATGTTCGTGCCGACGTCGCCCTCCGGCCCGGAAGCGCACATTTCTCGCACACCGGGCAGAAGCCATGATGTGCACGGCTGGTGGCAGTATCAGGGCAACGGGCGACAGTACAGCTATTTCGGCGATACGGACAGTCTGCTGCACAGCGAATTCGGCTGCGACGGCATGAGCAGTATGCAAACCGTTGCGCGGACGCTGTCAAAATGCCCGACGAAGCCGGAGCGCATGAAGGACAACGACCTCTGGCGCTTCCACGGCGACTGGTGGTGCACCTACGACCGCGAGGAAACCATGTTCGGGCATGTGGAGGACATCCGGCGCTATATCCGCCTCAGCCAGTGGATGCAGGCGGAGGGGCTGCGCTTCATTCTGGAGAGCAACCAGCGCCGCAAGTGGCATAACAGCGGCAGCATCATCTGGCAGCTCAGCGAGCCGTGGCCGAATCTCTCCTGCACGTCCATTGTCGATTATTACGGGCATGAGAAACAGGCGTATTACTGGACGAAGGACGCCTTTGCGCCCCTGCATCCAACGCTGGATTACCGCCGCTTGGACTACGCAGCAGGAACGGCGGTGGAACTTCCCCTGACAGTGCTGACGGACAGCGGCATTGCGGGCGACGCGGAAGTCGCGTGGTCTGTGCGTGGTCTGGATGGCGCGACCTATGCCGAGGAAACCCGCACAGCGCACTTGGCGGCTGCTGCGGTCAACCGCGTGGGCGACGTCGCGTTCGTCATGCCGCAGACGGCGGATGGACTGGTGCTGGTGCGCCTGACAGTGCGGTTGGGCGAAAGAACCGCCGCCAATGAATACTACTTCTCCTGCGAGAACAATCGCCCCTACCGCGCGGCGGCATCCCTGCATGGCGGACACCTGACCGCGCGGGCGCTGGAAACGTCCCCGGACAGCGCCGTCATTGAGGTGCGCAACACGGGCGACACGGCCGTGCTGTTTGCGGACATCACGGATGCGTCGGACGAATGGAATCTGGTGCGCGACGACAACTTCCGCACGCTCCTCCCCGGCGAGCGCTGGCAGACGCGGGTACAGTGGTCTCGCCGCTTCCGCATCGGCTTCGACGACTTCACCGCGCACACGACCGAGCGCCCGATTTTGACCGTGGACGGCATTGGGCTGGATGCGCCGGTATTGATTTAAGGCACCTTGCCGCCTCCGCAGAGGCAAAATCCCCTGCTGCGGAAAAAATCAATAAACATAGATGTGCATCCGAAGCAGTCCAGGGGCGATCGCAGACTTCGTCTGTTTTCATTGCCCTTTGGTCGCCTCCGCAGAGGCGAAACCCTCTGCATGACAACGCAATACTATGCAGAAACAGTACAAACAAAGGAGAAAAAGCTCACCATGAACGGAACGATGGTTGACCTGCTCAGCGGCTACCTGATCGGTGACAATATCAGCGAATCCAAACGGACACTCGGCGACCTCAAAAACGTATTTCAGAACGAAGCCGCCCGCGCCCAAATGAACCCTGCGACCATCGTCTATGAAGTTCAGAGCCATATGCCAGTCAAAGACGGCACGCCCGGCGGTCTGTTCTTCGGCACGAGCAACGTCATGCCCGGTCAGGTCGGCGGCGAATACTTCATGACCAAGGGACATTATCACGCGCGGCGGGAATGCGGCGAATATTACTGGTGCATTCAGGGCACGGGCGCGCTCATCCTCATGGATGAAAGCGGCAAGTGCTGGTTCGAGCCGATGCAGCCCGGCAGCCTCCACTATATCCCCGGCTGCGTCGCGCACCGCCTCGCCAATACAGGCGATACGCCCCTGCGTGTCGGCGCGTGCTGGCCGTCCGATGCGGGACATGACTATGCGTCCATCGCTGAACATGGCTTCACCGCGCGGCTGATGAACGTCGGCGGCGTCCCGACGCTGGTTCAGGAGGGGCAGGCATGAGAAGGAGCAATTACGATAAGCGTCCTGTCCTTCATGTGCGGACAAAGGGCGTCAGCGCATGGCAGGGCTGGGAAGCTATCGGCGCACAGCTGCGCAAAGCCATTGCGGGCAAGCCTGACGCCGTCGTTTGCGTGGACTGCTATCACGGCGTGTGGGAATCGGACGTGCTGAGCGCGCTGACAGAGCAGCTGAACCCGTCGCACGTCTTCTGCACGGCACAGGCGACGCTCCCCAAAGAGCAGGTCAATGCCATGCTGAAAGACCACCTGACCGATGACCGTGTGTTCGGCATCATGGCGCACTACCGCATCGAGCAGTTCTTCGACATGGAACGGGTGGCGGCGCTTCGGCAGGAAATCGCTTTGGCGCATGGTGTCCGGCTGGTGTTCGGCGTCGGCGCGGCGTTGCTGTGCGAGCATCCCGATGTACTGGTGTATGCGGACATGGCGCGCTGGGAAATCCAGCTGCGCTTCCGCTCCGGCAAACTGGCAAACTGGCTCAATGACAACTATGGCGAAGACCCGCTGCGCAAATATAAGCGCGGCTACTTCATCGAATGGCGCGTCCTCGACCGCCACAAGCGGACGCTGCATTCGCATATTGACTACCTGCTGGACACCAACGACGCCGAGACGCCCCGCATGATGACCGGCGACTGCTACCGCGACGCGCTCAAGCAGGCGGTCACGCAGCCCTTCCGCGTTGCGCCGTATTTCGACCCCGGCGTTTGGGGCGGGCAGTGGATGAAGTCCGTCTGCGGGCTTGACCCGGAAAAGCCCAATTACGCATGGAGCTTCGATGGTGTGCCGGAGGAAAACAGCCTCCTGCTGGATGTGGACGGCATCGTTGTGGAAACGCCCGCCATCAATCTGGTGCATGAGGAAGCGAAAGCGCTCTTGGGTGACAAGGTTCACGCGCGCTTCGGCACGGAATTCCCGATTCGCTTTGACTTTCTGGACACCATCGGCGGCGGAAACCTGAGCTTGCAGGTGCATCCGCTGACCGAGTACATTCAGGACACATTCGGGATGCACTACACGCAGGACGAAAGCTACTACATCCTCGACGCGGCGGAAAATGCCGATACGCATGTCTATCTGGGCTGCAAGACGGGCATTCAGCCGGAAGAATTCCAGAAAGCGCTGGAAGACAGTCAGCAGACCGGGCAGTTCGACGCGGAACGCTTCGTCAACGTTATTCCGGCGAAAAAGCACGACCACTTCCTGATTCCCGCCGGAACAATACACTGCTCCGGCAGGGACTGCATGGTGCTGGAAATCAGTGCGACGCCCTACATCTTTACCTTCAAGCTCTGGGATTGGGGGCGCCTTGGGCTGGACGGACGCCCGCGCCCGATTCACCTTGCGCACGGCATGAAGAACATTCAGTTCGACCGCGATACAGACTGGGTGCAGAAGAATCTTGTCAACCGCGTGGAGGTGATTCACGAGGAAGAGGGCATCCGCGAGGAACGCACCGGGCTGCACGAGCGGGAGTTCATTGAGACGCGGCGGCACTGGTTTGACCGGAAGGTGGAGCATGAGACGGGCGGAAGCGTGAATGTGCTGAATCTGGTGGAAGGTGAAGAAGCGGTGGTAGAGAGCCCGGAAGGGAAATTTGCGCCGTTTGTGGTGCATTATGCGGAGACGTTTATTGTTCCGGCGGCGGTGGGAAGGTATACGGTTGCACCGTATGGCAAGAGCGTTGGGAAGCGTCTGGCGACGGTAAAGGCGTTTGTGCGAGTATAGAAAAGGGTTTTAGGCGAAGCGCCAAAAGGCTAAACACGCGGAAGAATTATGGTAGTGAAGTCAACTCAATCGCGCGAAAGGGGTCAAGGGGGAAATTCCCCCTTGCGGAGTCCAGAGGCAGCGCCTCTGGTAGGGTTTGGGGCAACGCCCCAACTGTTCCTCGTCAAACCTACTCAAAGGGAACAGTCAACAAAGGCGCAGGCAGCGAAGCGTCCCTGCCAGTAACTTTGCGCGTCCTCAGACGCGCCCCCCAAGCTGCTTTTCCAGCATCTATGCTGTGTCGCGCCAGATGGGCGCGACCGAACTGCTGGTCTTGCGACCATAGCTGCTTTTTCCCGAACGCAGGGGTTTCGCCTCTGCGGAGGCGACCAAAGGGCATGAAAACAAACGAAGTTTGCGATCACCCTTTGGAAACCTTCGGCGCGGTCGCTCCCATGTTTCTTGATTTTTTCCGCGGCTGAAAAAGCCCTTTTATACTATTTCCAGATAAGAATGCGCCAAGATGCGCCGCGAATTTTTCATTCTGGCTAACGTGAATGAAACGCAGCGTAGCAGCGCTACGCTAAGTGGAATGAGCGGACGCCAGAAGGGAAAAGGCGCAAGCAGATGGCGCAGGTGAATCTGGAAATAGTATTATTACTTGACTTTTCATGCAGCAACCATTTTGTTTAATCCGAACGGTATTTTGAGAAGAGGAAAACACATGAAACTTGATTTTGACCCCGGATTCGATATTACGCCGCTGTCGGTGGATGAGGGCTTCCGGCTGGGGGCGGACTGCTTTGATAAAGGCACGGAGTTCCGCAAGCTCAACAGCGTCCGCAAGAGCCTTCGCGACCCGAATTGCGATGGGCCGGAAAACGTCTATGCCATCATGATGGACGTCGGGCGCAAGAAGGACTTGCCCGCCATGCAGCAGCGGATGCTCCTCTATGGCGTCGTGACGTATGCCGCCGGGCAGTTGGGCGATGAACCTATCCGCAGTCAGGGGCATATTCATAAGGTTTCCGCGCATTGCGGGTGGTCTACGCCTGAGGTCTATGAGATTTGGACGGGCAAAGCTGTGATTTATATGCAGGAATCGGGGCAGGATGACCCCGGACGGTGCTTCGCGGTTGAGGCAGGCGCGGGCAATGTGGTGATTGTGCCGCCGGGGTGGGTTCATGCCACCATCAGCGCTGACCCCAAGCAGCCGCTGACTTTCGGCGCATGGTGCGACCGCGATTATGGCTTTGCGTACGCCGACGTCCGCCGTCATGGGGGCATTGCGTGGTTTCCGCTGCTGACGGCGGAGGGCAAACTTCGCTGGACACCCAATCCCGCTTATCATACCAGTCAGTTGACCATCAAGCCTCCGCGCGATTACAGCGATTTGGGGCTGGAAAAGGGCAAGTCGATTTACCGCCAGTTCGAGGAAGACCCGGATCGGTTCCTGTTTGTGTCCGACCCGGCGCGCGCGGCGAATATCTGGAAGAATTACACCCCGTAAGGGAGAAAGGGCGAAAGTATGCAGTTTCCGAAAGACTTCCTGTGGGGAACAGCGACATCCTCCTATCAGATTGAGGGCGCAGTGAATGAAGACGGCAAGGGCAAATCCATCTGGGACGTATTCACTCGCGTACCGGGCACGGTAAAAGACCGCTCGAACGGCGATGTGGCGATTGACCACTACCATCGCTTCCGCGAGGACATCCGCCTGATGGCAAAGATGGGGATTCGCAATTACCGCTTCTCCATTTCGTGGGGAAGAATCCTCCCCGACGGCACGGGCGCGGTCAACGAAAAGGGACTTGCTTTCTATTCCGAGCTGGTGGATTGCCTGCTGGAAAACGGCATCCGCCCCTTCTGCACGCTCTATCACTGGGATTTACCCTATGCGCTGCACCTGCGCGGCGGATGGCTGAGTCCTGATATGCCGGAATGGTTCGCAAACTATACGACCATCGTCGCGGATGCGCTGGGCGACCGCGTGAAGGATTTCATCACCATCAATGAGCCGCAGTGTATCATTGGTTCAGGGTACGCGCTGGGCGTTCACGCGCCGGGGCTGAAATGCTGCGCGGCGGACATCGTTCGCGCGGCGCATCACCTGATGCTGGCGCACGGGCGCGCGGTTCAGGTGCTTCGGGCGCACGTTCCCGGCGTCCGCGTCGGCTATGCCCCCTGCGGCGACCCGTGCGTGCCGTATACGAATTCGCCGGAGGACATCGCCGCCGCCCGCAAGGAGTATTTCACCGTCCATATTGACGAGAAAGTCGGGCCTGCGTGGAATATTGCGTGGTTCTCTGACCCGGTGATGCTGGGGCAGTACCCGGCGGATGGGCTGGTCGGCTACGAGCAGTACCTTCCTGACGGCTGGCAGGAGGACTTGAAGACCATCCATCAGCCGCTGGACTTCTACGGGCAGAACATCTATCAGGGGCAGTGGTGGCGCAGGGGAGCGGATGGCAAGCCGGAGCATGTGCGCTACCCGGCGGGTCATCCGCATAACGCCTTGGAATGGCCCATCAATGAAGACGGGCTGTACTGGGGGCCGCGCTTCCTCTATGAGCGCTATCATACGCCGATTCTGATTACCGAAAACGGCATGGATGCCCACGATGCGGTCAGTCTGGACGGCAAAGTGCATGACCCGAATCGGCAGGACTACATGCACCGCTATCTGCGCGCGCTGGGTCAGGCGGTAGCGGACGGTGTGCCGGTGCTGGGCTACTTCTATTGGAGCTTCTTCGATAATTTCGAGTGGGCGCATGGGTATCAGGAGCGCTTCGGTCTGGTTTATGTGAATTATCAGACGCAGGAGCGCATTTTGAAGGACAGCGCATACTGGTATCAGCAGGTTATGGCGACGAACGGAGAAAATTTGTAAAAAACGCGAAATTAAGCAGGAAGGACGATCCTTATGAGCGAAATTAAGATAATTAATGGACAATCCCTGCCGAATATCCCGTGGCAGGAGCGCCCGGCTGACCTTGAAGAAGGTGCGGTGCTGTGGCGCTACACCGAAAACCCCGTCATGGGGCGCAATCCCACGCCGAAAATCGGGCGCATTTTCAACAGCGCGGTCGTCCCGTGGCAGGATGGGTATATCGCCGTGCTGCGCGGCGAGCAGGTCAATGGCGTGCCGCATGTGTATCTGGGACGCTCCAAGGACGGCATTCACTGGAATGTAGACCGCGAGCGCGTGCAGTTCGTGGACGAAAACGGCGAGCCGTGGATGCCTAACTACGCCTATGACCCGCGGCTGGTGAAGGTGGAGGATACTTACTATATCATCTGGTGTACGGACTTCCACGGCGCGGCTATCGGCATGGCGAAGACGAAGGACTTTAAGCATTTCACGCGCATGGAGAACCCGTTTATCCCCTATAACCGCAATGCCGTGCTCCTCCCGCGGAAAATCGGCGGCATGTACAAGATGCTGTCGCGCCCGTCGGACTCCGCGCATACGCCGTTCGGGGACATCTTCCTCTCCGAAAGCCCCGACCTGATTTACTGGGGACGCCACCGGCATGTGATGAGCCGCGGCCCGATGTGGTGGGAAGCGGTGAAAATCGGCGCGGGCGCCTGTCCGATTGAGACGACGGAAGGCTGGCTGATGTTCTTCCACGGCGTCGCCAGCACCTGCAACGGTTTTGTGTACTCCATGGGCGGCGCGATTCTTGACCGGGACGAGCCGTCGAAGGTGCTGTACCGGTGCGAGAATTATCTGCTGACGCCGGAAATGCCCTATGAAGTCAGCGGCTTCGTGCCGAATGTCGTCTTCCCCTGCGCGACGGTTCAGGATGCGGACACCGGGCGTATTGCCATCTATTACGGCTCGGCGGATACCTGCGTCGGGCTGGCGTTCGGGTATGTGGACGAGATTGTACAGTACATCAAGGACAACAGCGTCCTGAATCCCGACGACGGCGTGGCATTTGAGAAATTCTGATACCGCGAAGGAAGAACCTATGAATCCCTTTCGCCGCCCCAACGTGCTGCTGATTTATACCGACCAGCAGCGCGGCGAACGGCTTCGGGCACTATCCCGGCGGGTCTATCAGCAATGAAAAAGGAGAATCAGTCATGAAGGACGCATGGTGGAAGGAAGCCGTCGTCTATCAAGTCTATCCACGCAGCTTCATGGATGCAAACGGCGACGGCATCGGCGATTTGCAGGGCGTGACGTCGCGGCTGGACTACTTGCAGGAGCTGGGCATTGATGTGATTTGGCTGTCGCCTGTGTACCAGTCCCCGAACGTCGATAACGGCTATGACATCAGCGATTATCAGGCGATTCAGCCGGAATTCGGCACGATGGCGGACTTCGATGAGCTGCTTAAACAGGCGCATCGGCGTGGCATTCGCATCGTGATGGACTTGGTTGTCAACCACTCGTCCGACCAGCATCCGTGGTTCGTGGAGAGTCGGAAGAGCAAGGATAACCCTTATCGCGACTACTACATCTGGCGCGAACCGAAAGCGGACGGCAGCGCGCCGAACAACTGGGGTTCGTGCTTCGGCGGATCGGCGTGGCAGCTTGACCCGGAAACGAACATGTACTATCTGCACCTGTTCGCGCCGCAGCAGCCCGATTTGAACTGGAAGAATCCGAAACTGCGCGACGACGTGTACCGCATGATGACATGGTGGTGCGACAAGGGCGTGGACGGCTTCCGCATGGATCAAATCAGCGCAATTTCCAAGACGGACGACATGCCGGACGGGCCTGTGTCCCCCGGTCAGCAGTATGGCAATTACGGCCCGTACTGCATCAACGGTCCGCATGTGCATGAATACCTGAAGGAAATGAACGCGCGGGTGCTGTCCCGCTATGACCTGATGACCGTGGGCGAAACGGCGGGCGTGACCATCGAGGAGGCACAGAAGTACGCCGGAGAGGATTCGCATGAGCTGAGCATGGTCTTCCAGTTCGAGCATGTGGACGTCGCCGGAAAATACGGGGCGTGGCGCACGGAACAGATTCCGATGCTGTTCCTGAAAAAGGTGCTGAGCAAATGGCAGACGGAGCTGCACGGCAAGGCGTGGAACAGCCTTTTCCTCGGCAACCACGACCAGCCGCGCACCGTGTCCGCGTTCGGCGATGACCGCCCGCAGTGGCGCGTCCGCAGCGCGAAAATGCTGGCAACCTGCCTGCACATGATGGAGGGCACACCCTACATTTATCAGGGCGAAGAGCTGGGCATGACGAACTGCCCGTTCCAGTCGCTGGACGAGTTCCGGGATATTGACAGTCTGAACGGGTATCGTCGCTGGGTGACGGACGGGCCGCTCACGCACGACGAGTTCTTCCCCTACCTGCTGTTCAAGAGCCGCGACAATGCCCGCACGCCCATGCAGTGGAACGACAGCACGAATGCCGGATTCACCTGCGGCACGCCGTGGATTCGCGTCAATCCGAACTACACGGAGGTCAACGCGGCGGCGGCGATGGCTGACCCGGATTCAACGTTCTACTACTTCCAGAAGCTCATCCGCCTGCGCAAGGCGCACCCTGTGATTGTGCATGGGCGCTATGCGCTGCTGGAAAAGGACGACCCGGCACTGTTCATTTATACGCGCACGCTGGATGATGCGCAACTGCTCGTGATGTGCAACTTCAAGGAGCAGACGCGAGAATGGACAATGCCGGCGGGCTTCGCGGGCGCGCAGGTGCTGATTTCCAACACCGGGCGGACACAGCAGACGGAGCAGACCATCACCTTGCAGCCTTATGAAGCATTGGTGCTTCTGAAATAACATTGACGGGATAGAAAGGAGAATTTCAGATGAAAATGGAACTGGGTGCGCAGACATTTACCGTGCGGGACTATATGCAGACGACGTGGGACTTCCGGGAGGCGATGAAGCGCATTGCGGAAATCGGCTATACCTGCGTGCAGCTGTCGGCGGTGGGCAATGTGCCGGTTCAGGCGCAGCGGGACATCTGCGATGAATTCGGGCTGAAAATCGTCCTGACGCATACGAACCCGGATCGCATGATTGCCGACCCGGAGGGCGTCATCCGCGACCATGACATCCTCGGCTGCGACTACATCGGCATCGGCATGATGAACCCGAAGTACCAGCGCGCAGAGTGGATTGACCAGTTCGCGAAAGACTTCACGACGCCCGCGAAGAAGATGCGCGATGCGGGCAAACTGCTGATGTACCACAATCACAATCTGGAATGGACGCGCCTGCGCGACGGCCGCCGGATTATGGACGTGCTGCTGGAACAGATGCCGGCGGACTTGATGGGCGTGACGCTGGATACCTACTGGGTGCAGGCGGCAGGCGCGGATGTGCTGGAATGGATTGACATCCTGCAAGACCGCATCCCCTGCGTCCACCTGAAAGACATGTCCGTGAACGGCTTCGACCAGCGCAAGGCGGTCGTCGGCGAGGGCAATCTGAACTTCCCGAAGATTCTGGAAAAGCTGCAAACGCTGGGCAAGACGAAGTACATGCTCGTCGAGCAGGACGACTGCTACGGCGAAAGCGCGTTTGACTGCTTGAAGCGCAGCTATGACAATGTGAGAAAGATGGGGTATTGAGCGATGGCAAAGGTGAAATTGGGTATTATCGGCGTCGGCAATATGGGTACGGGTCACAGCAAGAACTATCTGGACGGCTTGATGCCGGAAATCGAAATCACGGCGGTGGCTGACCGCAACCCGGCGCGCCGCGAGTGGGCGAAGGAGAATCTCCCCGGCGTAAAGGTTTTTGAGGAGGGCGTAGATCTCATCCATAGCGGAGCGTGCGAAGCCGTGCTGATTGCCACGCCGCACTATCAGCATCCGCCGCTGGCGATTGAAGCATTCAAAAACGGGCTGCACGTCATGGTGGAGAAGCCCGCCGGCGTTTACACCCTGCAAGTGCGCGAAATGAACGCCGAGGCGGACCGTCACCCGGAGCTGACTTTCGGCATGATGTTCAACCAGCGCACGAATTGCACCTACCGCAAGATGCACGAGCTGATTCACAGCGGCGCAATCGGTGACTTAAAGCGTGTCAATTGGATTATCACCGACTGGTACCGCACGCAGTTCTACTACGATTCCGGCGCATGGCGCGCAACGTGGGCGGGCGAAGGCGGCGGTGTGCTGCTGAACCAGTGCCCGCATCAGCTGGATTTGGTGCAGTGGCTGGTGGGACTGCCGTGCAAGGTGCAGGGTTTCTGCCACGAGGGCAAGTGGCACAGCATCGAGGTCGAGGACGACGTAACCGCCTATTTCGAGTACCCGAACGGCGCAACGGGCGTTTTCATCACCACGACCGCCGACGCCCCCGGCACGAACCGCTTGGAGATTACAGGCACGAAGGCGACGCTCATCTGTCAGGACGGCAAGCTCATCATGAAGAAGCTGGAAATGGACGAGCGTGAATGGTGCGCGACGTGTCAGGAAGGCTTCCGTGCGCCGTCCTACGAAACAATCGAGGTCGAGACGGACGGGCAGAACGGGCAGCATCCGGCGGTGCTGAACGCGTTTGCGGCGCATATCCTGCGCGGCGAACCGCTGGTCGCAGACGGACGTGAGGGCATCAACGGACTGATGCTGTCCAATGCGATTCATCTGTCCTCGTGGCTGGGGCATCCGGTGACTTTGCCGATTGACGAGGCGCTGTTTTTGGAGAAGCTCAATGAACGTCGGGCAACGTCGCGGGTAAAGACGGGGGAAAGCGTTTTTAGTGACACAAATGGGACATATGGGTCAAAGTAAAGAGGAGCTCCAAACACGAGGATAAACACGCAGGCAAAGCAAGATAACGCGACCAACTCAATTGCGCCAGACAGGCGCGAACGGGTTGTATGCTTTCCTCCACAAAACCACATAAAGATGCGCCCTGCCCCGGCAAACTCATCCGCCGGAGCAGGGCGCTTTTCGATGCAGTTGTTCTGTTATACTATTTCCAGATAAAAATGCACCAAGATGCGCCGCGAATTTTTCATTCTGGCTAACGTGAATGAAACGCAGCGTAGCAGCGCTACGCTAAGTGGAATGAGCGGACGCCAGAAAGGAAAAGGCGCAAGCAGATGTTGCAGTTGAATCTGGAAATAGTATTACACGCTGACCGTTTCCCCTGCTTTAATCGTCATGACCTCGCCTTTGTTCTCCACCCAAATGTCGGTGGCGGTCGGGTTAAAGACGATGTGCCCGTCGGCGCTGGTACGCAGCTGGCGGCTGGCGTTCAGGTAGTCCACAATCTCGATATTTGTCGCGTACCAAATATCCTTCTTGCCGCTCATTTTCTCGCAGAAGGCGCGGATAACCTCCCAGTTGTTATGCTGCTCAAACTCGTAGCTATGTCCCCACAGGTAGAACAGCTTCAGCCCGAATGGCAATTTCCCCGTAAGGAAGCGGTCGCACAGCTCGTCCAGCTTCGGGTCATCGTGATGGCAAGTTGGGTTGAGGCGCAGCCATTCGTTGGGAATCTCAAAGTTGTGGGTGCTGACGACAGTGCGGGCATAAGCAATGCCGCAGGTGCGCAGGGTGTCGACGGCTTCGTCGCTGTATGTGCCGTAAGGGTACGCAAAGCCGCGGACGATTTTGCCAAACAGCTTTTCCAGATTATCGCGGTCAGCAAGAACCTCATAGGCAATGCGCGGCGCGGGAATCGCGGACAGCGACGCATGGGTCAGCGCGTGGGATGCGACTTCGTGGCGGCCGCCGGCGTAAAGCGCTTTAATGGCGGATTCACTCATGCGGCGGTAAATCGTGCCGGCAGGGTAAACCGTGCCTTCTGGGGCAAACCAGCCGCTGTTGAGGTTGAAGGTGGCGAGAATACCGTATTCATCGAGGATGCGGATGAGTTCGATGTCGGTTTCCACGCCATCGTCGTAGGAGAGGGTCAGCGCCTTGCGCAGACCGTAGGGGTAGAGAACCATCATGGGAAAAGACTCCTTTCTTTGTGGGTAAGAAATGATTGGCAAAAGAATCTCTTTTGCCTTGGTTACGCGAGTTTATTGGGAAAGTGCTTTTTGTTGCAGGGGTGCACCTGCGGGCGCACAAAAAGGTCAAGCCTTTTGCTTCCGAGTAAACAGCTTTTTCAGTGCCCACGCGCAGGGCTTTTCAATCAGCAGGGTGATGAGAATCGCGCCGAGGAGGGATAGACCGAAGCAGAGCGCCATGTACTGCCATTGCCACGGCTGTTCTCCGACGCGGTTTGGTTCATTGCTCACGGCCGGCGGGATGTGCAGCCGCTTCAGGTGGACAGCAAGGTTCTGATGCAGCAGGTAGTAGTTCATCGAGATGGCGGCAAGCCAGCCCATGACGCGGTTGCCCAGCAGGAAGCGCAGGGGGCGCACGGCGAAGGGGAGCGAAAGCATCAGCCCCGCAATCGTCAGGCAGAGCAGTGGACGGCGCATCATCTGCGCGGCCTGCATGGCAGCTTGTCCGGACGTGTACGCCTGTGCGCGGATGACGCGGAGCATCCCGTAGAGAGAGACGCAGAACACAAGCGTCGCCGCGCCCTGCCAGAGCCACTTGCGGCGGCTTTCCGCCGGGTACAGCTGCGTCAGGCGCACATACAAGATGGACGCGCCCATGCCCATTGCGTAAACATCAAGGAAATTCGCCAGCTGATTGACAACCATGTTGTACTCGTCCAGCCGCCATAAACACCAGCCGCGGAACGCAAACGCGACCGCCGCCATGCTCATCAGCGTACCGAGCGGGTTCTTCATCGCGCCCTTCGCCAGCAGGGGGAAAATCAGGTACGCCTGCATCTCGATGGCGATTGTCCACGATGCAACGCCAATAGGCGTGGCAATGTAGGTGGCGTAATTGAACGTCTGCGTGAACGTCAGGTGCATGAGGACGTCGCGGACGGCTTCTGATGTGCGCCCGTAGAGGTTGTACGGAATCGCGACGGCGACAAGCATCAGCAGCGTCAGGAAATAATAGCTGGGCACAATGCGCATGATGCGCCGCTGATAGAACGCCTTCGTGTCCGGTACGCGCTCGCCCAGCATCATCGTCCGCGCATACGGCAGGAACAGCAGAAAGCCCGACAGCAGAATTGTGCCGTCAACCGGCATATATCCAGCGCGCAGCAGATAGTCCAGCGAGTAACGGCCGATCGACGGCGTAAGCCACGACTGCTGCCAGAAGTGATACCAGCTGACGATGAACACCAGCAGCACGCGCAGCCCGTTCAACTCCGGGATTCTGCGGCAGTTCGGGCGATAGGCGGTCATGAGTCCGCCTCCAGCAGGGCGCGCATTCCCATCACATAGCCGTAGAAGCCGAAGCCGACAATCTGCCCCCGGCAGGCGCTGGCAGTGACGGACTTGTGGCGGAATTCCTCCCGCGCGTGGACGTTGCTCATGTGGCACTCGATGACCGGCATCGGCACGGACGCAATCGCGTCATGCAGCGCAACGGACGTGTGCGTGTACCCACCCGGATTGAACACCGCGCCGCAGAAGCCGTCGAAGTACGCCTTTTGCAGCGCATCAATCAGGTCTCCCTCGTGGTTGGATTGCACACAGCGCACCTCCACGCCGAGCTTTTCCGCTTCCGCACGGCACAGCGCAAGCAGATCGTCATACGTCTTTGCACCGTAAACCGCCTTTTCACGCAGCCCAGTCAGGTTGATGTTCGGGCCGTTGAGAATGAGAATCTTTTTCGGTTCGCTCATAGCAAATGCAGCTCCTTCATCAGCGTTTCCGCAAGGTTCGGCGGCATGGAACACCCCTGCCAGATGCTTTCGGCTTCCACCGCCTGCGCAATGAGCATATACAGCCCTGTGCAGGCGGGCGTTCCAGCACGTTTCGCGGCGGCGGTCAGTACCGTTTCCGCCGGGTTGAAAATAATGTCCGCTACGCCGTCGGCGCGGGCGACGATGCTGGTCAAGTGCGCCGTATCTATCGGACAGCCCTCGACGCGCGGGTACATTCCGGCAGGGGTCGTGTTGATAATCAGCCCGCCCATATCGGGGAAGCGCGCATAGAAATCGTCGTAGCTGATTTCATCCGCGTGCTTCGGGCTTCGGGAGACGACCCACGTTTCGCGCGCCCCCATGCGCTCCACGGCGTTCCGGCAGGCGTGCATCGCTCCGCCTGAACCGAGGATGAACACCGGGCGTCCGTCCGGATTCATGCCGAAGTGGCGCAGCATCTGCTCAAAGCCGGGGTCGTCCGTGTTGTAGCCGCGGCTTGTCTTGCCCGTCAGCACTGTGTTGACCGCCCCAACCTCCCGCGCAAAAGGGGTAATCTCATCCAGCAGGGGCATCACGTCCGTCTTGTACGGCACGGTGATATTGAAGCCGTCCAGCGTGCACAGCAGTTCCGGTACAACCGCCGCCAATTCACCGCGCGGAATCTCAATCAGCCGGTAGCTCGCCGCCAGAGAGATTTTCTCCCAAATCGCCTCATGAATGGGGACGGACAGGCTATGCCCCAGCTTCTCCCCAATCAGGCCGTACTGCTTCATGAACATGCACCTCCGGGCTGCTTTGTTCCCATTATAGCATGATTTAGGCAAGGGGGCAATGCTTGTACAGTTTTTTTCTGTTTTTGCATTTTGGGTGCAACAAATGGCATTTCTGATTCGTCTAATAGGTAACAGGCTGGAAAAGGAGGGAGCGTATGGGCAGACGGCTGATAAGCTGCTGCATGGCGCTGCTAATACTGGGGTGTGCGCTGGCAGAGGACGAATTGGACATCACTTATCGCTTCGGCAGCCGCGAGGAGCAGAAAATTGCGGTGACGATTGACGACTGCTATCACGCAGAGGACGTTCGGGCGGTGCTGGATATTTTGCAGGCAAACGACGTCCGCGCGACGTTCTTCCCCATCGGCAAGGCGCTCAAGTACGAGGATGCGGCGCTTTGGCAGGAGGTTGTAGCGTCTGGGTGCGAAATCGGCAATCACTCATGGGGACACACTTACCTGACGAAGCTGAGCCGGCAGAAAATCAAGTTCCAGATGCTTCGGACGCAGGAAAAAGTGGATGCGCTGCTGGACTGCCATTATCCCATGCAGGTCATGCGCCCGCCGATGGGCAAGACGAACCAGAAGGTGGAGGAAAGCGTCGCGGCGGTTGGTTATCTGGCGGTTGTCAAGTGGGATGTCAGCGAAACCGACCCGGTAAAGGCACTGGCGGACGTGCAGAACGGCAGCATTCTGCTCTTTCATGCGCGGAAGAAGGATGCGGAATGTCTGTCCGTGCTGATTCCGCAGCTGGTGGCGGAAGGCTATCAGCTGGTCACGGTGTCGGAGCTGCTGGGACTGCCGGAAATTGTATGCAGCGCGGAAAAGTACGTCTATCATCGCCGTGATACGGAGGAAAATATCCGCCCCGATGCTGTTCCCCAGAATTGACAACCCTTCCCCATTCCGGTATAATGAAAGACGGGAAAAGGACGTTTTGCTGTGGCAAAATCAAGCATGAAGAGGAGTGAACCCTGATGAAGAAACGACTGTTGGCGCTGCTGAGCGCCATCGTGCTGATGGGTAGTGTATCGCTGGCGGAAAACACGGAAGAATCGGCGGAAACCCCGGCGACGGCGGAACCGATGGTTTCCCTGCCCATCGATTTCTCTCCCGGTATGCCCGCTGATCCGGACGGCTTTACCCTCGGCGACGGCACTTGGAGCTATGAGGATCCCACCATCAGCGTGCAGGTGACGCAAAAGCGCAAGGCGGAGTGCGACTATTGGATTGCGCATATCAAGATAGCGGATGCTTCCCAGCTGCGCACCATGTCCGCCGGCGGCTTTGACTCCACCCGCACGGTCAAGGGCACGATTATGGCCAAGCGCAGCAACGCCATCCTTGCCATTGACGGCGATTATTTCTGCTATACCGGCATCGGTTATATCGTCCGGCAGGGCACGGAGTATCTTGACCACCTGCGCGGCGATCGCGACGTTCTCCTGATTGATGAGGACGGCGATTTCCACTATGTCCTCCGCCCCAAGCGCAATTCGCTTGATGGCACGGTGGACGGCAAGAAGGTCATCAACAGCTTCTTCTTCGGCCCGGTGCTGGTGCGCGAGGGCAAAGCCGTGCTGAACCCGATGGCGGAAGGCATGGCGTTCGATGAGCCGCGGCAGCGCATGGCGATTGCGCAGGTTGGCCCGCTGGAATATATGGCGATTTGCTGTGCGTCGCAGGCTCGCGGCTCGATGGGCATGACGCTCCAGCAGTTTGCGCGGCTGTGCGCTGACGAAGGCGCGTATATCGCCTATAACCTCGATGGCGGCGACTCCACCATGATGATTTTCAACGGCGAGAAAATCAACGACGTACTGAATGAAAACACCCGCGCCATCTCCGACATCGTGTACTTCGCGTCGGCATGGACGGGTGAGGAGGCGGAGGAGTGAATACCGTCTATTGGGTGCTCGTCGCGTTCGGCATCGTTGTGCTGGAGGCGCGTCTGCGCGCCCGGAACGTGCACTATCTGCCGATTCTGCCCGCTATTGTGCTGGGCGCGGTGCTGTCCAAGGTCACTTATGTGGTGCTGCAATGGCACTATGCGTTCCCGCACTGGGGATGGGGCGCGTTCACTGTCCTTCGGCCGGATACGTTCTGCTTCTTCGGCGGCGCGGTCGGCGTGGTGCTGGGCGTCATCATCAGCGCAAAGCTGACGCATCAGCGCGTCCTGCCCGTGCTGGATGCGTTTGCCCCGGCGGGTGCGCTGCTGGTCGCCATTGCCCGCTTCGGCGAAAAGTATCTGGGCGAAATCGGCACGGCGGGCTTTGAGATGCCCGAGCAGCTGGCTTTTTTCCCCTTTGCCCTGACGAACGAGTGGGGCGAAAGCTATCCCGCCATCTTCATGCTGTCTTGCCTTGCGGCGCTCATTGTGGCGATTGTCGGTCTGACCCGCAAGCCCGGCGGACGCGATGGTCAGCTTTTCCTGCGCACGGCGTTTTATCTGGCGCTGCCGCAAATCATGTGCGAGAGCCTGCTGGCGGAGTGCATGAAGTGGGGCTTCGTGCGGGTGCAGCAGCTCCTGTGCGCGCTGACGCTGCTGGCAATCCTGATTGTGGAGTGCCGCCGTGCGTCGGGTTCGTTGTCCTTCGCGAGGCGCTGGTGGCCGGTTGGTGCGCTGCTCCTGTGCGCGGCGGGGCTGGTCGGCGTGGAGTTCGCGCTGGATAAGTCCGGCTTGCCCGCGTTCGTGGGGTACGGCGCGATGGTGGTGCTGCTGGCGCTGATTGCGGCAGCGGAATGCGGGGCGGCGAGAAGGGTCAAATAAACACCAATTATTTAGAGCTTCAACAACAACTTTTTCTTGAAATATTATTGACAGGGACAAAGTCCCCATATGCTATTATGTTTCTTGAAAGGAGGTGCTGCAGATATGCGGACAAAGGATGTGCTTGAAGCTCTTAATATTTCGAGAGAGCGAATAAAATACTATAAAAAGGAGAAGGTATTTGCTCCAGAAAAAGGGTCAGTGAATGGAAGAGCTGACTATACCAACAATGACTTAGAAAATCTAAAAAGACTTGTGATTCTCTCTAAGGCGGGCTTGTCTTGCGCCGATATAAGGAAAATGCAAGAAAAAGCGGGGCGTCCCTTAAAAGAAATCGCAGAAACCCGGAAGGAATCCATTTTTAAAGAAATGGAACGGATGAAGGCTTCGCTGCTGCTGTTAGATGAGTTGCTGTCTGCGAATGTCCAATATGATACTATGCCCATAGAAGAACTTTGGGAATATGTACAGCAGAAAGAGCAGGCTGGCGAAGATTTCATGGATGCTGGAGAGGAAAGCTGCACTATTTCAAAGGTCAGAAATATACGCTGTCCGCATTGCCATAAGAAATTGTGCATTGACCTTGAAGAGTTTCAGCGTGGACAGACCAGCGATGATTATGATTCTGGAATGGGGGAAGATATAGTATATTACTTCGATTCGGAAGATGTATATGAATGCCCTAAATGTGGAACAATAATACAAATTAAAGGATGGATTCGGGAATATCCGCTGGGGGCATATGATTCGGAAGAAATTAACGTAAGCCAATGGAGGACATAAATAATATGACGGACGAAGAACAAAAATTATTAAGGCGATTAGCAGCTGGCGAATTAGAGGGGCTTGTAGGTAATGTATTAACAACGGATGGCGGATCAAGCGTGTGGAGCTGCATAGAAGATGGTATTCCGATTCAATATAAGCAAGGGCCCGGCAGCAAATATTTTAATGGCAAAGAAAATGAACATGTCCCCGGAGCGCTGCGCAAAAGGAAAACATGGAAATCGGATGATGAAAAACTGGAGTTTTTACAAAAATTCGGGTGGCTTATCAAGGACGATGAAGTGCAAGCGTATAGTGCAAAGTATAAGCCTTGAGGCACAATCAAGACAATCAGGGGCAATAATTCAGTCAACAAAATAGCACAAAAATCAGGGGCGTCCCTCTCCATTCCGAGAGAGACGCCCCATTATATTACCCCTTATTTCTCCACCTTCGTCAGCCGAATCCGCACATTCGCCCCATTGCGCTGATCAAAGAGCCATGCGCTGGTGGCGCTGATGCCGGTCAGCTGGTGCGTGGCGGTCAGCGAATCGGCGGATGCGCCGGTGCGGATGGTCAGACCATCCACCGCGAAGTACAGCGATTCGCCCGCGAGTGTGCAGGTGCCATCGAGATTGAACGTGTAGGCGTTTCCTTCCGTATCCTGCCATGTGCCGAGCACCAGATAGCAAGCTTCCTTCAGGCGCTCCTTCACGCGGCGCTCGTCGCTGATTTCCTGATAGTACGGGTACGCCTGATACACCTGTCCGGCGGCATAATAGCTTTCGCCCGCCTGATAGCAGCTTTCGCGGAAAATATCGCGCAAATCGGCGTAATCCGCGGGCAAATTCTCCATGTTCAGATTCATCAGCAGGTCAGCCACCGCCGTGTACTCCTGCTGATTGTACTGTGTGCGGGCGCTGTCGGCAATCGGGCCATAGTAGGCGGCATACTGCGCCGCGGCGCGATCGGCAGCATCGGAATAGTCGCCCGCCTGCGTGAAGAACTGCGCTGCCGCCAGCGAAAGCGAATCCGCCACAGCTTTTTCGCCCTGCGCATAGCGCACGATTTTAAGCTGTTCATCCGCGTCGGAATAGCCGGAAATGCTTTCCAGCAGCGTCGCCGCTTCGTCTAACTGTCCGGCTTCTTTCTTTTGCAGCGCAATGGCGTAGTCGCACGCCTTCAGCTGCGTCGCGGCATCCTCATACGTTCCCAGCGCGGCGAAAATCTCCCGCGCATCGGTGTACTGCTGATTTTGCAGCAGCAGCGCCGCCTGTTGGTACTGCGTCGCGGCAAGGCTCGTTTCGTCGCCCAATTCGGCGTAGATGACGGCGGCAGACTGCAGGTTGTCCAGCGCGCCGGTCGATGCAAGCGCCTGCGCCTTCATCGTGCGCACTTCGCTGATTTTCTGCGCGCTGTCCTTGTAGTCGCCCAAGGCTTCATACAGCGCGATTGCGCCGTCGTAGTCGCCATCCTGCGCCTTCTTTGCCGCCCAGTCGTAGTTGCACAGACGAATCATGTCCGCCGCTTCGGAGTAGTCCGAAACAGCCGTAAACCCGGCAATCGCAGCTTCATACTCGCCGCGCGAATACGCAATCTGCGCCGGCTGATACACGCAGTCTTTCAACAGCGTCGCGACATCATTGTAATCTGCCGGCAGCTGATTCAGCAGCGCCGTCGCCGCATCGAAATCCAGCGCTTTCATTTCCACCAGCGCCTGCTGATAGATAGCTTGCTTCCACAGGTCGTCCGCGTCGCTGTAATCGCGGATGTTCTGCAGCAGCCGCGCTGCTTCCTTGAATTTTCCAGCCTCCAGCGCCTTCACCGCCGGAGCGTAATAGCTGACGTTTGCCTGTTCATCGGCATCCTCATAGCCCTTCGCAAGGAAGAACTGTTCGGCAGCGGTCGTCGTCTCCCCTGCTTCCTGCAGCTGCTTGCCATAGGCGTAATGCGCCTTACGCGCCAGTTCCGCCGCGCCCTCGTAATCCGGTATTTCCTCCAGACAGGCAATGGCGGATACCGGGTCAGGATTGTCGCCCTCCAGCAGGCTCTTCGCCTCCAGATACCACGTTTTTTCGATGAGCGCTGCGCTGTCCTGATACCCGTTCAGCGCGGTCAGCCCTTCGCGGATGGCATCGTAGTCGCTTGCCGTCTCCATTTCGGCGGATAGGCGGCGATACGCGATTTCCTGCAGCTGCGTCCGCGAATTTTCGTAATCACCCAGCGCCGTGAACAGCTTTTCAGCATCATCCAGCTTGCCCTCGTTCAGCAGCAGCAGACCCTCCTGATAGTCGGCAGACTTGCGCAGGTCGTCCGTGCGCGTCTGGTCCGTCAGCGTGTCCAGCAGCGTGCGCGCCTGTGCAATATCCTCCGCTGTCACGTTGTCGCTGTCCAGCAGGGCTTTTGCGTGGCGGTAGTTGCTTTCCTCCACCATGTCCGCCGCATCTTTGTAGCTGCTGATTTCCGCGAATTTTTCCGCCGCGGCGGTGTATTCACCATTGGTGAGCGCCGTCTGCGCGTCGTTGTACTTCATTTGCGGCAGGAGGTGGAACATAATGCCGTAGCCGCCGCCGAGAATCAGCACAATCAGCGCAACCGCCCCCGCCACAACGCGGCGGTGCCGACGGCGCTTGGTCACTTCCTGCTCACGCTGGGCTTGCAGCTTTGATGTTTCCTCCACGGCAACGCGGTTCTGGTCATCCGTCGCCTTTTCGCGCGCGGCAATCACGGCGTCCACCGCTTCTTTGCTGAAGTGGGTGAACACATCGCGCTTATCGCGTCCGCAGCGGGCGCACGTCGCAACAGACACGGGGTTCGGACGGCCGCAGACGCACAGCCATAGGTCGCCCTGCATTTCGGGATATCCCGCCGCCATGTTGCCTGCCACCTCGCGCAGTTCACTCAGCGCGGTACTGCGGTGCAGGTTATTCGGCGTGTACTCCGTCAGTGGCTCTTTGCCGCGGCGCCAGATGCTGCTGTTATCGTACCAAACCTTCTCGATAATCGCTTCGCAGCCGCCGACGTTCGCGGGTTCTTCCACCGGCACGGTCATGGAGAATGTACGCATGGGTGCGCCGGTCAGCCCGTGCGCACGGTGGGTGATGCGGGTGATTTCCTGTCCGTCTGGATCAAGCAGGGTGAGGGTGACTTCCACGGAGACGACCTGCTGTCCGGAGAGATTGAACAGGGTCAGCTCGCAGGAAGGGAAGCCGGTATTGGGCGCATCAATGCGCCAGACCTCGACGGGGCTATTCAAATCAATCTTCAAGGGCAAATGCCTCCTTTGCAGCGTACATTTTTGTTACTTGATTTTTCTTGTCGCAGAGGGTTTCGCCTCTGCGGAGGCGAGGAGAGGGCTTTTCGGTCGCCACTTCCATGCTTTGGGGTATTGTAGCTTCTATATCCCGTTCCCAGATAAACACGCGGAAGAAGTATGCAGAAGTCACCAACTCCATCGCGCGGAAGGGTCAAGGGAGGGGACTTCGTCCCGTTTCATTCTCCCTTGCGG
>ENA-OPWY01000192-OPWY01000192.1-human-gut-metagenome-genome-assembly--contig:-NODE-192-length-42477-cov-2.767668_pt1 | contig 42477 bp, 40 predicted proteins | sample MGYA00241515_ERZ502022 | MGnify/ENA primary metagenome ERZ502022 (study PRJEB25962, sample SAMEA2043045) | human gut metagenome | biome: human gut; feature: human-associated habitat; material: faeces...
ACAGTCTGTGGCAAAATTTGCCGAAAAGACGTGAACATATGCTTGTGAAGACGGGTTCTTATATTCATCTCATCATTTCGCCGTAGTGATAAACGGATTGATAGCCGCGGCAATTGCAGATGCCGGCATTGTCTGAAGCCATATTCTGCCGGGTCCCGTTACCTTGGTATTGAAGAAGCCCTCGCCGCCGAACAGCTTATTGCCTATTCCCTTGACGCTCTCGATGTCTATCGAAACGCCCTCGGTCATAGCCGCAAGATATCCCGTGTCAACAAGCATGGACTGTCCTGCCTGCAAATCGTATGTAATTACCGAGCCGTCAATTTCAAGGAACACCATACCGGTGCCCTCGAACTTCTGCATTATGAAGCCCTCGCCGCCGAAGAAACCGCTTCCGAGCCTTCTTTGGAAATGTATGCTCATATTCACGCTCATCTCTGCCGCAAGGAATGCGCTCTTCTGTGCTATAACAGCGCCCTGCGACACGTCCATTGCAAGTATCTCACCGGGAAAGCTTGACGCAAACGCTATCTGTCCGGGTGCGCCCTGCGCAGTGTATATATTCTGAAACATTGACTCGCCGGAGAACATCCTGGACATTGCCTTGCCGAAACTGCCGCCCGCATTCGTTGACATCTGCATATTCGGCGTCATCCAACTCATACCGCCCTTTTCGGTATATATGGATTCGCCCGCACCGATATTGCATATTACAATAGGCAGCGGAGTACCCTTGATCTCATACTGCATAAAAATTACCTCCGAAAATTTTTTACCATTATAATACCATATTTTTCTTGAAAGGTCAAGCATTTTATATAATTTCGATAAATTTCTGCTTATGCATAATAAAACTATTGCCGTTTCGCACAAAATATGATATACTTATTTTAATCGAAATCAACATCTTCAGTGAAAGGAACATAGCTATGAATATAAAAATCACAGCCGACAGCACCTGCGACCTCTCAAAGGAGCTGGTCGAAAAGTACAACATTACAATTCTTCCGCTTTACATTGTCAAGGACGGCAAATCCTACAAGGACGGACTTGAAATTACCCCAAAGGATATTTTTGACCATGTAAAAGCAGGAGGTGCATTGACTTCTACCGCCGCAGTGAATGTAGCGGATTATATCGAAGCATTCACGCCTCTCAGCAAGGAATACGATGCAGTCATCCACGTTGATATCAGCGCCGAATTTTCGAGCTGTTACCAGAATGCCTGCATTGCCGCTGAAAATTTCGACAACGTATATATCATCGACAGCCGCAACCTTTCAACAGGCAGCGGACTTATAGTGCTCAGGGCTGCAGAGATGGCGCAGGCAGGCGAAGCTCCGGAGGATATTGTAAAGGCTTTGAACGCTCTTACAGCAAAAGTTGAAGCAAGCTTTGTAATAGAAAAGCTGGATTTTCTGCGTAAAGGCGGCAGATGCTCTACGCTTGCGGCACTAGGCGCTAACCTTCTTTCGCTCCGTCCCTGCATAGAAGTAAAGGACGGCAAAATGGTTGTCGGCAAGAAATACAGAGGTAAATATTCCGCCTGCATAGAAAAATATATCACTGAGCGCCTGTCAGACAGAGATGACATTGATTACAAGCGCATATTCATCACTCACTCACCCAGTGATAAAGAGATAATCGATATAGCCCATAAGGCAGTGAAGAAGCTCGGAAAGTTTGAAGAGATACTTGAAACCGATGCAGGCTGTACAGTTTGCAGTCACTGCGGACCAAACACTCTCGGCGTACTTTTCATAAGAAAGTAATTTTTCCCTGCAAAGCAAAATTTGAATAAATATTCTCCTTTTCTTCGGTTACAATAATGGTAACTAAAGCAAAGGAGATTTTTTATGCAGTTATCCGAGTCAAAAACACTTGAAAACCTGAAAACCGCATTCGCAAACGAAGCGGCGGCAATGGTACGCTATGAAATATATGCCGACAATGCAAAAGCCGACGGTGACGAAGAAATATCACAGGTATTCCGCACCACTGCCAACAACGAAAGGGCTCACGCAGAGCTTTGGTTCGGGCTTATTTTCACAGGTATACCGAAAACCGCCGAAGCGCTTGAAAAAGCCGCCCACGGCGAAAACTACGAATGGACGCAGATGTATAAGGAATATGCCGAAACCGCAAGGCAGGAAGGTCTTGACAATATAGCTGACCTGTTTGAGCGTGTCGGCGCTATCGAAAAAGATCACGAAAGCCGCTTCAACACATTTGCTAAAATGCTCTCTGACGGAAGCATACGTTCTTCTTCAGGCGAAACGGTGTGGCTCTGCCGCAACTGCGGATATATCCACTGCGGCACTACCCCTCCGGAATACTGTCCTGTCTGCCGCAGACCGAAAGGTTATTTTCAGCGAAAGGAAGACAGCAGGTTATCATAGCCTATGAAAAAGATAGCATTTTTCGATGCAAAGCCATATGACAAAGCGTCATTTGATAACGTCAATACCGGATATGAGATGATATACATCGAGTCAAAGCTGAATTACCGTACTGCGGTAATGGCTAAAGGTTGTGAAGCAGTCTGTGCATTTGTCAATGACGATATTGACAGAAGAACCGTTGAAACGCTGTGTGACGGCGGTACAAAGATAATAGCAATGCGAAGTGCAGGCTACAGCAACATTGACCCGAAAGCGGCGCAGGGCAGGATAAAGATAGTAAGGGTGCCTGCTTACTCACCCTATGCCGTTGCAGAGCACGCAATGGCTCTTCTCCTCTCGCTCAACCGAAAGATACACCGTGCTTATATCCGCGTGCGCGACTTCAATTTCAATATAGCGGGCTTCACAGGTTTCGACCTGCACGGCAAAACCGCAGGCGTAATCGGTACAGGTAAGATAGGCAGAGCATTTATAGATATCTGTCACGGTTTTGGTATGGATGTACTGGCTTATGACCCATACCCTGCAAAGGACATTGATTTCATCTACACTGACCTCGATACGCTGTATGCCAACAGCGATGTAATATCACTTCACTGTCCGCTTACCGACAAGAACAGGCGAATGCTTGATAAAAGTGCCTTTTCCAAGATGAAAAACGATGTATTTATAATCAACACTTCAAGAGGCGCACTTATCGACAGCACTGCCCTGCTTGACGCACTGAACAGCGGAAAGATAAGAGGTGCGGGGCTTGACGTATACGAGGAGGAAGGCAACTTTTTCTTTGAGGATATGTCGGATACGATAATAAAGGACGATGTACTCGCCCTGCTTATTTCTCGCCCGAATGTACTGCTCACTTCTCATCAGGCTTTTCTCACCCGTGAAGCACTGCGCAATATCGCAGTAACCACATATGAGAACCTTGACGCATTCTTTGCGGGAAAGCCACTTGTAAATGAAGTAAAAATAAAATAACGCTACCCGGAGGTAAACTAATGACTGACGAAATGTTCTGTTTTCAGTGCCAGCAGACGGCACACAACGAAAAATGCAACGGTAAGGCAGGTGTCTGCGGCAAGAAAAGCGACACCGCAAAGGCACAGGACGAGCTTATCGGCGCTCTTATAGGACTTGCAAAAGCCGCAGAATACGGCACACCCACCGACTGCACCGACCGTCTTGTCCTGAAAGGTCTGTTCACGACGATCACCAACGTAAACTTCAATACCCATACGGTAAAGGAGCTTACGGCTGAGGTCAAGGACGAGAAACGCAGAATATACAAGAACCATGTTGACGACTATGAGCTGTCAAGGCTATGGGAAGCCGGCGAAGATATCCGTTCACTGAAATCACTTATCCTGTTCGGTATCAAGGGTATGGCGGCATATGCTTATCACGCTCTTGCACTCGGTAAAACCGACAGCGAGGTAAACGCTTTCTTCTATATGGCGCTCAGGGCGATAGAGGGCGAAAACGACCCGGACAAGCTGTTAAGACTTGTGCTTAAGACAGGTGAAGTCAATTTTAAGTGTATGGCTCTGCTTGACAACGCAAACACCGAAAGCTACGGAGATCCGGTGCCGACCGTTGTTCCGCTGACGATAGAAAAAGGTCCTTTTATCGTTGTCAGCGGTCATGACCTGCACGATATGAAGCTCCTGCTCCAGCAAACCGAGGGCAAGGGCATAAACATCTATACCCACAGCGAAATGCTCCCTGCACACGGCTATCCCGGACTAAAAAAACACAAGCATTTAAAGGGCAACTTCGGCACAGGCTGGCAGAACCAGCAGTCGGAATTTCACAACATTCCCGCTCCGATACTGTTCACCACAAACTGTATTATGCCGGTAAGACAGAGCTACAGCGACAGAGTATTCACGACCTCTGTCGTGTCTTACCCGGAGCTTGTCCACATAGGCGACGACAAGGATTTTTCACCCGTTATAGCAAAAGCGCTTGAATGCGGCGGCTATGATGAGGACAAGGAAATGACCGGTATGAACGGCGGTCACACCGTTATGACCGGCTTTGCTCATAATGCCGTATTATCAAGAGCCGATGAAATAGTAGCGCTTGTAAAGCAGGGAAGGATAAAGCACTTCTTCCTTATCGGCGGCTGTGACGGCGCAAGTCCGAGCAGAAGCTACTATACCGACTTTGCAAAGGCTACACCGCCGGATACGCTTATTTTAACGCTTGCCTGCGGAAAGTACCGTATAAACGACCTTGACCTCGGCACAATTGACGGCATACCGAGAATACTCGACTGCGGACAATGCAATGACGCATACAGCGCAATAAGGATAGCGCTTGCGCTTGCAGACGCTTTCGGCTGTTCTGTAAACGACCTGCCGCTGACGCTTGTTCTGTCGTGGTATGAGCAGAAAGCCGTCTGCATACTGCTGACGCTTCTATATCTCGGCATAAAGAATATTTTACTGGGTCCTACTCTGCCTGCGTTTATTTCTCCGGGAGTGCTTGATGTGCTTGTGAAGAACTACAATATCACGCCGACCGACAACCCCGAAAGCGACCTCGCAAAAGCGCTCGGCAGAAAATAATCACACAAAAATATAAAAATAGTCACACTATAGGTATTGCTTTTTCACTTTCGCTGTTATAATTAAGGTGCAAACTAAAGAAAAAAGCAGGGCTTTCCCTGCCCACACTATAACTATGACGGAGAAAAAACTATGCGAAACTTTGACGGATTTTATAAAGGTATTGACCTCGGCGGCTGGATATCACAATGCGGCAAGAATTATAACGATGAGCACTACTCGACATTCATCACTGAAAAGGATATCGAAAAGATAGCCTCTATGGGACTTGACCACGTTCGTATGCCTGTTGACTACAACGTGATCCAGACGGAAGACGGAAAGCTTATCGAAAGCGGAATGGCTTATATTGAAAACTGTGTGAACTGGTGCAAAAAGCACGGTCTTAACATTGTGATCGATCTGCACAAAACCTGCGGATATATATTTGACGACCCGACATATTGCGGATTTTTTGCGAACGAAAAATTACAAGATCAGTTTGTATATCTATGGCAGGAGATAGCAAAGCGCTACGGCAACGATGAGCATATAGCATTTGAATTGCTCAACGAGGTCACAAGCGCAGATTTTACAGAGCCGTGGAACAAGATAGCAAGCCGCACCGTAAAGGAAATAAGAAAGATCGCGCCCGAAACAAAAATAGTCATCGGCGGTATCTTCAACTCGAGCATTTACGGGCTGACGCTCCTTGACATTGATTGGGATGAAAACATAGTGCTGACATTCCACTGCTACAATCCGCTTGTTTTCACTCATCAGGGTGCCGGCTGGGTAGATCGCCTTGATAAGTCATACCGCACGACATTTCCTGCAACTGCTGAAAAACTTCTTGCTGACAGCAGGAAATACTTCGGCGAGGATTTTGTTTCAGACTTTAACGGCATAACAGGTATGATAGACAGCAGTTTCTTTGTAAAGATGTTCAGCGATGCCATAAATGTTGCCGAAAAGCTTGATCTTCCTCTTTACTGCGGTGAATACGGAGTTATAGATCAGGCTGACACAGAGGGTACTCTGAACTGGTTCAGACTGATACACGAGGCATTTGAAAAGCATCATATTGCCCGTGCTGTATGGTCGTACAAAGAGATGGACTTTGGCATAACAGACGCACACTATGCGCCGATTTACGATGAGCTTATAAAGGTGCTGTAAACTATAAACGATAAAAAGCCCGAGGATTTATCCCCGGGCTCAGATTGTAGAAAAAGTTTGTTTTTGAAATAAACTTCTGATTTATTATCCCTATCCCCAAACCCCTTTCCCCCGGAAAGGGGCTATATTGCTGGGGCTACCGCCCCTAGTCCCTGTTGGGGGCTACGCCCCTCAACCCCATTTTTAACAACGATAGAGGTTTTTCGACAGTCTGAATCCCACAACGTTTAAGACGGTTGTGGGATTTTGTTGATACGAAATCAAGTAACGGATTATTTTATCGGAACAGCTGTAACGATGCAAAGGAGGATAACATGAGAGAGATTGAAACAAAAAGGCTGTTACTCAGAAAACTGCGAAAAGATGACGCAGAGAGTATTTTCAGAAATTGGGCGAGTGACAGTGAGGTTGCAAAATACGTTACATGGAATGTGCATAAGGATATAAACGAAACTAAGGCGATTCTTGATATGTGGCTTGCGGAATATGATAACGACAAATGTTACCGTTACGGCATTGAAAATAAGGCTGACGGGGAGCTTATAGGAATGATAGATGTGGTCGGTTATCATCACGAAAATCCAGTGATAGGATATTGCTCCTGCCGCAGGTACTGGGGCAACGGATACATGACCGAGGCGCTGGGAGCTGTTATGAAAGAGCTTGCGGAGGACGGATTTGATACATTTGTCATTGAGGCGGCGGAGGACAATGTTGCAAGCAACAGGGTTATTGTGAAGAACGGATTTAAACTTGTTGACAAAAGAGATGACAGAATATCGGAAATGAAGCCGCAGGTCGTTACGATTAATTCGTACAGGTATTATGTTGACGGATAAATGAAAAGGGACTGTTTTTGCAGTCCCTTATTTTTATTTGGCTATTTCTATTATGTAATTCGGTGTACCGTCATTATGTACTCCGTTGTCAATTTTATAAACACGGATCTTATCACCGATTTTAAAAGCGTCCTCTGAATGATATTTGTCGGACGAAATTACTACCGCGTCATGAAGGTAATCCGAAGTGAATGCCAAAACAGTATTGTTAGAATTATTTTCGTAACTGATATCGGTTATTTCAGCCATGCAGTAAAAGGTGCTGTTTTCCGGTAAACGGATTATCTTAGTGCTTTCGGTGCTGCCGGCATCAAATTCGTATGTATAGCCTTCAAGGTTTGTTATGATATATTTATACAACGCTTGTGCTGTGTCATAACCTATGTTGTAACCGCTTATGCCGTGCTGTTCGTTGTCGCCCTGAATTGAGATACTGCCGTTTTCTGTTACTGTAAGGGTAATATTGTCCGTTTCAAGAGATGGCAGTGATATGTTGAAACTCAGAAGAACAGGCGAGTTGTCAATTACATCATTGTAGTAGTCTGAATTGATCACTTTATATGTAAATCATTTTAATTTTTCGTATGTCATTCCGGTGTAACGCAGTTCGCTGTGTGCGCCGTCCTTTTTTATTTCTGAAAAAGCAGTAGAAACGTAGTTTATTCTAACCTCATCGGCAGATTCTATTTCGGACATAAGGTAAGTCAGGTTTGAGGAAAAATCGTTTGAAATATATCTGTAGTATGTGTTTTCGTCAAACTTTACCGCTATTACGCGAAGCTGTGAAAAATTTTTCAGTTTGTACGCCTCAAAGCTGTGCTGACCGTCCGTATACTGTGTTTCTGCTTTGCCGACACTGCTTGTACACAGCGATATATCTGTAACGCGATTGAGCCTTGTGTAGGGCACATTCAGATAATTAAGTGTGTCATAAATATTGTCATTATATTCTGAGTCAGACGGCTGTGCGGAAGAGCCGACAGGTGCAAGCGACTGAAGGCGATTCGGTCCCAGCGCTATCATTATAGCGGCTGTTACGGCAATAATACAGAACCTTGTCATAAACGGACAGGAAGCAGGCGGCGGAAATGCCGAGAAATGAGTTGCTGAGATACCATACATTCTTACGCTTTTTTTCCGTGATCGCGCTTTCAATATATTCGTCCTTTATATCGCCGAATGCGTTGAAAAGCTTGTATGACGGAGTGGTGTTGATTTCATTTTTCATAACAGTTCCTTTCTATAAATCGATTTTGTTTTCGGACAGATATTTTTTCAGTTTTGTCCGTGTACGGCTTAGTATAGTTGTTACATTTGTTTCGGAAAGAGCGGTCTGCTGTGATATATCGGTTATGTCACAGCAGGAAAAGTACCGCAGGACAAACACCTTTCGCGTCCGCTCGTCAAGCTGAGCTAAAAATGCGTTGAGGACGGATTTAAGCTCATTGTTTTCTGCCGATTTTTCTGTGTTGTCCGTTGCGGGAATACACTCTTCAAGCTCTGACAGCAGTGCATCGGTTTCGCCACAGCGCTTGGAGCGAGTGTTATAACGAAGCTTGTCAAGGGAAAGGTTGCGAACGATTTTAGCCACATAAGCACAAAGACTGCGTGGCTTTTCGGGAGGTATCGTGTTCCATACTTTCATATATGTACCGTTTGTGACTTCTTCGCTGTCGCTTCTGTTGCCGAGAACGTTATATGAAATCGATGAGCACAGTCCGCCGTATTTTTCTGACAGGAGCTTTAATGCCTGCTCACTGCGGCTTTCAAGCAGGGTGGTGATTTTCTTGTCGGATATATCCATATTACCTCTCCTTTTTCTCTCTTCATAAATTAAGACGATGTTTTTACGAAAATGTCACAGGGTATTGCAAAAAAAAGCCGTCCGTGTGGGCGGCTTTTTTATAAGTGTTTGTTTATATTAAGTATCAGACCTGTCGGTAAAGTGGATAATTCATCAATTAATAAATGAATCTGCACTAACAAGTTGCTACCGCCGGTAACGTAACTTCCGCAAATCGCCAACAGTTAGAACGGCGAATTTGAGGCGGCTCACAGCCGCTTATTGGGTCTTTTTGCGCAGGAGGAAACCGAGAAGCGAGAAGATGAGGAACATTCCGAGGTTAGCAACTACTACGCTTGCGCCTGCAGGGAAATTGTCGGCATAGTAGGTTATCGCTATACCGATAATGTAGCTGACGCAGGAAACAACCGCAGAGCAGATCGTTACACTGCGGAAACTTCTGAATACTCTCATCGAGGTCAGCGCAGGGAATATTATAAGGCTTGAAATAAGCAGTGCACCCATAATTCTCATTCCTACCACAATAGTAAGGGCAGTGAGGAGAGCAATTATCGTGTTGTATACACCCGACTTTACGCCTGTCGCCTTGGAGAAATTTTCGTCAAAGGTCACGGCGAAAATCTTGTTGTAGAATAAGACGAACATTACGATGACAATAACAGAACAGATTATGCTGAGCGCAAGATCGTCGTTGCTTATCGCCATAATACTGCCGAACATATAGCTGTTCATATCCGTTGCACTGTTAGTCTGCGATATGACTATTGCACCTATCGCAAGCGCACTGCTTGAAAGAAGGGCTATTGCGGCATCTCCTTTTATCTTGCCGTCAGAGCTTATTCTGAGCAGTATAAATGCGGCTACTATTACAACTGGGATAGATACCTGCAAAGGCGCTAAATTCAGTGCGGAGGCTATTGCGAGCGCACCGAAGCCGACGTGTGATAATCCGTCGCCTATCATAGAAAAACGTTTTAATACAAGGCTTACACCAAGAAGTGCGGCGCACAGCGAAACAAGAAGTCCGACTACAAGCGCACGCAGAAGAAATCCGTATTGAAAAATCTCAAGCATTTTAACGAGCCTCCTTTGAGCCTGTGTGATGGTCGCAGGTGCAGTGACAATCGCAGGTACTCATTGCGTGGAATATATCGGTACTGCGGTACTCGGCGGTAGTTCCGAAGAAGTATGCACCGCTCTCCATATGGAGTATCTTTGTACCGTATTTCAGTGCGCCCTGCAGATCGTGGGAGATCATTATAATCGTTATGCCCTGCTCACGATTCAGCCTGCTTATTATCTCATACATTTCAGCGGTAACCATAGGGTCAAGTCCGGAAACAGGCTCATCGAGGAGAAGAAGTTTTCCTGTCGCACAAAGCGCACGGGCAAGCAGTACACGCTGTTGCTGACCGCCCGACAGATTGCGGTAACTGCGGCGGGCGATGCCGGTTATGCCGAGAAGCTCTATGTTGTCATCGCAGAGCTTCTTGTCGGCTTTTGAATAAAAGGGAGAAAGCCCTTTTCTGCCAAGACAGCCCGAAAGCACTACCTCACGCACGGTAGCGGGGAAGTCCTTCTGTGCGGCGGTCTGCTGTGGAAGATAGCCGATTTCGGTCTGTTTTAATCCGTCACCGAAGATTATTTCACCGGAGAGCGGGGAACGCAGTCCGAGAATGGTTTTCATAAGGGTGGATTTTCCGCTTCCGTTCTCGCCGACTATGCACAGATAATCGCCTGCGGAAACATTGAAGCTGAGATCCTTTACAACAGGCATTCCCTCGTAACCTGCGGTAAGATTTTTACATTCTATAAGATATGACATTATTAATCCTCCTGTCAGCCGTTAAGGGTCAATTTAAGATTTTCAAGATTCTGTTTCATAAGATCGACATAGCTTACGTTGTTTTCAATATCCTGCTTTGAAACGTTGTGGCAGGAGTGAAGCATCAGCTTTGTTGCTCCTGTTTCATCGCACAGAGTATCCGCTATTTTGGTACTGCTGAATTCAAGATAGTAAACTGCGGGAATGTTGTTTTCCTTTATCGTTTTTGTCAGCTTTATCATCGTAGAAACGCCCGGTTCGGATTCATCGGAGCAGGCGGCGAATGCGGCACTGAATTCAAGACCGTATTCGTGCGCAAGATACCTGAACGGGAATTTGTCAGCTAAAACTATCGTCTTGTTCTTTGCGTTGTCAACCGCCGACCTGTAAGCATTATCAAGGTCGGAAAGCTGTTTTGCGTAGGCGTCCTTGTTTTTTGTGTAGGTCTGTTTATCCGACGGGTCAACCTTGCAGATTGCGTCATATACCGCCGAAAGCATAAGCTGAGCGTTTTTGGGCGATGTCCATATATGCTCATCGGTTTCGTGTTCGTGTTCATGCTCGTGGTCATGGTCATGGTCATGCTCGTCCTCGTCTTCCGAAAGGGTAGGAACATAATCAATCAGCTTTACTGCTGTTACATTTTCAGTATCGTTTGAATTTATCAGCTTTTCAGCCCACTGTTCGTTTTCGCCGCCGATGTAGAGGAATATGTCGCAGTTGCGTATTGCAATCATATCCTTGGCGGACGGCTCATAATTATGGATCTCGCTTCCCGGAGGGAGAAGTATGCTGATTTCGGCATTGTCGCCGGCTATCTGCCTTGCAAGGTCATACGGCGGAAATACGGTCGAGATGATTTTCAGCTTGCCGCTGTCGCTGTTTGAATAACCGCTTTCCGACGAGCAGGCGCACAGGCTGAGAACCGTTGCTGCCGCAGTAATCACGGCAAGCAGTTTTCTGAATATTTTCATTGTATCACTCTTTTCCTTTTGTGTCGTGCTGTTTTGCGCATTCTCCGCAGATGCCGTAGAATACGGTGCGTGAGCTGTCGATAGTAAAATCATGCTCGGCAGAGATATGCGCCGCAATATCTTTCAGGTGGTCGCATTCAAGATGAATGAGCTTGCCGCACTTAAGGCATTTCAGGTGAAAATGGTCGTGGCATTCTTCGCCGCCCGAATACTGATAACAGGCGCTCTTGCCTTCGCTCAGGATATACTTTCTGACAAGGTGCTGCTCGCAGAGCTTTTCAAGATAGCGGTAGACGGTGGTTTTGCCGACCTGTTCAGCTTTCAGCGCATCGGCTATATCGTCTGCGGTAAGGTGGCTGTCGGCGTTTTCTTTTATATATTCAAGTATCAGCTCACGCTGACGGGTGTTGTATGACATTTTAATACCTCCGTAAAATTACGAATGCAAAATTGAAAATGAAATTCAATTTCAAATCCTTAGCTATTATACTCTTACTGCTGTCGGATGTCAAGGGATTTTTAAAAATTCTTGAAATTTCCTGCGGAATATGATAAAATCAAAATATATGAGCCTACAGCGAGGTGTAACTATGGATAACAAGATCCGCATATCAAAAGATGAGAACGGCGCAATCGTACTGCGTTTTGAAAAACGTGACGACTGTGTAAAATACAGTGTATATTTCAGGCGTGAAAACGGCAGATTTAAGCCCCTTATAACTACCGAAAAGACAGCGGTAAGGGTAAGTGCGGTAGACGGACTGTGCTTTTTCAGGGTAACAGGACAGACGGACGGCGGAAGAACGGTGAATATCGGAACTGTGGATACTTCTTCGCTTATCGAGCGTACCGGCTTTATCACTATGGGTTCGTACAATGTGCAGAAGATTGTTGAAAGAAGCCCTAAGTTCACAGCCGATAATACGATAAGAAAGATTTCTCCGCTGACGGCATTTTTTCCGGAAAAAACCGATAACAGCGATGCTCAGGGGGAGAGCAGGACGTTTGAATATATAAAGGAAAACCGCTCGGACTATTTTATTTTTGACTTTTACGGTACTGCGGTGCACGGACTTGTCAAGACCGAAAATTCATTTCTGACGGGCGGTATTGACGGCAATGAAAAGCACGGCGAAAAACTGCCGAACATATTGCCGGAAGATGTTTATAAGCCGCTTGTCGATATTTTCGCAAAAGAGATATTAAAGCTTTATCCTGCGGACAGAATCATTCTTGTAAGAACCATTTCTCCCGAATTCTACGCAATAGGCAGACAGGTCAGAAAAAGCACGCCGAAGAACAAGCTGAACGCATTTCTTGAGGATATTGAGAATTATTTTATCAAAAAGGTACACCCTGTTATAATAGACCTTTCGGGAAGATATTTCGGTGATTTGTCGTTGACCGGCGACGGAAAAGAGGCGGTGTTCAACCGTTTCTATTTTGCAGACTGTGAAAAGGCGCTTGATGAGATTGCATCGGGAGAACCCGGCAGAGTGTACAAGGAGCAGGATATTGATTCAAGGCTGGAACAGATTCTGTGCTATTATGACAATGCGTGTGCAAGGGGACTGCTTACCGTTCTGCTTGACAGAAAAGAGCCGGCAGACGCACTTATGTTCCATACTTCAAGAGAATTTATTGCGGAGAACAGGGCTGAAATAAAGGACATAATCGAACAGCATTACTCAAGCATAACCGATATTTACAGATATTACGATTTCGGCGACAATATCGAGATGAAGAATGCGGTGAAGGTTATTGCGGCACTGGAAAGCAATACGCTGCAGAATGTGACTCACGGCGAGCTTATAAGACTTCTTGACAGGCAGTACAGAATAAAGCGTCCTATTGCAAACTTTGTAAGGGCTACGCTTGGCGGTGCACTGGGAAAAGAGGTAGATGTAAACGAGCAGAACCTGCGGTTTATGACAAGGGTCGCATACGAGCTGTGGAACGGCGGCGATCCTAAGGCAGTGCCTCAGAAGATAGATGAATATGAAAAGATACACAACTTCACATTGATAGATATGTGGGGTACGGGTGTCATAAAGAGAGCGCTTGCAAAGGCTACAACTATCAGAATGAATGTGGCGGTGAGCGGAGAGTCGTTTGTATGGGCGTTTGACAAGCCTCATTCTGTAGAGGAAAAGAGGTTTGCCACTGCCGATAAGTCGGGCTCTAAGGCAATATCACAGCTCATGAGAACAACTGTGCAAAGGCTCACGGTGAGTCAGTCGCGGTGGATAGCGATAGATATGGCTGACGTTATTGCGGATAACGCAAAATATAACGGCGAGGGATTTACTGTAGACAAGCAGTACGCAAATTCCGACCTTTCCGTTATTCTCGGAAAGGCGGGACAACCGTTCACGCTTGACGCAGTAAAGGATAAGGAGCGTATCCTTGCCGCCTGCGATAAGCTGTCGCAGTTTGTGAAGCAGAAATACGGCAGTAATATAATTCTGTGCAAGGTTTCGCTCAATGACAAGGTTAGGGATTATGACGGCAAAATTAAGCCGCTTGTGACAGACAAGAAGAAATTTGCAAATGCAAAGGCACTGCTTAAACTGTGCGAGGAGAGATTTGCAGAAAATACGGATTGCTATATACTGGATAACTCAAAGAACTATGTTTCGGATGAGAATTTTGCATCGGGCGGTGCGGGTATAGCAAGGTTCGAGGCGGATTTTTACTCAGCTACGGCAGAGTATGTGGATTATATCGTACAGTACAGCCCTGTGCAGAAGTATTTTGACAAGCTGTAAACGGTACAGAAAAAATCTAATATGAAACTGCCCCGTGAGCTTTCTCACGGGGCAGTGCTGTAATCCGGTAAATTACTCAGTCGTCAAGAGCCGAGTACATAACCTGTTTTAATGTTCTGAGCGGACGTATGCCGTTACCGCCGCAGACCTGTATAAAGTACATAAATGTAAGATTGTTTTCGGGATCGTTGCAGAAGTAGTTTCCCGTCCAGCCGTCCCAGCCGTATTCGCCTGTACTGCCGACAGTAGTTATTTCGGGGTTTATTAGCGTTCTCATAAGTCCGCCGTATCCGTAACCGATACACGAATCCCAGTTGAACGTCTTTGCCTGCTCGGCGGTGATTATATTGTGGGATATAAGGTCAACTGCCTTGCGGCTGAGTATGCGGGTATCGCCGTATTTACCGCCGTTCAACAGCATCTGAGCGAATTTTTCATAGTCGTTTACGGTGGAAACAAGTCCTGCACCGCCTATCTCAAATTCTGGACGCTTTGTGTACTTGTAAACAAGACCTAAGTGCTGCCAGTCGCACGGAGCGAGCTTTCCGTCCTCGCCTCTTATATAAATTTCTGCAAAGCGGTCACGCTTTTCGGCAGGCACATAGAAATCGGTATCGTTCATGCCGAGAGGCGTAAATATCTCATCTTTCAGGAAGTCACCGAAACGCTTTTTGCTTACAACTTCAACTATTGCACCGAGAACATCGGCACAGACGCTGTAGTTCCAGCAGGTGCCGGGCTGTGCGAACAGCGGTATTTTACCCATTTCGTTGCACATCTCAACGGTTGAATATGTGCCGTTTCCCGAAAACGCTCTTTCGTAGAATTTATCGAATAAATCAGCCATTTTATCGCCGGAGGGATTTACGTTTCTGTCGGGGTACATAAGTCCTGCGGTCATTGTAAGCAGGTCGATGATCTTCACATCACGGTTTGCCGGAACAATGCCGTCTGCGGTTTCGACCTTCTGATCCTTAAAGCCCTCAAGAAACCAGCTTACATTGTCGGAAAGGTCTATAAGCCCTCTGTCGTAGAGTATCATTGTTGCAACTGCGGTTATGGGCTTTGTCATACTGTAAAGACGGTATACCGTATTGTCGGATACCTTAAGATTACGGGCAACGTCAGCCATTCCGAAGCATTTATCGTATACTCGCTCTCCGTCCTTGATTATTCTTAAATGTCCGCCGGGAATCATTCCGCTGTCAACCTGCGACTGCATCATTTCATCAAGGCGGTTTAATTTATTTTTGTTCATAGTAACTCCTGTTTGCCTTACGGCTGTTATTTTCAGATTTATTGTAGCATATCCGACGTGGAAATGCAACGTAAAAAGGAAAAGAAACAGCTTGTACGGCTGTTTCTCTATTAATTTACTTAATTTCAAGCGAATCTATAACGCCTGTTATAAGGTCGGGGAAAGTTTCATCTTCAGTTGACTGTGTGAATGAGAAACAGTAAGCGTCTTCACCCGACTGTATCATATACTGGGTTATGGTCGTTTGCTTTGTTACCTGTGAAACCATTCCGGTAAGCTGCATATATACGGCTTTTTTACCGGCTATTTCGGTATGCTGAAAATCAACGAGCTTGAAGTCTTCCATAGTTGCCTTATATGTTGCGGTCATTTGCTCGTCTGTTACGTTTTCAATGGGGCTGTCTGTTTTGCTGACAACAAGATTGAACTTATTTTCATCGCTGTCATCGTCCGATGCAAACTGATATGCAAGGGAAGCGCTGGCAAGCTTCCAGCCCTCAGGCATTTTGAATGAAAGATTGCCGTTTGCAAGAGTGAATTTCCCGTCCTTTATATATTCATAAGTAACGGTCGATTCGGCGCTTGTTTCGCTGCTCTTGTTTTCATCGTTGTCTTTACTTTCTTCTGAACTGCTGTCCTTTTTGGTTTCCGGTTCACTGCTTTGTGATGATGAGTCGGAGGGCTCGGAAACAGAGGTTGTATCGCCTATGCTTCCGCCGTCAGATGATACAGCGGAAGATGTCGATGTTGAACTGCAGGCGGTGAGTGCCGCTGTACAGGAGAGTATCAGAGATACGGCAATGAGTTTTATATATAATTTTTTCATTTTTATCAGATCCTTTCAGGAGTAAGTGTGCCAAAACGGCTTTGCAAAAGATATTTTAGCACATAAGGCGCAAAAAGTCAATTTATAAACATTATAAAAGCCGATTGTGAAAGAATTTTCATTTAACACTTTCTTGTTGCGACACTTCTAAGGAAAAATCGGTGTGTTGTCAACAAATCCGTGTGTTTGTCATAGAATAATATAAAACATATCGGAGGTAATTATGGAAAAATGTACATTCAGCATAGTCACACAGAAGTATCTTGCGTGTTATGAATCAATTCTTAACAATATGATATCTTGTATGAACAACTCAAGGGTGAATGACAGCGTATCGGGAAATTTTATCGTGACAATGATACCGCATCATGAGGGTGCTATAAAGCTGTCGGGAGAACTGCTGAAATACACTACCTGTGTGCCGCTTCAGGAGCTTGCACAGAAAATAATAGAGAAACAGACAAAAGGTATCGAAATGATGAAAGAGATACTTTGCGGATGCAGAAGATACAGAAACGATCCACAGTCAATATGCGCCTACAGAAGGCAGTACGGCACCGTTACGCAGAATATGTTCAGCCGTATGAAGTCGGCGTGCCCCGATAATGATATAAATATAAGCTATATAAGGCAGATGATACCTCATCATGAGGGCGGTATCGGAATGAGCAGAAACGCGCTCAGGTTCAACATATGTCCTCAGCTTAAACCTATGTTGAATGAAATGATTGAGTCACAGGTAAAGGGTGTTGAGGAGATGAAGAAAATACTCGGTTGTTATTCGGAATAATTTATACAAGTATACAAAAACCCCATCGGCATAACACCGACGGGAGTTTTTGTTATTTGAAAGGAGACGAATGCAATTTTAAATTCAGCGCTTAACGTTGAATGCACCTATACCGGGATAAACTGCGCTGTCACCGAGCTCTTCTTCAATTCTTAAGAGCTGGTTGTACTTTGCAACACGTTCGCTTCTGCTGGGAGCGCCTGTCTTTATCTGGCAGGTATTCAGCGCTACAGCGAGGTCTGCGATAGTTGTATCGGCAGTTTCGCCCGAACGGTGAGAAGAAATTGCGGTATAGCCTGCCTTGTGAGCCATTTTGATAGCTTCAAGAGTTTCGGATACAGAGCCGATCTGATTGAGCTTTATAAGAATCGAGTTACCGCAACCGAGCGAGATACCCTTTGAAAGCCTTTCGGTATTTGTTACGAACAGGTCGTCGCCGACAAGCTGTACCTTATCGCCGAGTTCTGCGGTGAGTTTCTGCCAGCCCTCCCAGTCTTCTTCGTCAAGTGCGTCTTCTATTGAGATGATCGGGTACTTTTCAACAAGGCTCTTCCAGTGTGCTATAAGCTGTTCTGATGTAAACTTCTGACCGCATTTAGGCAGGATATATTCGCCTTTCTTTTCACCCTTCCATTCGCTTGAAGCGGCATCCATAGCAATCATAAAGTCCTTGCCGGGCTCATAGCCTGCATTCTTTATGGCGTTCAGAATGTACTGAATGGCTTCTTCATCGCTTGCAAGGTCGGGAGCAAATCCACCCTCGTCGCCTACAGATGTAGCAAGTCCGTTTGCCTTTAGCAGAGCGGCAAGTGAGTGGAATACTTCTGCACACTGTCTTAATGCTTCTTTAAATGAAGAAGCGCCTACAGGCATTATCATAAATTCCTGTACGTCAACCGTATTTGCCGCATGGGCGCCGCCGTTCAGAATGTTCATCATAGGAACAGGAAGTCTGTTAGCGCTTACACCGCCTAAGAATCTGTAAAGCGGAATTTCGAGTGACGCAGCCGCTGCTCTTGCCGCCGCAATAGATACTGCAAGAATAGCGTTTGCACCGAGCTTAGACTTGTCCTTTGTGCCGTCGGCATCGATCATTGCCTTGTCTACTGCGTAAGTATCGCAGGCATCTGTTCCGACGATAGCGTCGTTTATTACAGTGTTGATGTTTTCTACAGCCTTTGTTACGCCCTTGCCGCCGTATCTTGCCTTGTCGCCGTCGCGAAGCTCAAGCGCTTCAAACTCACCTGTTGAAGCACCGCTGGGAGCAGTACCTCTTGCAACCGTGCCGTCTGCAAGATAAATTTCAGCTTCTACTGTAGGATTTCCTCTTGAGTCGAGAATTTCTCTTCCGACCACCTTTTCAATTACTGTATAGGTCATGTAATTTCCTCCGTTTGTTCTGTTAAGTATATTATTGTATTTTTTACCGCAATAATTCGGTTTATGAGGTGAAATCAAGTTAGCTTTAACTAACTTATTAGGATTATATCACAACATTTTGCATTAGTCAATAGGTTTTGAGAAAAAAAGTTATAGAAAACTAACTTTTGAACAATTTTATGCCCCTCCGTATAAAGGAGGGGCATAGGACTATTTGATTATAAAGTCAAGCTTCTTGACGTTCGTATCCTGCGAGAATGTTATGACATTATACATAAACAGTACGTTTTCATAATCTTTCAGGCTTACGCCGATGCTTGAAAGGTCGCCGTTTATATATCTCAGGTCAAGTACAGTTATATGGCTGTAATTCTTGGTAAGGAACGGTATGAGGGAGTGCGCATAGCTGTCCTTGATGATAAGCAGACTGCCCTTATCGTTTTCCTGAGGAATTTCGCTGTCGATATCTATCCTCGGTACATTCTGTCCGAGGAACGTGGAATACTTATCTTTAACATCGAGAAATTCACGGAAATAAAGACTGCTGTATGTGCTGTCGGGTTTGGGACCGCTCTTGTAGACAGACACCTTGACCTGCGGCTCATTATTTGCAAGTGTGTAAATATCTATCGTATCCGGCGTAATGCCGTTATCGAGCGTCTTGGAATAAAGCGTACCCCTGAACTCGTTAGAGGCGTGCTCAATGCTGAACTTGTCTTCACTGTAGGCGGTGAATTTCATAGCCGACGCAGCGGATTTGTATCCGATATATGCGCCATAGCTGGTCCAGTGGTGGTCGGTACGGTAGTAGATATATTCATTCTTTGCGGCAAGCAGCCCTGAGTATACATCTATGCCTGTTATTGACGGCAGACTGTCGTAGCAGTTTTTGATAAACAGCTTCTGGTCAGCCGCTCCGCAGTTTGCGGGGAGCGTATCGCTGTAAATTTCCTGGGCATTGGGTGCAAGCATAAAGTACATCTTCATCTTGGGGTACTTTTTGGCAAACTTCTCCATAGCGGCAAGGTTCTTGTTTACACTGTCAACGCTGTAGTCACTTGTTCTCCATGACTGCATCATTCTGCCGTCTTCGGTGAATATTCCCTTTATCTCCTTTTTGCCGAGCAATCTGTCGAAATCGTTCATAAGGCTTATCCACTGTTCACGCATTACTATTCTGTCAGAAAAGTAGTTTTCAAACTTAGTCATAAACGTTTTGTCGGTTACGGTATCGAAATTGAACTTCGGCATTTTTTCAAGATATCTGTTTTCGTTTTCACTGAAAGCATTTTCGGGAAGCTGTGCGCTTGATATTATGGTTGCAACGGGTACTGCTATCGAGATAAGAGCAAACAGCCCGATAAGCAGGAACTTATAGATATTTTCTTTTTTCATCTTGTTTACTCCTTTCTCAGAAATTGAAGTACAGGAACGGATTGTATGTCTGGTCGACAAGATAAGCGGCGCACATAACGAACATTCCCATAAGGGCAACTATTCCGCCGTAGTTTATAACGAGCGGGATTTTCTTTTTTATAAATTCTACTGCAAGTTTCGGCAGGTTGGTACAGCCGATTATACAGATTATGAATGTTATTCCGTAGGTGGCTATCTGATACATTGCGGTACTGTCGATGAAGGGTGTTCCGCCTGCACCGAACATATTGGCAATATATGCGCCTGCGGTCGGCAGGTCTGCCGTATCAAAAAGCACCCAACCGAGTATTACAAGAAGCATAGTGTAGATGTGACAAAAAACATCGGGAATTTTCTGAAGCCACTTTCCGAGAAAGAGCTTTTCAAGTATAATCACAACACCGTAGAGCGAGCCCCAGAGTATGAAGTTCCAGCTTGCACCATGCCACACGCCTGTAAGGAACCATGTTATGGCAAGGTTAATGATCGTTCTCGGCATACCCTTGCGGTTGCCGCCAAGCGGAATATAAACGTAGGATCTGAACCATGATCCGAGGGTTATATGCCATCTGCGCCAGAATTCAGAAATGCTCTTTGAAAGGTAGGGGTAATCGAAGTTTTCGGGGAAGTGGAAGCCCATCATCTTACCAAGTCCGATAGCCATATCGGAGTAGCCTGAGAAATCAAAATAAATCTGGAATGTAAATGCGAGTATTCCGAGCCATGAGCTTACTACAGACACCTGTGAAATATCGGAGCCCTTGACTGCTGTCCATAATGCGCCGATGCTGTTTGCTATCAGCACTTTCTTTGAAAGACCGATAATGAAACGAACAATGCCATCGTAGATAAGGTCTATTGTAATGGTTCTGTCGTCAAGTTCTCTTGCAACATCGTCATATCTTACGATAGGACCTGCAACTATCTGCGGGAACAGTGTAACGAAAGCCGCAAAGCTGATAGGATTTTTCTGAACCTTTACATTGCCCATATATAAGTCTATCGTATAGGACATTGACTGGAACGTGAAGAAGCTGATACCGATAGGCAACATATTCATAGGCAGAAAATCAATGCCGAAGAAGTTCATATTGTTTATGTCAATTATCTGACTTCCTGCTATTGCGTTGATGTTTTCAGCGATGAATCCACTGTATTTAAACACGCCGAGAAGTCCGAGATTCATAACAACCGACACAATAAGGCATAGCTTGCGTGGGAGCTTTTTCCCTTCAAAGTGGTTCATTACAAGACCCGCAAAATAGTCTATCATTGTTGAGATAAGCATTACTATGACATAAATCGGCTCACCCCACGAGTAGAAGAGAAGTCCGCTCAGCAGGATTATCAGGTTCTTGCCTTTTTTCGGAGTGATGTAATATATCAACAGCGTTATCGGCAGAAACAGATATATAAATATCGATGTTGAAAATACCATAAATCAATTACCTTTCAGATGTCATTTTTAGTTTTCAGTTTTCTTGTAGTAATTACTGCGTTTTCATATTCTTCTTTTGTGTAAAGCCTGTTTATTACTTCAAGCATAGTATTGGCGCTGAGTATCGGCGGTAAACCGAGCGCCAGCAGTACATTTCGTCTTAAATCGGCACTGCCGGGTGCGCCTATCATGCCGTCGTCCATCATATCGGACTTTTTAAGAAAGTCGTGCTTTTCGGCTGTGTTGTTTTCGGCTGTCACTCCGGCTTTACCGAGAGCCGCTTTCAATATTTCGCTGTCAAGTCCCTCAACGCCGAGATATCCTTCTGCGGACGGAGCAATCTTACGTTTTTCCTTGCCTTTTATCTGAGGTACGAATACATTTGTTATATTTCCGCCTTTACAGCATCCTTTTATATGATTCCTTATACGCAGTCCCGCACTGTCGCTGTCGGTAAGTATCACTATGCCGCAGGTAGTCGCAAGGGTGCGTATAAGCTCTGTTTTTTCCTTGTCCTTATAAATGCCGAAACCGTCTGTTGTAATTATTACGGCGTCTAGCAGGGAGGAGAGCTTGACTTTATCATATTTGCCCTCGACTATCACTGCCTGATTCAGTTTTATCAATAGTACGCCCTCCTGCTTTTTTCGGGAGATAGCTTTACTATCGTTTCTTCAAGTACAGTTCTGCTGTCTACCGCCGATGTTTTAAGCATGAGGTCGGCATTGAACAGAATGTCAAGGCAATTTCTTATATGCGCCATATCAAGCCGTGAAACTAGATTCATTGCTTTTGTCACAACGAAGGTACGGTTTTTCGCATATCCGAAATCCTCGGCAACTTGTGAAGCAGGCTTCCCTGACCTTTGCGCCGCCTTTGCACGGTAGAAATCAATGTAGCTGGACGAAAGCGAAGCAAGTATCACAATAGGGTCGATTTTCTGGGAGATAAGGTCGTCAAGGATAAGCAGCGCCTGTTTGCGGTTGCCTTTTGTAAGTTCCGTTGCAAGCGAATATATGCTTGTATCAAGCTGTTTAATTGTCAGCTTGTCTATCATTACGGCGGTTATCTCACCTGTGCCGACATAACTGCACAGCTTGTCGGTTTCGACAGAGCTTAGCGACAGATCGCACAGGGTAAGTTCAGCTATATGCTGGGCGTTCGGTCTGGATATTACACAACCTCGCTTTGCCGCCTTTTTCATGATAAGTTCTGTTACCCTCGCAGGCGTAAGATGCGTAAACTCACATACTGCGGCGTTTTTCTGCTTTGAAAGGGCGGTGATAAGCTTTTTGTTCTTGGCTTTTTTCAGCTGTTCGGTGTTTCCGGTCATGCTGATTATGACAGTACATTCATCCGGAACGTCTTTAAATGCGTTCAGTATCGTTTCAATACCGTTCTCGTCAAACTTTTCCATATCAAGGTCGCTTATCAGGACGGCTTTGCTGTCGGCGAAAAGCGGCATACTTTCTATGCTGTCAACAAGAGTATCTACAGGAAATGTACTGCCGAGCTTAGTCAGATTGATATCATTTCTGTCCTTGCCGACTGTAGCGTCAAGAAGTCGGTCGGTGTAGGTCTTTACAAGAAAGCGTTCCTCGCCGTAAAGATAGTTTACACGGCTGATTTCTCCGCTTTTTATACCTGTGGACAGCTTGTCTTCGTCAAGCTTCATTTTATCGCTCCTTTCTATCTGTTATCTGTGCTGACGGTAATTCCGTCTGCGGTTACGGTTATTTTGCAATCGGTGTAATAAAGTGATATACCGTTTTTGCTTTTCGCATATCTGTTTATGAAAAAGCACGGGGCAGATGAAGAAATATATTTGCTTGTGCCCCACAATATATTTGCCGTGTTTTCTTCTATATTTCCGATATCGGAGATATTTATCCGTGTATCAAAGGCGGTGAGCAGTATAGAATTGTTCTTGCAGCCAAGCGAAAAATATCTGCCGGAAATGCCGTTGTTGTCTTTGCATAATGATATGGCAGATGAAAACCTGCTTGCTGTGCCGACAATATCAGTGTCATAATCGTCAAGGCAAAGAACAGTCAGGTCAGACGCTGTTCTGTTATTATCAAGTATTTTGTTTCTTATAACGCCAAGCTCTTTCTTATCGTTTCCGACAAGAACTGCAGCTGTAATATCATCGGAGATTATTACAACCGAGCCGTTTTTTCCGTCGCTGTGAAGCAGTATCTCTACATTTCCGGAGGGCAGAAGAGAAAGCGCCGAATTGACTGCGGTAAAGAACAGTGCGGCAGTCAGAAAAATTATCGTTATATGTTTTCTGTGCGTCAGGATAATCGCCGTTACAGCGGCTGTCAGAGCAATAATAAGCGTAATCGTGACAGTAAGTGCATCACAGCTGAAATGCAGAAAAGGAATAGCGGCAAAGAATGAGAATACCGCTTGCATAATCTCACAGCAGAAATGCGCTATTACGGCTATCGGGGTGATTATTCCGCCGGTCAGCGCATAAATCAGCATTGCGGTAAGACACACTGTGAAAAGCGGCAGAACTATAACCGATACGAATATACCGGCTACCGAGAATGTGCCGAAATATATTGCAGAAAGCGGTATACCTGCAAGTGCCGCACAAAACGAAACGCATAACGTATCACAAAGCTTTTTATTAAGTCGAGGAAATGCAGTAGTCAGCTTACCGGATATTGCCGGAGCGGCGGCACCTGCGCCGAGTGTTGTGACAGCCGACAGTATAAGACCTGCGTCTGTGCAGGAAAGCGGGTCGAAAAGCGTTATAAGCAGTACCGCAAGCCCTACCGAGGTCACACAGTCGCTCTTACGGTAAAAGACCGCACCGATATTTGCTGTGATAATCATTATTCCGCTTCTTACTACCGACGCCGTAAAACCGAAAAATGCCGTAAAGCACAGCGTCAGCACTACAGTAAGGATAAAGCGGATACGATATGTTCCTGCAATTCCTGTTATTGATAACAACGCCATAAGAATTGTTATGATAAGCGTCAGGTGCATACCGGATACCGCCGTCAGATGAGCTACGCCTGCCGCTTTGATATCATAATAAAGTTCATCGGAAAGCGAGCTTTTGTCACCTGCGAATATGCCGAGCATCAGTGCGCCGCTGTCATCGGAAAATTCCGTTTTGATTCGGTCTATCAGGTAATTGCGGTAGTCATCTATGAAAGATAATGGGTAGTCGCCTTTTGTTACAGCAATATCACTTTTCAGCGTTGCACTAAGCGTAATACCGTCTGAGCGGTATCTGTCGGCAGTATTATATGCGGCTGTATTGAAAAGCTTGCTGAATTCAGCACTGAAGCGGAGCGTGTCGCCCTTTCCGGCGTGTATATCATCGGTGTATAGCAATATGCCGACCTTGCCGTTTTCAGTATTGCTTTCAAGAGTAAAAACAGCGCTGTCCGTACTTATTGTTCTTTTTGAAGTTACCGTTGCGCTGATATCATATGTGCCGCCCAAAAGAGGATCAGCCGCTTTGTCAAGCTGTAAAGATACGGCAAAATATACGGTGATGCCAATTGTACAGCAGAGCAGTACTGCGGTAATATCATATTTCTTTGTCAATAATGCAACAGCAAAAGCGGAGAGGACAAGCAATATTATCCCACAAATGAGAAAAATTACAAATTTGACAAAAATTGAGGCGAAAATCAGTCCTATCAGATATGATGCTCCAACAGCCGCTAATTTCCGCCTCACAATTATTTACCTTTTATGCAAGCTCAACGCTCAGCTTCTTGCCGCCAAGTAAGTGGAAGTGGAGGTGACGTACAGTCTGTCCGCCGTCTTCCCCTACATTGGAAACAAGTCGCCAGCCGTTATCGAGATTGAATGACTTTGCCAGGTGCTTTGCAACCAGCATAATGTCCTTTACAACATCAACGTTGCTTTCGTTAAGCTCATCAGCACCGCCGATATGTTCTTTAGGGATAATAAGAATATGTACAGGTGCCATGGGATTTATATCCTTGAAAGCGACAACCTTGTCGCTTTCGTATACTTTTTCTGAAGGAATTTCGCCTGAAATAATTTTGCAAAAAATGCAGTCCATCTTATTTTTCCTTTCCGGCTCTGATCAGCCGATCATGTTCTTTACGATATCTGTAAGAGCGAGGAGCGCTTCGTCAATCTTAGTAACGTCTGCGATACCTGCCATAGCTGTATCGGGCTTTCCGCCGCCCTTACCGCCTGCGATAGCCGCAATTTCCTTAACTATCTTACCTGCATTTGCGCCCTTTGCAACAGCCTCGGGGCTTGCGATGCAAAGGAAGTTGCCCTTGCCGTCGGATACGCCTGCAAGCACGGCAATGAACGAATCGTTAGCGTCTTTCAGCTTGTCACCGGCTTTTCTGAGGCTGTCGCCCGTTACGCCCGAAAGCATAGCGGAGAATACCTTTATGCCGTTTACTTCTGTTGCGCCCTCTGTTACATTCTTCATCTGGCTCATTGAAATGATGCCGTTAAGGCGGTCTATTTCAGCTTGCATAGCGTGCATCTCGTTCATCATATTTTCGCACTTCTGCATTACAGCGGAGGGGTTTGCTATTTTCAGTACCTGAGCAATGTTTGTAACCATTGCCTTTGTCTGATCGTATGCGGAGAGTACATTGTAGCCTGTTACAGCTTCGATTCTTCTTACGCCCGAAGCTACCGATGTTTCGGAAATTATCTTGAACAGACCTGCCTTTGCGGTATTGTCAAGGTGAGTACCGCCGCAGAATTCCGTAGAAACATCGCCTGCCTGTACAACTCTTACAATATCGCCGTACTTTTCACCGAACAGAGCCATTGCGCCCTTCTTGCGTGCTTCCTCGATAGGAAGTTCTTCGGTTACTACAGGAATACCTGCAAGAATCCAGTCATTTACGAGCATTTCAATCTTTTCAAGCTCTTCGGGAGTTACTGCGCTGAAGTGGCTGAAGTCGAAACGGCATCTGTAGGGATCTACAAAAGAGCCTGCCTGATGAACGTGGTCGCCGAGAACCTTTCTGAGCGCCGCCTGTAAAAGATGTGCGCAGGTGTGGTTTCTTGCTGTAGCCATACGCTTCTTTTCATCGACAGCCGATTTTACGCTGTCGTCCGTATAGAAGCATCCACTCTCGACGTGGCAGTTGCAGATAAACTGTCCTGCGCCTGTCTTCTTGGTGTCGATAACCTGCATTACGTTTTCGCCTGCCGTAATTGTACCGCAGTCGCCTACCTGTCCGCCGCTTTCTGCGTAGAAAGGTGTAACGTCAAGAACAACGGTTACCTCGTCACCCTCGTTGCAAACATCGGTGACCTCGCCGTCCTTTATCATAGCAAGAATCTTGCTGTCGGCGGTAAGCGACTTGTAGCCTACGAATGTGGTAGTAAGTCCGCTGAGCGCATTGGCCGTAGCCTCGTCCCAGCCGCCCTTGAATGCCTGATTTGAGCGTGCCTTTGCTTTCTGCTCATTCATAAGCTCAAAGAATCGTTCTTCATCTATACCGATATTCTTCTCCTGAAGGATCTCTCTTGTAAGGTCAACGGGGAAGCCGTATGTGTCGTGCAGCTTGAAAAGGTTCTCGCCGCTTAAGATGGGCCTATGTGTATCGTCTGCCGAAAGCTCCTTTATAAACTCGCCGAGTATCTGCATACCCTTGTCAACTGTCTTTGCGAAGCTCTCTTCCTCTGTCTTGATGACCTTCTTTATATATTCTCTCTTTTCGTCAAGTTCGGGATAAGCTGTGAGGTTTTCGTTTATAACCGTGTCGCATATCTCATAGAGGAAGGGCCTGTTTACGCCGAGCATTCTGCCGTGTCTTGCGGCACGTCTTAACAGACGGCGCAGAACGTAGCCTCTGCCTTCGTTTGAAGGACGGATACCGTCGCCAACCATAAATGTCGTTGAACGGATATGGTCGGTGATAACACGGATAGAAACGTCTGTTGTGGGGTCATCGTGATAGTTTACACCTGCTACGGAGCAGATCTTCTTCATTATGTTCTGAATAGTATCAACTTCAAACAGGTTGTCAACATCCTGCATTACGCAGGCAAGACGCTCAAGTCCCATACCTGTATCAATGTTCTTTGTTGCAAGCTGAGTATAGTTGCCCTTGCCGTCATTGTCGAACTGTGTGAATACGAGGTTCCATATCTCGATTATTCTGTCACATTCTCCTGCCTGTTCAAAGCTCTCGAAAGGACCGTACTTTTCACCTCTGTCAAAGTGTATCTCAGAGCAGGGTCCGCAGGGTCCGCTTCCGTGCTCCCAGAAGTTGTCTGCCTTGCCGAGCTTGATTATTCTGTCACGGGGTACGCCGACTTCATTTGCCCAGATGTCGCCTGCTTCATCGTCTTCTTCATAAATTGTGACCCACAGTCTGTCTTCGGGGATCTCAAGTACCTTTGTGAGATACTCCCACGCCCATGCAGTAGCCTCGTGCTTGAAGTAATCGCCGAATGAGAAGTTGCCGAGCATTTCAAAATATGTGCCGTGTCTTGCAGTTTTACCTACGTTGTCGATGTCGGGTGTTCTGATACACTTCTGACAAGTCGTTACACGGTGTCTTGGGGGCTCTTCAATGCCCTGAAAATACTTTTTAAGAGGTGTCATACCTGCGTTGATAAGAAGTACAGAGTTATCACCCTGCGGTACAAGCGGTGCCGACGCCATTCTCAGATGTCCTTTACTCTCGAAAAATTTGAGATAGCTTTCTCTAAGATCGTTAAGTCCTGTCCATTTCATATAATTTATGATTCCTTCCGTTTATCATCAGGGACGCAAAAGCAGTACCCGATTTTTAGTTAAACATACATATTTAATTATATCCGATTTTGGCAAAAAGTCAATATTTTTTTGTGACAAAGAGGTGAGAGACGGGTAAAAAATAAAGAGCCTTTTACGTTCAGGCTCTTTATATGCAATTGAAATTATTCGGAAACATCGGATGAAACCGGTTCAGGCTTGCTGTTTTCCTTGTTGCTTTCTTTATTGTTGGTACTTTCGGTCTTACTGCTTGCGGTTTCAGACTTTTCGGTAGGGAATGCCTTTGCAATCTCTGTCAGAAGCTCGGTAATTCTGCCACTCGGACGCTCAAAATACTTGTTTTTCAGCACGGTTATTTTTCCGTCCTTGACCGCTTTCAGATCGGAGTAATTTTCGTTTGCGGTCAGTGTGTCTTCACCGATCGTATCACTGACGAATATAATGTCAGGTTGATTATCCGCAAGATCTGCCGCCTTATATGAGTAACCGCTTGAACTTTCTGCAATATTGGTGCCGAAAAGGCTGAGAACGGCGCTTTCAAATGTATCTCCGCCGGCTGGGGTGTTTGCGGCTGTGACATATATGAATTTCTTATCGGTCTTTTTTATCGCGTCAAGCTGTTTTTTTATCGGCGAGAATGCTTTTTCACCTGCCGCTTCTCCGTCAAACTGACCGTTCATTGCCAGTCCGAAGAACTTGTATACATTCTCAAATTCTTCAATGCTTCTGGGGGAGGGGATAACAAGCACCTTGATTCCCTGTGCCTCAAGCGATATCTTGTCCTTGGTTACGATCGGTGTTGCCGTAATGACAAGATCCGGTTTGAGCTTTTTAATAGCCGCAATGTCGGGGTTTGCACTGCTTGCCGCCTTGGGAAGTTCCTTTACGGTCTCAGGGTAGTCGCAGTAGTCGCTGACTGCGGTTATTTTTTTCCCGTATCCCATTTCAAACAGTATTTCGGTATATGCCGGGGTGAGTGATACGATCTTTTCGGGAGCTTTGGTGATCTCCGTATTGTTCAGCGTTACAGGGTAGGCGCTGAGCGATTCGCTGTTTTGCGATGAACTGCTGTCATCCGCTATAGCACCCGATGATTTTCCGGGTATCAGCATGATGTTTTCACAGCCGCCGAATGTGACGGTCAGCGCGAGCAGGATTGCTGTCAGCGCTAAAAGCTTTCTTTTCATATCACATCTTCTCCGGGTCTATGCCGAGAGCAAGCTTTGATTGCAGGCTGTCTGCAAACTGTCTGGCTATTCTCGGCGATCTGCCGTTACGCTTTAGTGCAAATCTTTCAGCGCATCTGTCGAGTTTGTCCATATCTATTATAATTCCTCTGTCGAGGATAAGACTGCGTACAATTTCAAGATACGTTTCCTTGTTGGGAGCAAGGAATGTAACGAACAGACCGAATCTGTCTGACAGCGACATACTTTCATCGATTTCGTCTGCACTGTGGACATTGTCGCCCATACGACTGCTTTCGGTTTCCTTGATAAGATGGCGGCGATTGGTGGTCGCATATATGAGTATATTTGACGGTCTGCCGCATACAGAGCCTTCAAGAACCTTTTTAAGTATACCGAAGCCTTCATCGTTTTCGCCGAATGAAAGGTCGTCGATGAAGATGATGAACTTGAGAGGACTTGCACTAAGTGTTTTGTACAGTGTCGGCAGGCAGGCAACATCCTTTTTGTCGACCTGTACTATGCGTAAATTCGCATATTCATTGAGGAGCGCCTTGACGGTCGATGATTTTCCTGTACCTCTGTCACCGTAGAGCAGAGCATTGTCTGCGGGGTGACCTGCTATGAATGCTCTTGTGTTATCAACAATCTGCTTTCTTTGCGATTCGTATTTCTTGAGGTCTGACAGACGTATAGCATCGGGCTTTTCGATAGGCTGAAGCTCGCCGTTGTCATAGACAAAAGCCTTGTACTTTGCGTAAATGCCGCTTCCGTTCTCGCTTATATGACGGATAAAATACTCTGCGTTGCAGTCAAATCCGCCCGTTACATATTCGGGGAGGGAGAAAATAAAGTTCTCATTGAATTTCTGAAAGAGGTAATCTTTCAGCTTGTGAGCCGACATCTTTGCAAGCTCTTTTATGACCGATACGTCATATTCGACCGCATACTGCTTGTTTGTATCTTCTTTTTTTATGTAGCTTTCAATGAGCTTTGAATCCGCATAGGTAAGAAGTTCACGCAGATAATCCGCAAGCGTCTTGTCGTGTGTCAGCAGATAACGTGCAATATTCGTATACGCGTCTATCGCTGTGCATTCATCGTCGCTTGCAAGCCGTTCAAACTGACCTATCAGATAATCGCCGCTTATGTCAAATGCGGTGAGAGATCTTAATTTGTGTGATGTTTCTTTCATGTTCTTGCCTTTCTTTCTGTCCTTATATATCCTGCTGTGCCGTGTTTCTTATAAGCGCCAGCATATTGTCAAAATCCTCAAGCGTTGACAGACTGCCGCACATATTGCGGAGCTTTGCCGCACCGGGTCTGCCTTTGAGATACCATGCAGTGTGCTTTCTGGCTTCCTTCATTCCGATATATTCGCCTTTATCTGCACAAAGCAGTCTGATATGCTCGTTCATGATATCAAGCTGTTCATCGGGGGAGGGGGGAGGCAGCGTTTTACCCGTTTCAAGATAGTGCTTTATTTCCGAGAATATCCACGGTCTGCCGCAGGCGGCTCTGCCGACCATAACCAGATCACAGCCGGTGTAATCGTACATATGTTTACAGCTTTCTCCGCTGTCAATATCTCCGTTTCCTATTACAGGTATATTCAGTGCCTGTTTTACTTCTGCAATTATGTCGAGGTCTGCCTTTCCGCTGTACATCTGGTTCTTTGTCCTGCCGTGAACAGCTACGGCAGACGCTCCGCTTTCCTGCGCAACACGGGCAACTTCGACTGCGTTTATGTTCTTTTCGTCCCAGCCTTTTCTTATCTTGACCGTTACCGGGATATCTGTGGCTTTTACTACCGCCCCAACGATATGTCCGAGAAGAACGGGATCTTTCATAAGTGCAGAGCCTGCACCGTTTCCCGCAACCTTCGGTACGGGACAGCCGCAGTTTATATCTATGAAGTCGGGCTTGTACTGTGCCGCAATAACAGCCGCCTTTGCCATAAATTCAGGCTCACTGCCGAAAAGCTGTATTGCCATAGGACGCTCATAATCGGTGACGGTAAGCAGAGCCGCAGTTTTCCTGTCGGAATAGCACAGCCCTTTTGCACTTGCCATTTCTCCTGTGAGTAATGCCGCTCCGTATTTCTTGCACATAGTACGCATTGCCTTATCGGCAACAGACGCCATCGGAGCCAGTGAAGCGGTTTTTTCTATGTTAACATTTCCGATTGTAATGTATTCCACTGTCGGTTTAAGTTGACTCCTTTCGGAATATATTTAAATTATTATATCACTTTTTTCACGGTTGTTCAATAGTTAAGTGCGCTGGGAAACAGAAGAGTGAGTATTTTACGCAGTTTTTATACAATATTCCTATTTGTACCTTGCAATCCGACAAAAAATATTGTATAATATTTCACGGTGTTTTTTTGATCTGCATTTATTTAAACACCGTTAACATTCATATGTTATCATTCGCATAATGCCGCAAGGCGTGATTTGTTCATTTTTAAGGAGTTGTTATCTTGGCATTCAAGTTATTCGATTATCAGAGTTCGGGCAAGGGCGTATCAAAATCGGCACCGCAGAAAAAGCCGTTTTTCAAATATTGGGAAATATTCGGCAGAAAGTTCTGGAAGCTGATAGAGCTTAATATGCTGTATGTTCTTTTCTGCATACCCATAATTACCTTCGGACCTGCTACGGCGGCTCTTACTCACGTTATGAGAAAGTTCATTCTCGAACAGCCGTGTTTTGTTTTCGATGAATTCTTTACTGCTTTCAAGAAGAATTTCAAGCAGTCGGTCTTTATCGGTATAGTTGACGTTATAATGATAGTATCCGTCTGGATTGCCTGCTTCCAGTTTCTGATGAACGAATCGCTTCCCGACGGCTCGCTTGTGTTTATCTGTATTATGATATGCTGTGCTACTCTTGTGTTTATAATGCACTTCTATATTTATCTTGAGATTGTTGCACTGAACCTTTCAATCGGCTCGATTCTCAAGAACGCTGTTTTCCTTGTTTTCCTCGGAGTAAAGCGTAATTTCATTGCGCTTATCATCAATCTCGTTATAATAAGTCTTATTGTGCTTTTTTTACCTTTTTCGGTATTTGCGGTTATATTCTTACCGTTGTCGCTTATGTGCTTTACCACTACATTCATCTGTTATCCCGTGATACAGAAATATATTGTCAATCCGTATTACGAGGAGCGCGGCGAGCGTAACCCCGAGCTTGGTCCGATAAGCGAAGAGGATATTGCCGAGAATGCTGTCTTTGTTGACAGAGGCGGCAGTGAAAAGGAGATCAAGGCGGTTCCCAAGGCACACGGCAAAGTTATCAAATAATTATTACGGCATTCCCGCAGAAAGTGCGGGAATGCCGTTTTGCGTAAAAAAGGGGATTCGACCCGTATTTACAAAAAATGTTGCATTATACCTTTAAAAGTGGTATAATTATATTATGTATCGTGCAGTTTTTACTGCATCGTTATCCGACAGAACAAAAAGAAAGAAGGGTATTGATATGAAGGCTGATTTACATTGTCACACAACAATGTCCGACGGTTCACTGGGTCTTGAAGAAACCATTGCGCAGGCAAAGCGTTACGGCATCGATTATTTTGCGATAACCGACCACGATACGCTTTCATCTTCGTCAAGGGCGGTTGTACTCGGTGAACGTTACGGCGTAAACGTAATTCCTGCGGTCGAGTTTTCTACATACGACAGCAAGCACGGAACAAAAGCGCACATAATCTGTTATAATCCCGAAAAGCCTAACAGACTTGAAGGCTTATGTCTGCGCACTTGTGAACTGCGTAAGAAGCGTGGCAAGCAGATGGCTATGAAAGTGCTTGAAAAATATCCTATAACGCTTGAGAGCATATTGCGCTATGCCACAGGCAGTAAAGTAATCTTCAAGTGTCATATCATGCACGCCCTTATGGACTACGGTTATACTACCGATCTTTACGGAAAGGTATATGACGAGCTGTTCAATCCCGTAACGGGACTTTGCGCAGAGGAAGTAAGCACGGATATGCAGGACTATCCCGAGGTGCATTTTGTGCTGGAACTCATTCACTCGGCAGGCGGTATAGCGGTACTTGCTCACCCGGCTGTATTCGACAATTTTGAACTGCTTGAGGAGCTTGCCGCAGCAGGAAAGATAGACGGTGCGGAGGTATGGCACCAGAGTGCAAATGATGAACAGCGTGAAAGACTGCTTAAAATAGCGGAAGAGCACAATCTCATAACGACTGGCGGCTCTGATTTTCACGGATTCTATAACCACTATCCGATAGCTATCGGCACGAACTACACTCCCGATGATTCGCTTCAGCGTATTCTGAAACGGAAAATAAAATAATTATCCCAAAAGGAAGGAAAAGAAAAATGGCAACCGATATCAAACAGCAGGCACTGGAAAAGCACTATGAATGGCAAGGCAAGATAGAAGTTATTTCAAGAGCACCCGTCAATACAAGAGAGGATCTTTCACTTTGCTATACGCCCGGTGTTGCACAGGCCTGTCTTGAAATAGAAAAGGACCCTTCGCTGTCATACAAGCTGACACGCCGTAAGAATTTAGTTGCGGTCATCACGGACGGTACAGCCGTACTCGGCCTTGGCGATATAGGCGGACTCGCAGGAATGCCCGTAATGGAGGGCAAATGCTGTCTGTTCAAGGAATTTGCAGGCGTTGACGCATTTCCTATCTGCATAAAGTCTAAGGATGTTGATGAGATAGTAAGAACGATAGAGCTTATATCCGACAGCTTCGGTGGTATCAATATAGAGGATATCTCGGCTCCCAGATGCTTTGAGATCGAACGCAGACTGAAAGAAAAGCTGGATATCCCAGTATTCCATGACGATCAGCACGGAACAGCCGTTGTAGTAGGTGCGGCTCTTATCAATGCGGTACGTTGCGCAGGCAAGCAGATGAAGGATATTACGGTTGTAATAAACGGCGCAGGTGCGGCAGGTATTGCGATAGGCACATTCCTGCTTAATATGGGAATAGGTAATCTTATCATGGTCGATATAAACGGTATTATCAATAAGGACGATAAGTATGAAAATCCCGCTCACGCAGAGATTGCAACAAAGACAAACAACAATAACATAAAGGGCGGACTTTCTGAGGCTATGAAGGGCGCAGACGTATTCATAGGCGTATCAAAGCCGGGTCTTGTGAGCGAGGATATGATAAAGTCGATGGCGGAAAAGCCGATAGTATTCGCTATGGCAAATCCTGAGCCTGAGATAATGCCCGACAAGGCTCTTGCCGCAGGCGCTTATATCGTAGGTACGGGCAGAAGCGACTTCCCCAACCAGATAAACAATGTTCTTGTATTCCCCGGAATATTCAAGGGCGCTTTACAGTGCGGCGCAAAGGCAATTACGGAAGAAATGAAGAAGGCCGCCGCTTATGCGATAGCAGATATTGTAACCCCCGACAAATTATCAAGAGAATACATAATCCCAAGTCCGCTTGACAAGTCGGTTGCCGAGGCAGTAGCCACAGCAGTTGCAAAAGCGGCACAGCAGTAATATAATCGGCACAGACAATTTGAAAGGAAGACGAAAAATGACATTTGAATACACACCCAAGGGAGTATGTTCCCGTAAAATGATAATAGATGTTGAAAACGGCAAGGTAGAAGGCCTTCAGGTAATAGGAGGCTGCAACGGAAATCTGCAGGGTATAGCACACCTTGTAAAGGGTATGCCTGTTGATGAGGTTATCGAGCGTCTTGACGGTATAAAGTGCGGCTCAAAGAGCAGTTCATGTCCTGCTCAGCTTGCCGAGGCACTGAAAGAGTACAAAGCCAACAACTGATTAAACGGATAATCGCAGGGAGGTGAAACGAGTGGCGGAATACTGGGACGTGTACGACAAGAACAGAAAGCGTACCGGAAAACTTCATAAAAGAGGTATCCGTATGCAGCCGGGCGAATACAATATCGTCTGTGAGGCGTGGATAGTAAGCGGTAACAGGCTGCTCGTTACACAGCGCTGTAAGTATAAGAATTTCGGCGGTCTGTGGGAATGCACGGGCGGTGCGGTCAAAGCGGGAGAGTCAAGCATTGACTGTATCAAGCGTGAAATAAAGGAAGAGATCGGCATAGATGTTGCCGATGAGGAGCTTACATTCAAAGGAACCAAGCACGGTGCGGCTTTCTTTATAGATTGCTACGAGCTGCACAGAGATCTGACGCTTGACGATCTTACACTTCAGACAGAGGAAGTGTCCGGTGCGAAGTTTGTCACGCTTGCGGAATTTGAGAAAATGCAGAAAGAGAAAAAACTCATTCCCGGATTGTTCGATTTTATGACGGAGCTTGAATTCAGCTTTGTTACAGGAAAAACTACTTGTCCGAAAGGAAATAAAAAATAATGAAAATAATGGCTGTTGATTACGGCGATGCACACACAGGGCTTGCCTGCTGTGACAGAACGCAGACGCTTGCGTCACCTATAGGCGTTATAGACGAGAGAAATTTTCAGACGTGTGTTGAAAAGGTAGCCGCCGCCGCTGTCGAATATGAGGTCGGCGAGGTCGTGGTCGGAAATCCGATAAATATGAACGGAACATACGGACCGAGAAGTGAGAAGTGCAGAATGTTTGCGGATATGCTTCAGAACTTCCTTGAGATACCCGTTGTAATGTGGGACGAGCGTTCGACCACGGTCACTGCACACAATATGATGAATGACGTAAACAAGCGCGGCAAGGAGCGTAAAAAGGTAATTGACGCAGTTGCCGCCGCAGTTATTCTCCAGAATTACCTTGACTATAAGGCAAATCTGCTTGCAAGGGAAAAGGCTAAGCAGGAAGAGAAGTAATGTCAGAATAAACCGATTGGTAGTCCTATATCAGTCGGTTTCTTTTATATGAGGTAAAATATGAATATCGAAGATATAGCAAAAGAAGATTTTGACAGCGAAATAAGTGAGGTAAAAGCGTTTGTAAATTCACACAAGGACAATTTCCCGGATATACTCAATAACGCTTTGAAAAGTGCGGTAAGATATGAATATACTACCGTAGAGTGCAACGGTACAGGAGGTTGGTATAATCCCGATTACTATCTGTTCCTTGCTGTCGGAGGTTATCATAGGGGGAAAATTAAAAAATGTAAAAGCAAGCCTCAGAAATACGGCTATGAATATGGCTTTGATGAAAATGGTCGTCTGATTTACGACTATATGTGTGGCAGTAATAATTACGGATTATATTTTTATAACAGTGAAGATGTGTATAGGGTCGGTTGCTTTTACCAAAATGATGATGAGCATTTTTTTTGATAGATATGTTTACAAAATACCGTTTTGACGGCGGAAAAGCAAAGGAATGTACATATTTCAATATATTGCACGGTATCGGAATATCGATGGTAGAAAAGGATTGTTACTTTTATCAAGACGATAAAGTTGCTTTCAGGAGATATGTATATTTTAATAATAGCGATAAAGAATTTATATCAAAGAGTACGCAATGGATAAATGAAACCGGATTGCGTGATATGCTTGATATGTCTGATATGTGTGATATTTATTCGGATGACTATGTTTTCTCATTGGACGAAAACGGTGTATTTACGCATTATACCGCACAGGATGGCAGAATATATGACGTGCTGTATAGCGGGTTTACACTTAATGATGCTTCTTATTTTCCTTTATAATAAAAACTGGTGCAGGCTGTGTGGCTTGCACCGGTTTATATATTCTTGTTATTTTACATCTGCGCCTTAAATCCGCCGAAGTCCTTATTCAGCATATCGACAGCCTTCTGAAGCAGTTCATCGCTGATACCGCCGAATGAGCGTATCTGACGGAGCGGCATACTGCCAATCATACTGCGTACAGCCTCAGGCTCAAAGTGATCTCCGCCGAGCAGACCCTTTGCAACCTTGCTGAAGAGCAGGTCAAGAGTAGCCTTGCCCTCGGCATAGTCCATAAACTCGCCGAATACCGTGTTTTCAGTTGCGACAAACGGGAGTTTTACCGCTGTTTTGTGCGTAACCTCAGCCGTAAGTCTTATATCACGGGACGAGCTTGCTATCATTATATCATACTTGCCGTTAGGTGCGTACCAGTCGCCAAGCTCCTCGTTATAGTAGCTGAACGCCCTCTTGTCGAGCCTGAATGTGACCGTTTTGCTTTCTCCGGGCTGAAGCTCAAGCTTGATGAAATCTTTAAGTTCCTTTTCGGGACGAACAGCAAAGCCCGATTTATCCGCTACATAAAGCTGTACGATTTCCTTGCCGGCACAGTTGCCGGTATTCGTGATAACCGCATTTACTGTGAGAATATCGTCATCGCCTACTGCAGTGTCGGAGAGCTTTATATCGGAATATTCAAATGTGGTATAGGATAAGCCGTGACCGAAAGGATAGCGTACTGCCATTTCCTTTTTATCGTAGTATCTGTAGCCTACGAATACACCCTCGTTATATTCTGCGTGGCGGTCGCCGGGGAAGGTGAGGTAGCATGGAGTATCGGATAATTTCATCGGTATTGTTTCTGCGAGCTTTCCGCAGGGGTTTGCCTTGCCGAAAAGTATATCCGCAGTAGCTTCACCTGTAGCCTCGCCGCAGAGATAAACCTCAAGAACTGCGCTTACCTTATCGTTCCACGGCATTTCAACGGGAGAGCCGTTGTGCAGTACAACTATTACGTTTTCCTGCACCTTGCAGATTTCGTCAATCAATTCGTTCTGGCAGTCGGGCATACGCATATGCTGTCTGTCATAGCCTTCCGATTCAAAGCTGTCGGGAAGTCCTGCGAAAATTACTGCAACATCACTGTCTGCGGCAAGCTGTACAGCCTCCTCAAGAAGTGCAGGGTTTGTATCGTTTGATTCACGCTCATATCCTTCGGCATAGGAAACGTCGGAATATTTTGCGGCGCTGTCAAGTGCGTTTGAAATGTTCCCCGTATTAATGTGCGAACTGCCGCCGCCCTGTATTCTGGGATCTTTCGCAAAAGCACCGATAAACGCTATCTTGGCGTTGCTGTGGGGCAGGGGCAAAGCGCCGTCGTTTTTAAGAAGAACCATACATTCCTTGGCAATTTCTGCCGCTTTTTTGTGGTCTATACCACGGTCAAATGTATGCTCTCCGCCCTTTACGTCACGGTAGCGGTAAACCTGCTCAAGTATACGCTTTACGGCTGTATCAAGCACCTTTTCGTCAAGTGTGCCGTTCTTTACCGCCTCGACGATCTTTGCATCGTTCAAGCCGTTGCTTGAAGGCATTTCGAGATCAAGTCCTGCGGCAAGACCTTTGACACGGTCGTTTACTGCTCCCCAGTCGGACATTACATAGCCCTTGAAGCCCCACTCGTCACGAAGAACCTTGTTCAGCAGATTGTCGTTTTCCGATGAATATTCACCGTTTATCAGATTGTATGAGCACATTACCGTCCACGGCTGAGCCTTTTTAACGGCAGTTTCAAAAGCAGGGAAGTAGATCTCACGCAGAGTACGTTCACTCATGTCCGATGAGCAGGTCATACGGCGTGTTTCCTGGCTGTTTGCGGCAAAGTGCTTTATAGATGTGCCGACATTCTTGCTCTGCACACCGTTTATATATGCCGCAGAAAGCTCGCCTGCAAGATAAGGGTCTTCCGAAATATATTCAAAGTTTCTTCCGCAAAGAGGCGAACGCTTTATATTTACGGCAGGACCGAGCAGTACGGATACGTCTTCTGCACGGCATTCTTCACCGAGCGTTTCGCCCATCGACAGCATAAGCTCACGGTCAAAGCTGCAGGCGGTAGCACAAGCGGCAGGGAAGCATACTGCTTTAATGCTTTCGTTAGGGTCAACTGTGTCAATATCCTGTTTGCGAAGCCCGTGAGGACCGTCGCTCACCATAACATCGGGAATTCCAAGACGGTCAACTTTTTTCGTGTGCCAGAAATCCGCACCCGAGCAAAGACCTGCTTTTTCTTCAAGCGTCATTTCAGAAATAAGTTTATCAATATTGTGCATTTTACTATTCCTTTCTGTGTGAAAATTGGTTATTTTGATGATTCAATTATAACATTTGCATCAGGAAATGTCTATAGACTTTTCCGAAATTTTCATATAAATTCTACATAGGTATAATGCCGATTTCACACGGCAATAATATAATCCAAATATAAAACTGTAAAAGGAGGGTTCTAATGAACAGGAAAATGAAGAAGTACAGGTATATCATATCTGCGGTTGCGGCGATTGCCGCTGTATCCGTAATTTTATCCGCCTGCACATCAGGCAGTGAGAGTAATGCGTCATCTGCTGCACCGGGTCTTTCGACTTCGGCTCAGGAAAGCGCCGGAAGCTCGTCGGGAGATATAAGCAGTCCGGAAAGTAACGATAAAAACAGCACATTATCAGCAAAGGGTCTGAGGGACGCAGTAGCAAAGGCATACGGTGACAACTATCTGCCGGATCAGGCTATGGATACGGAAATGCTTGAAAGCGAGTTCGGGCTTAAAAAGGATATGTATGATGAGGTTGTAGCGGAAGCGCCGTTAATAGGTTTCCACCCCGACAGGCTTGTAATAGTAAAGCCGAAAAAGGGTAAGGAAGCCGATGTAAAGCGTGCGCTTGAGGACGCTCTGCTCGTTATGAAGGAACAGCAGATGCAGTATCCCGTAAATGTTGCGAAGGTGAACGCCGGCAAGATACTCGAAAAGGACGGTTATTACTGCTTTATGATACTTGGCGAAACAGACGATACAAGCGAAAATGACGATGATGCGGCAAAGTTTGCGGAAAAGCAGATTGACATCGGCGTTAAAGCGTTTGATAATTATTTTGCGTAAACGTGTAAGCGATTTTTTTGAAAATTAGTGTTGACAAATCGCAAAAACAGTGCTATACTCTAAAACGATAACAAGAATGCGTTGACGAGGAAGTCGGCGGGAAAAGCCTCACAGAGAGCCGTTGGAGGTGTGAAACGGCAGGTAATACCGCAAAAGATAATCACCTCTGAGCAGACAGGCAGAAACAGCAGTAAGCCTGTACGGGTACTCCCGTTACAGAGTAGCATATTGACGGATATGTACAGAGCGGCTCGTTATTCACGGGCAATAAGAGTGGTAACACGGAGACTTCAAGCCTTCGCCTCTTGAAACGTTAAGTTTCATAAGGCGGGGCTTTTTTATTTTATCAGCTACCGGAAAGTGCTTTGTATCATTGAAATCGCAGAATCATTTATAAAGCAAAGACAGGAAAGGAAAGAAGAAAGATGTTGACATTAGACAAGGTTTATCATGCGGCTTTTAAACTGAAAGAGGTAATCAGACCTACCGACCTTATCCACGCTCCCCAGATAAATCCCGATGCGGATGTTTATCTCAAGACGGAAAATTTACAGGTGACTGGCTCGTTCAAGGTAAGAGGCGCATACTACAAGATCTCCACACTTACAGAAGAAGAGAAGAAGCACGGCGTTATTGCGTGCAGTGCAGGTAACCACGCACAGGGCGTTGCGCTTGCCGCACAGAGAAGCGGCATCAAGTCGATAATATGTCTGCCGGACGGCGCTCCGATTTCAAAGGTCGAGGCTACAAGAAGCTACGGTGCGGAGATATGTCTTGTCGAGGGCGTATATGACGATGCATACAACAAGGCTTTACAGCTCCGTGATGAACACGGCTATACATTTATTCACCCGTTCAACGATGAGGATGTAATCGCAGGACAGGGAACGATAGGTCTTGAACTGCTTGAACAGCTTGACGATATTGACGCTGTTGTAGTGCCTATCGGCGGCGGCGGACTTATTTCGGGCGTTGCATTCACGATGAAGTCATTAAAGCCCGATATAAAGATTTACGGTGTTCAGGCGGCAGGCGCACCCAGTATGCAGACATCTGTCAAGGACGGCAAGATTGAGTGCCTTGATCACGTTTCCACCATAGCAGACGGTATCGCAGTAAAGGAGCCCGGTTCTAATACATTCGAGCTTTGCAGAAAGTATGTTGACGATATAGTAACTGTTACAGATGATGAGATCTCAACGGCAATACTTACTCTTATCGAAAAGCACAAGCTGATAGCCGAGGGTGCGGGCGCAGTTCCCGTTGCGGCAGTAATGTTCAACAAGGTTCCCGTAAAGGGCAAGAAGGTCGTATGCCTTGTATCCGGCGGTAATATTGATGTAACGATCCTTTCAAGAGTGATCAAGAGAGGTCTTATAAAGTCCGGACGTACCTGCCAGCTTAATATTGCACTTATCGACAAGCCCGGTCAGCTCAAGGGCGTATCGCAGATAATCGCAGATCTCGGCGGCAACGTTATATCCGTTCACCACGAGCGTGCAAACGAGGGTGAAGATGTCAACGGCTGCTATCTGCGTGTTGAGCTTGAAACAAGAAACTATGAGCATATCGCTCAGATAAGAAAAGCGCTTACCGATGCAGGCTACAGCATCGAGTAATAAATCAAAGGAAGGTAATGACAATGGAAAAGATTCATACAGACAAGGCGCCTGCCGCAATCGGTCCTTATTCACAGGCAATAGTTCACGCAGGTGTGCTTTACACATCAGGTCAGATCGCAATCAATCCCGAAACATCTGAGGTTGAGGCGAAGGACATCGAGGGTCAGACACATCAGATATGCAGGAATTTAGGCGAGGTTTTAAAGCAGGCAGGCACGAGTTTTGAAAATGTTATCAAGACGACCTGCTTCTTAGCCGACATGGGCGACTTTGCAAAGTTCAACGAGGTGTACGGTCAGTACTTCACATCAAAGCCTGCACGTTCATGCGTTGCTGTAAAGGCACTGCCCAAGGGTGTGCTTGCTGAAGTCGAGGTTATCGCTAAGGTCTGATAATATCATAGTTATGCTTACCGCATCGGCTTTTGCCGGTGCGGTTTTTGTTTTGCCAAAGGCAAAACTTGCGGCAAATTGCCGCTGTGCCTTGACGGCACATTAAAATCGTGTTATAACAACCTCGGACTAAAATCATCTGACGATGATTTACCGCATAGAAATGCGGAGGTGCATGCGCACCTGTCCGAGAACGTTTTTGCTTACGCAATAACAACCTCGGACTAAAATCATCTGACGATGATTTACCGCATAGAAATGCGGAGGTGCATGCGCACCTGTCCGAGAACGTT
>ENA-OPWY01000195-OPWY01000195.1-human-gut-metagenome-genome-assembly--contig:-NODE-195-length-42286-cov-8.632403_pt1 | contig 42286 bp, 70 predicted proteins | sample MGYA00241515_ERZ502022 | MGnify/ENA primary metagenome ERZ502022 (study PRJEB25962, sample SAMEA2043045) | human gut metagenome | biome: human gut; feature: human-associated habitat; material: faeces...
ATCTGGCCGACCGTCGCGCCGGTGATGCCCATTCCCACGCCGTCCTTGCTTTCTAGGGCGAGGACGGCATCTTGTATATCATTTAAGTTAGCCGCAGTTATAACCGTTTTGCCGCTCACATAATCTATCTTTGTAAGTGCCATCTGTAATCCTCCTTTATCCGGCAATTGCCTTAATTGGGTGTGCGGCCAGATAATCAGCAACCGCCTTGGCGATGTCATCCGGGTCTACGCCACCCATCCCCTTGATAAGCTCCATGATCTGGTCGTACACGTCTGGCGTGGGGTTGGCGGGAGCGCCGCTGGCAGACCGCACAGATGACAGCGCCCGCAGGAGCGCCATGCGGCTGGTGTGGATGTCCCCGGCGTAGAGTCCGATCTGCACACATCCGGGCACAGGCACCGGAGGCAGAGCCACGCTGGCACCTGTAAACACGGCGTCGGTGTAGGTGCCGTCCATGTAGATCACGCGCATGGTCTTGGTGTCGTATGCGCTCCACTCCTCGTCCAGGTCCCAGTGTACGATATAATCGCTGTTGTCGCACACAACGGTTGTCCCGGCGGTGCACACCGGGCGCTTATCGGTAACGGTAATGCTGATATCAGGCATGTAATACACTCCTTTATGCCGTCCTGCGCCATGTGTACACGGCCAGGTACGGCGGCATATTGTTGTGGGCCTGGCCGCCGCAGTTGGACGTAGCCTTGCCCGTGTAAGCGTTGTACTGGGTACTCGCAGCCTTATACAGGCGGATGGCGTTGACGCCCTCCGTAATGCTCTGACCCGTGTAATCGTAGCCGTGAGTGTGGTTTGCCATCTCCGCCGCCGTCAAGATGTGCTCCTCCTCGCCGCCGGTGGAGCCAGCCGCGTGAGAATCACCAGCCGCCAAAAGGAACACGTCCTTGACCTGCTCCCACGTCCCGCCGAACAGTTCCGCCGGGGAGGTGGAATCTGTGGACTGGAAGATGCTGCCGACGGGGTGGAGGTAGTCCAGGAGAACTTTCCCCAAATACCGGATGGGCCACTTGAAGTCTACCACCTTTTCGCGCTCAGCCACGCCGCCGAAACAAACCCCGGGCAGGGAAAAATTTATATTCATCGGGACCGAAACGGTGGGGATGGTGATCTCCCGCGTTACCGTGGTGCCCAGGGAGTCCGTAGCTTTGACCTGTACAACGCTGGTCGTGTCCGTACCAAAGGCAACCAGATACACGGTTTTCGCTCCGGAGGTCTGGCCGGTCAGGTTGCTGGCCCCGGTGACCTCCACGGTGGCCTTGTTTCCGGTCAGCTGGATGGATAGCGTAAACGTCAGTTTGATATCATCGCCCATGGCGTTATCGGTCCATGTCCCGCCGGAGTAGTTGCCACGCAAAAAGGTCAAATCCTGGATTCCAGGGCCGCTGTACGCGTTCACGGCGATGTTCTGGGTAACAGATGCCGTGCGCCCTCTGCTGTCCGTGACGGTGGCTACAACGGCCATTGTGCCGCTTCCTGTAAGGGTATTCGCCCCGTCCGGGCTGGCGGCTTTCCCGCCGATGGTCAGAGACTTGGCCTTGATGGTACTGCCATAAGACCCAGCAGCGGAAAACGTGGCTTTCAGGGCGCTCTTGCCCTGCACCCAGCCGTATGTGGGCTGATACCCAGAGGTGTCGGACAGACTCACGGACAGGGTTGGGTTTACTGATGCAGGGATGGATGCCGTCAGTGTGGTCGTGTTGGTGCCCACCACGGCGTCCCCGTTGTAAGTGGTAATCTCCGCCGTGATGTTTACGGAGATTCCAGACGTATTCTGCGCGGCCCAATCCAAGGGCGGCGTATACGATATGGATGTGGCGCTGGATTTTGTCGCCACAGTTACCTGTGCCGCAGAGCCGCACTTGAGTTTGATGGTGTGTGTAAAAGTGCTCACGGCCCTGGTCACTACAAGCGTACCGGCAGAACCCAGCACAAGTCCGGTCGCTGAAACGGAAGATGCCCGGGGGATATCCGGGAGATTGACCGTGCCGGAAACCGTCAGGCTGGACGGCGTGTAAGATGACGTAAACCCGCTGTGCCAGTCCGCAGAAAGAACCACAGACCCCTTGCCCATATTGTTATGAGCAACGGTGATAGACTTGCTGCCCAGCTTGTACCAGCCCCTGGAATTGTACCGGTACGGGTTATACACCTTGGTGCCTTGCAGAGTGTAATAGCAACTATTGGCGTCCAGGTTGAAGCTCTCTCCGGTGCCGTCATAGATGTACAGCGTAAGAGACAGTGTGGACTTGTTGTCTGCGATACTCTGGGATACGCTGTAATCCAGCCGCAATTGCCAGCCGGTGGCCGATACCGGCCCATAAATGCTTGCCATCAATTCACCCCCACGAAGGACACGGAACCGTTGGGCTGTACGACAATGCCCATAGGTCCCAAGCGGAACTTGCTCAGCTCCACCAGCTCAAAGCTGTTGTTGTTCCAGTAGGCCAGGAGCGTCCCGGACGTATCGTAGAATCCGATCTTGTCGTTGTATTCCTTTAGGACAATTTCCGACGCAGAAGAACCAATGCGTAGCACCGGATGGCCGTCATCGTCAATTCCCGCCTCGATGAAGTCCGAAAGCGTCTGGCCGTTGACGGTGACTCTTTCGGCAGACATTTGCCCAGCGGTGATGACATTTGCGTTGATCTCGCCGTCCATGGTCAAGGCAACACCGGAAATGGTATTTCCGCCGTCCTTGGAGAATCCCAGCCCGCCTGTGGACATAATCCACATCCGGGTATTGGGCGTAATGGTGGGCGTATCTCGCAGGGTCCACCCGATGGGGAAGCCCTGATCGTCCAGAGTCAGCTCGTAATACCCTCCCTTTGCCCCGATGATCTTTTGCGTAGCGTTCTGCATGGCCTTGGTAAGGCCCTCATAAGCCCGCTTAATTCGCTGCTCTGTGGGACTTTCCATGGCGTAATCCGCGTCCTGTGGGGCGTAACTGTGCATCGTAGAGGACAGGCCGCCGTACAGGTGAATCTCCTGCTCCATAACGCACACATCAAGCCATTCGCCGGTATCACCCTCCACCCGGATAACGTCGCCAACCTCAACAGACGGGTCGCAGCGCCATTTTACATCGCAAGGCTGGAAAGATATCTCTACCTCCGGCTGAATCAGGTCCGCAACGGCCTGGTTCATGTATGGGTTTGTAGATGTGATGCCCAAGCCGGTGCCGGATGTAATGGGTTCATCTTCCGTCCCGGTGGTGAGGCTGGATACCGTGTACAGACCATCTGCCGTGCGGGTCAGGCCGGACATATACTGCTGCTCCCGACTGACTTGGAAGGTAGTATTCTCGTACCACTTGAACACCAGATTGCCGTCCCGGTCGAAATGCGCGGACTGTCCGCACAGCCCAGCCAGCCACCCCAGTTGCTGTCGGATGGCCCCCTCAAACACAGACTCGATTGTCATATCCGGGAAAGTCACCGTTGGGGGAGTCAGGCCGCTTTGCGCACACAAGTCCGTCAGCATAGCGTCTGGCGTGGCGGGGAACTCGATTTGCGGGGTGTACTGCTCCGTCAAAGATGCCATCTGGTCATAGCCGGTGATTTCCCAGCCATACACCAAATTTTCTACGCCGTCTGCGGGGATGTAGTATCGGCCCAGGGGGACATATTCCACCACAGACGCTGCGGTGCTTACACCGGCGATTGCCTTGCCGGCCACAGCCTGACCGGCGATGGCTGTTGTGCCTGTATCACCACCAGGAACGTAGATGCCGATATACGGTACAAAGTACCCACCGGACAACTGCAGCGGCTCATCCGGCTTGTAAATGCGGATTTTGCACCGCCCGGAACAGGCAGAGCCGACGGAGATTCCGTCCGAGGAGTCAAACGCTGGTGTTGCGGTGATCTCCTGAACGTATTCTCCGTCCAGCTCCGTCTGCCCGTTAAAAATCACCTTGGCCTTGATCTCACGGCCATAATCCGAAAAAGCGAAGTGAAACGCAGATGAGACATTGTACATTGCGTCACCTCTCCACGAAGTTCATAGCCAGACTTTCCCATCTCCATTCCCCATCGATGCAGGAATACATGGGCGTGGTCCGGTCGCCCACATAGCACGTCATAGTGCGGTTCGTGCCGTCCTCCGCATCTGGCCCTGTCGCCTGGAAAAATACGTCCGTGACGGCTTTCAGGATTGTGGAGCATTGTTCAGCAGTCAGGGGGGGCCATTCCATGGTCCACTTTCGTTTCCTGGCCACCCTGTCGCGGAACGCATCACCATTTTGGTTCCTTCCGGAACCGTCTGCATCTACGTCCTGTAATCCCCAGGAAAAAGACTTAGGGTCAGAGAGCGGCACAGTAGTTCCGTCTTTCTTTTTTACCGTGATGATTGCCATGTGCCCCTCCTTACGCAAACAGGGGAGATTTGCCGGTTGCCCGGACCACCTCTTTGTTCTTCTTTACGACGTTGCGATACACCACGTCGCCGTCCATATTGATAGTAATGTTAATATCCCCGGACACTCCATCCTTATTGGACATAGCGGACATTACAGCGCGGTACACGCCGTCAGACACGGCGGAAACGATTTGGTCATTGTTCGCAACGGCTGTCCGTCTGCCGATGTTGCCCACCATCTCTGCGCCAGCTTCACGCGCAACAAACAACTGGCCCTCGTTGGGGAAACCGCCTTCGGCGAACTGTTTAATCTTCGGGATGTTTACCAATCGCTTATTAAAAGCCGGTATGATTTGAACGCCACCGATCTTCAGACCCTTGAAGTCCAGATGGAACATCTCATTTACCGCATCAATCACGACATTGACGATGGAGATAATCCCGTTGGCCATCTTCTTTACAAATCGGGTAATAGGGTTGTCGTCCAGCTTCCATGCGGCGTGAGACGACGCAAGCCCGGCGGCAAGCACGGCAAGGCCGAGTCCAATTCCCGCGCCAGACAGGAGCAGCAAAACGCCGAGAACCATAAGCGCACCGCCAACAATACCAGCAATATAAGAGATCGATTTTTTCAGGAACTTTGAGACGGCGTCCAAGTTTAGCGCCGCAGCTGTCGCGAGGCTTGCCGCTCCGATTACCATCAGAGCAATGCCCAGAGGGATGTTTACTCCAGTAAACGTAAGCAACGCGCCGAGTGCCAACTGCGCGGCACCAAGTATCACCATAACGGTGGTGATTGTTTTTTTCACTGAATCGGGCATTTCGTTCCACTTTGGAACAATTGCTGTGGCCAGCACGAACGCGCCAGCCACCATCAAGGCAATGCCCAGCGGGATATTCGCCCCGGAGAAGGCCAAAATAGCGCCTACCGCCAGTGCGCCCAATGCAACAAATGTGACCAGCCCGCCGATGATTTGTCGGACATCTTCCGACAGTTTATCCCACGTCAGTGTTTGAGACGCAATCAGTTCCGTTGCACCAAATGCCATAAGGCCGATGCCGATGGGAATATTTGCCCCGGAAAAAGCAAGGATTGCGCCGATAACCAGAGCCGCAGTTCCGCTTACAAGGTCAATGTTTGCGATGGCATTTTCCAAAACATTCTTCACGGCATCCGGGTTATCTTCGTTGCCGGAAATCATCAGAGCAAGGCCACTTGCCATCATGGCGATTCCGGCGGGCACGTTAATCCCGGTAAAAGCGAGAATCGCACCAATAACGAAATCAGCCGCGCCTAATGTGGCTTTGATTTCTGCAATGTTGTCTTCGATTGTCTGTTTGATCTCAGAAACCTTGCTTTGAACAGCCCCAGCCAGGAAATCGTACTCGGGCAAATCAATCCCAAGTCCACCAGAGCCGGTAATGCCAGCATCCGTTTTGCCGGAAGAACCCATGTTGGACGGCAAGATGTTCAATTCGTCAAAGCCCATGGTGTAGCGCTTAAATTCCTTGGCAGCATCTACCGCTGCATCCATGTTGTCCGAAAGCTCACCGGCGGCAACAGCCCCACGATTCACACCATCCCAGTCAACGTCCGTAAGCTCAAACCCGAACAGTTTAGCCAGCGAGTTCGCTAACTCGCGGACAATTTGCAGAAACGCAATGACATAAGGCAGAACCTTAGTCAGAATCGGGATAAACAGATTGCCGATTGCACGGGACACCTGGGTAATTTCTGCTCTAAGCACACGCAGCTGGTTCGCAGGAGCTTCCAGGGTTCGGGCCATGTCGCCCTGTGCGGTAGTCACCTGTGTCATAATAGCGTAGTACCGCAGTTCTGCTTTTTCCGCCTGATTCATGGCGGAAACGCTCTTGGTAATACCAAGATTCAGCGCTTCCTGCTGCAATCGCGCAACAGACAGGTCATAGCCCAATCTTCGCAGGGGCTCCAGTTCGCCTGCAATGCCGGATTGCAGCTTCTGCATGGAGTCCTCAATAGAGATATTGAAGAAAGAGGACAGGTCATAGCCTAACTGTGTCAGGTTTTTGCTCATGGTGTATGCCCGGTCCTCTGTATCGCCAAATCCGGTCAAAAGTGTTTGGAACACGCCCTGGTTCCGCATCCACTGCGCCGGATCGATGCCCATCACAGAAGATACTTTTTCTGCGTAGTTCTGCGCTTCCTTTGCGTATTTACCCAGCGCGACGTTGAACAGGTTCAGGTCCTCCTGGTATGTGTTGGATTCCGTGATAGCCGTTCCGATAAGGCCCACCACGCGCCGCAGCCCAGCATACAAAATTCCGAACCGAATCATGCCCGTAGCTCTGCTGAACATGCTCGTTCTGCGCGTCCCGCGCTGAACGGCGGCGTTGTACTGGTTTACCATCGTAATGGCCCGCTGGAGTCTGGCTGGTAGCGCAGCAAATCCCGTTCCGAGCCGCTGCATCTCGTCAGACAACGGGCGAATCGCCGCCGCAAGCTCCTTCATTTGGCGGTTAAACTTATCCAAGTCCGCCGCATCAAGCTCACGCATGACCTCCGGGAGTTTGCCGAGTTGGCTAATAAACGATGTGAGATGGGAACGTCCCAGTTCGGAGAGCGGGCGCATACTGTCTGCAAGGGCAATCAGCTTATCGCCGTCCGTTGTCTTGATTTGGCTCAGCGCCGTAGAAAGTGCGGCGATCTGGTTCGGCACGGAACTGGAGATTTTGACGGCGCTGACCTCACTTAGGCTTTTCAGTCCGCTGGTCAAGGACCGAATTTTCTGGAGCTTATCTGCGCTGGTGTTCTCCAGGGCCTTGTTCAGGGAGTCCAACTGCCTGGCAGTAGTGCGCAGAGCCGACACGCCCCCGGATGTGGCCGTTTTCAGACGAACCAGGGTATTTTGCAGCTTTTCCAGGGACGCTACAGCACTGTCGCTGTTTTCCTTAATTTGAAACTCAATACCCTGGATTTCCACATTATCCGCCATTCTTGCCACCTCCCTGTTCGAATCGTTTGTTGTTCGCGATCATAAACATCTCCATGACGGACCGCGCCTTCTTGTCGCCTTGCTCCTGTTTTTTGGGCTTTTCGCTTTGTGCATACAGGTCGTATGGGGAATCACGGTACGGCTTTGGCCTGGTGCCCTTCTTGCCACCCATGCGGAGAATGGGCGCCAAGTCCGCCACGGCTTCATAAATGTATGCACCGTGCAGCCATGCGGTTTGGTTTGTCAAATCGCGTTTAATCTTCGCTGCTTCCCGGTAATATTTGACCAGTTCGCAGTCCTCGTCCCAGTACTGGCTATAAGTCATGCCAATGGCCAGATAATATGGAAACAGCTCATAGAATTTATCGGAATAGCGGGGGATTGGCTCCCCCGCTTTATTAGACGGCGACTCGTTTACCAGTTCGCCGTCCAGGTAGGGTTTTCCTCGCTTTCCGCAGGCTCGTCCAGCAGGGCGATGATGGGGTCGTTGTACATCTCAACCAGCTTGCCGATCAGTTCGTCCTTCTTGGACATGCCAGCGTAAATCCTGTCGATCACATCGCGCTTAACAAACCGATGATGAGCTTTAAAAGCTCCAGCAAACAGCGCGGGAAGACTGGTCATGGGTTTGCTTTCGACTTCGGTCGCAACAAACCCTTCTTTCTCCATCAGTTCCACGGTCTTCCGGGTATATTCCAGGGTGTACGCAATGCCAGTCACGGGGTCCTTAACAGTAAGCGTCTTTGCCATGTTCTGTTTCCTCCTTATTCGACATCCAGGTTGATTACGGTCGAGGGGGCGATGGTGATAGCCATGCCCACAACTTCGTTGACACCGCCGCCGGTGGGGTACACGGACAACTCGCCCTTAAAGCTGAACTTGCCGTCCGTCCCGGAAGGAGTCAGCGTTCCCGCGCTTTCGGTTCCGCCGAACCATACGGCGTAATCCTCCTGCTTGCCCTCCAGCGCCTTGAGCGACTTATAATCGGTCAAGGTGTAGTTGGCGGTGAAGGACAGGCCGTCCATGGACTGGATGCCCGCGATGAAGGTCTGCATCTTGTCGGAAAGCGTGGTGGTTTCCAGCATGTCGGGGTCGCCACCCAGATCGGGGAACTCTTTGATGTCGATCAGTTTCGCCCACGAAGCGGCGCTTGCAGTCTTGTGCATCAGAAAAACCTTGTAGGTAGAGATAGCGATAGGTCATCATTCCTTTCTGTTATCGTCTGAAAATAGTGGCCCCGTCTGTTTCCGCCCTGTATCTGGCAACAAGACGGTAGATAGAGGCGTTTTCCATGTTCGGGACCGGGGACATGGAAATCCTTGTGAAGTTACGCGCATACATCATCCTGTCGATGTCTGCCATGATGGAACGGCATTCACTCTTTTTCCTGCCAGTTTTGTTGGAGTAGACGTTTACCTCGTACATCAGTACGGAATATCTCTCGCTTTCGGATGAATCTAAACGATTTGCGGCGGTGTAATTGTCCTGCTCCACAATGCTGGCATGTGGGAATTTAGGGGGCGCATTGATATACTCCCCGGCCACGTCAATGCCCGGGTATTTCTCGCGGAGCTGTTCCGCGATTGGCGTATACACCTTGCTTTCGATGTCGATCATCGGAACACCTCCTTGACCAGGGCTGGGAGCCTGTCTGAAAGCTCCTTTACCGTGTCGTACATGGACATGTTGGCCGGGTTGCCGTGAGTAAGAACCACCGTATTGCCGGTTTTGGGGTTCGTTTTCTCAACTCCGTTTGTTCCGGGGTCCCCGTAGTAGCCCCACGTCCTTTGCTTGCCGTGACCCTTTCCGTAAGCGCCGCGAACCATGCCGTTTCGCGCGGCTTCCGGGTGGTTGTCCGGGTACATAACGCCAGTGCCGAATTCAATAAACAGGACGGACGCACCGACAGCTACTACCGCCGCCGTGCGTCCGTCCCGTTCTTCGATTTTTACATTCGCGTCGTTTGTCCCGTCGTATACGGCAGACTCAAATTTTGCGGATGCGATATCATACCCCATGGAAGAAAGCTCTCGGAGAAGCACATTCGCCCGGTCCTCCAGCCATGTCCGGTAATCCTCGACTACGTCAATCATCCGTTGAATGCCCGCAGCGGACAGCGCCGTCTTTACAGTCCTTTTCACGACACATTCACCTTGCTGACGGCGATGGAAACCAAATTCAGAGACTTGGCAATTTGCTTTACAACGTAGTCATAAAGCGGTTTCCCGTCTTTATATTCCGGCTTTTTGTCAATAAAAAGTACTGTATTTTCGTCTATGGGGCAAGCCGTATCATCTGTGATGATCACCTTGTCATAGGAGATGAACTGCCCAAACTGCTGAATCTGCGCATACCCGGCAGCCGGGGAGATATTGGCTTCCATTTTCACCGGGTCCGCGTATTTCACGCTTTTTTCTCCGGTTTCGTAGCCATTAGCGTCCTTCTCCAGTTCTGTCCCTCGGTACAAAAGATACCAGCACGGCCTTTTGTTTCGGTTCATGATTTTCATCCTTGCACCTCACATGGTGGCCGCAAACGGCACGATTTCCCGCATAAGAGAAGGCGGCACATCGCCGCCCTCATAAGACCTGGAAACGCCATTTTCGCTATGCGCTGTTTCCCCCTCTGCTCCGCGCTTGTTGATGAGATATGCGGCGATCTCAATTTGGTTGATCTCGTAGCATGCGGGGACAGCAGTGGCATCTGTCCCGAACGGAAACGCTCTGCGGAGAATCTTGCTGGCCGCAATATTCAGATACGCAGAGAGAATCGATTCGCTTGTCTCTCCGGTCATGTCTCCCAACATGGCCAGTTTTTCTTCGTCGCGCATCTCATACCCCCAGATTAGCCGGTGACAGCTTTGGTATTAACGGGATTGCTGGCGTCGTTGGCGATGAACACGCTGCGGCTGTAGGTGGGCTTGGTAAAACTGGTGGCGATGCCGGTAAACTTGCCGTGATACCACTCGGGGCCATGGTCAAGGCCGATCTGGCCGAACAGCTGATACTTTTCGCCCGCGCCGGTCTTTGCCAGCTGTTCCAGGAAGAAGTTACCCTTGCCGGGCACGGGCTGGAACACGGGGGAAATAACGTCCAGGTTCAGCAGCAGAGCGGTGCCAGCGGGCAGGCACTCGCCAAGGTACAGATACACCACGCCCAGGGGAGTAACCACGCTGGATAGGGAAATGCCGTTGATTTCACGCGAATCGGGCACCACGGTCAGTCCATTCTGAACAGCGTCGGCGTTGATCTGGAACATGGTCACAGCGTCACACCACAGGCAAAGGCCATCGGTGGGGGCGTTCTGCCCATAGATCTTCTTCACCATGTCGGCAATTTCCCACAGGCCCAGAGGCTTGCTGGCCATAGCCGTGACGTTAGTGGTGACTGCGGTAACGAGACCACGGGTTTTGTTGATCTTGGTGTCATCGGTGGCCTTGTTGTACACGCCGTTAATGAACGTGTACTCAATGTCGCGGTTGATCTTCTGCATCTTGGCGGCCACTTGGAAGTCCAGTTCATTAATGGGGTTTGCCTGTTGACCAGCTACGTTCAGGCCAGACAGGGTGCCCATATTGGACTGTTTGGCATAGGAGATGCCGACAGCCTCATGAAAAATCTGGGTAACGTTCGTTTGCTGCTCCCGGGTCACAATGGAAGCATCGGGGGCGGTCAAAGACGCAGATTCGGAGATGGCGGGCTGTTCTCCGCCGCCGGTGGTGTACTCCTGGCCGGTAACAAACTCTACGTGGTCCGTCACCTTAGCCCGGGAACCGATAATGGAACTCAGGGGGGTCTTGGTATTGCCCTTGTTAAAGAGCATGCCGGAATAGTTCAGCGTTGCAAAGCTGGTAGCAAAAGTATCTGCCATGTCTTAACTCCTTTTATTTGTTATTTGCGGATTCTTCCTGTGCCTTCAGACGCGTGTAATAAGCGATTTCCGCATAGTTCTTGCTTGCACGCGCCTCCTCGATCTTCTTGTCGTAATCAACTCCAACGGGACCGGCACCGCCGTGCGGCGCGGGAGTTCCCTTGAGTATGTCGGACTTTACCTTCTTGGCATACTCGTCCAGGAACTTCTGCTGGTTCGCAAAGACCTTTGCGGAATCACCAGCCGCCAGAGCTTTGGCAGTGTCACTTGCCAGGTCCTCTGCATAGCCCTGCGCCACGAACTTGGCCTTGTACTCAGAGACGGTCTTTGCCGTTCTCAGCTCGTCAAGCTCTTTCTGCATGGCGGCAATGCTATCGGCTTGCTCCTGCTTCTTGCGCTCGTCCTCGGAAAGCATGTCGTTGTACTTCTTTTTCCACTGGGCGGCGTCGGAGTTTGCCTTGGAAATAGCGTTCTTCTGCCGAGAAAGCTCTGCGGCGTTGTCCTCATACTCAAAGCACTCCAATGCCTTGAGCTTGTCCTCGGTGGACATATCTGCGTAACCTTCGATTCTGCTGGTGTCGATTTTCATGTTGATACCTCCTGCGTTTTTTCGGCGGTTCCCTCCGCACCGTTTTCCGTTTTTTCCGAGGTTGTCTCCCCGTCGCGTTTTAACGACTTCCCTGTCGATAGTTCCTTTTCTTCTTGCTTTTCGGCATATTCCGCGCTGATTTTGTACGCAAGCTGAGGATCGGAGAACATGCCGCAGTGTGTAAATGCCAGTTGGGGGGCAATTTTCCCGTTGTTCAACATGGCTACCAGAACGCTGGCCTTTTCGCTGATATTTTCGTAGTTCCGGCGCGTAAACCGGATTTCCAGGGCGGACATTTTCAGCGAAAGCGCCCGCAAATTGTTGCAGATTTTGATAGCGATTTTCAGAAACTGCTTTTCGGACCGTTTGAACATCTGTTCGGAATCCTTTGCCCGCGCCTCTGCCGACGACCATCCGTCGCGCATAATGACCGCAGACCCGGTGTCGCTGGTTGAGGAGCCTCCATTCCGGTTCGGCATTCCGCAAATCGTCAGAACGGTGTCGTACATGTCATCCGTCAAGGTCTGGGTCTGCGTCTGGTTCAGCTCCGCCGTCAGGTACCCAACGTCAGCCTTGAGCGTCGCGTCAATGTCCTTGAACTTAATAGCGCCCTCCGCCCTCAGATTCTTGTAATCTTCGGACGAAATGTCCACGTTGTGGAACAGCATCAGCGCCTGGACAAACTGTTCAACGCCGTCCATGCGGTTGGATTGGACGTTGTTGATAGCGTCCAGAAGGGGGAGCACAATCTCAAAAGCGCCCAACCGGGCTTCATTGGAGGGGTATTCGATAATTGGAATGCCCAATATCTGTGGCTCCGCTTTCACATCCCAGGTTTCCGTTACCTCAAAATACGTGTCTTCGGAGTAGCAGCAGAAAACAACGGTGTTGTCCTCTTTCTGCACATACGTCACGCCCAAGATGGGCCGGTGGCCTAAGCCGCTGGAGTACACCACAAAGGTGTTGCGCGGATCCAGTGTAAAAATCTCAAACGGAGATTCATCTTCTTCCACGTCCGCCATTCTGTCCGGCAGAATCATGCGGTAAGACGTGCCGCAAATATGGAACCAGTCCGCCAGCTCCTTGTCCTTGGCGGCCTTGTCCTCTGAAAGCGCATAATCGTTGAGCTTGGACACGCCTTCAGCGACAGATTCATCGTTCCCCCTGCTGACGTACTGCACAGGCTCACCCAGAAGATACCCGACCTTGAACGAAACAATTTCGTTCGCCCGGTTCACGACGATCTTGTTGTTGATTTCCGGCCTGACGTCCTTTACCCTTCCCAAAATGGGCTGGTCTCCCTTGTAATACCTGTAAAGATACTCAATGTCCGCCCGGTTCATCTGGTGGATGGGCATAGCCTTTTGCAAAACATCCACCACGTTTCCCCGGGTGACGTGCTCAACGTCCGTGTAGATAACCTTCCGACCAAAAAGATTCATTGGCACACCCCCTTAAAATGGCCGCTTGAACACTTCCACTTTTCCGCCCACTCGCATCCGGATTTCGTTCTCCAGCAGGGACAGTGCATCCGGCGCGTCATCGTGCGGCACTTTGCCGCTCCGGGTGTAAGTGGTGACTTCCTTCATGAAATTGAAGTACTGGCTGCCCCGTTTATAGGTGGATGGATGCTTAAACCAGAAGTGTTTCTTGATGTTGTCGGACGCAAATTCAATTCGCGTCTGTTTGTTGGAAATAGTCCTTTTTGTACGTATTCCAACGCTATATCCACGCTGCCGGACGATTTCCGCAACGTCTCTGGCGTAATACATGCCCGCGTTGTTGCTTTCAAACAGCGCGTCCGCAACGCGATTGTCGATTAGGCACCTGGCGCATTCCGGCTTTGTAATGTCCGGCGGTGAGTCGTCGAACACCACGTCCACGATATACACCTCATCACCGTACAGTGCCGCCACAGGAAGGGCGGTGCTGTCGCTGCCGCTTTCTGCTGTGTCGCACACGGCAATAATGGCATCCGGGCCACGGTCTGTGGGCAGTTCGAAAAAATAATTCAGCTCATCCTTGTTAAAAAGCAGCCCCTTTGCTTCAAAGGGCTGCTGCTGAAATTCACTCTCAAACTGTTCCGCACCCAAAAGCTCCCTCTGTTGGCGGAAATACGCTGTGGTAAACACCTTTTTCCCGTCCCATTCGTATTCGTAGTTACTCTCGTCCGTAACGGGGTCAAGTGCCGGTATTTCGATGGCTTTCCACGCCCAGCCGCCTTTTTGCGCTTCCTCTTGGAGGTGGCCGATGGGGTCATACAGGGAATATCGGGTCCCCGTTGCGATAATAGGGGTGCCCTCAATGGCTCGGCCCAGGATATCACCGGATATGATCTCCCACTTATCGTCTAACCTCTGGCGGTTTTTTGCTTCCCCGCGTCCATCTACGCAGTCATCCAGATATAGGACGTTCGTAGCCTCCGACAATCCCACTTGTCTTGCGTCAATAGATCGGCACATGACTGTGGGGAAACGGGATCTTGACCGCAGATTCAGTATCTTTGTGTCCGCATTGGTCTGCACCAACGGAGAATTTGGGAAAACGTCATAGAATAAATATTCATTTGGCGTTTGCAGATACTCCAGGCACCCGGAATAAAAGCTCTTCACCAGGTCGTCCCCCGTCCCTTCCATTAGGGACGACTTGTCCGGTTCCCGCCCGGACAGGAAATTGACAAAATTGATGCCCAACTGGGATTTCCCGGCGCGTTTGGGCATCGACAGCGTCAGCAGCCGCAGTTTCCCATCCAAAACCTCCTGATACGCCGCAACAATAGGCCGCAGATAATGTCTTCGGGGTGCGTAGAACTTCTTCTCCGGTTTGCGGTTCATCTCGATGTACAGCAGAAACGTGTCGAAATCGTGCGGTGCGTCAAAGCACATGGCCTTTTTGTACACGTCAAACAGAGAATCCGCCGCATTTGCGCTGCACTTGTGCAGGGCCGCAGAACTCAGTTTTCGCAAATCCTTGCTCAGCTCATGGGCCAGGGTGAAATCGTCCGGTTCCAGTTGTCGGCATACGGACAGAAGGTCCATGTACGGCACGTGGTCGGACGGATCCCGCGCAATATGCTGTTTTATGCGTTCCGATAGTTTTGCGTAGTCCATGTGGCCTCCATTTTTGCATAAAAAGAGACGGGTTCCCGAAAGAACTCGTCTCTTTTATTTTGCTTGTATAGGTTACTCGCCCACGTTGATTGTGATCGTGTCAGAGGTCTCGTTGAAATCAGCGGTCAGTTTGAACTCAAGCGTCTTGACCTCGGAAATGTCGGACAGGCCAGCCTTTTCAAGGTAGAAAAACATGGAATAATTGATGTTTTTCCCGCCCTGCATTGTTGCGGGGACTCCGCCCAGGTATTGGACCATCGTATCATTCACAGAGCTGTCCTGCGGATATACCGTAATTTCCTGGTCCGTCTTGTTCTCGAACAACATCTGGATGTAGCAAACACCCGGCACGGAATCTAACTCCGTGATGCCCAGGTACGTTGCCTTGAACGTCTCGCCGTCATACACGACCTTCTCAACGGTCTGGCCTCCGGTCTCGCCGTCATCCGGTTGGTCCACGGTGCCTCCGCACCCGACCATAGCAATTGCCGCCACCATGATGGCAAGCAGCACTGCCCACACTTTCTTTGCTCTCATTTTCCTTTTCCTCCACATTTATTTTCTCCCGGGTGGCCGGGGGAATTACTTCACTTCGCCAGATTCGTATTCCTTAACACGCCGGTAGAATGTGTTCGGCTTCAGGCCCAAATGACCCATAGCCGCTTTGGCGGTGATATGGCCCGATTTCCAAAGGTCGTATTCCTGTTCGAACTTTTTCCTGTCCACCGGGATAGCCTGACGGCCTACATACTCGCCGCGCTCCTTCTTCGCGTCGATGCCCTCTTTCTGCCGGGATTTGATATAATCACGCTCCAGCTGGCTCACTGCCGCAAATACCGTCAGCATAAATTTGCCCGCCGGGGTGGTGGTATCTATCTTTTCCTTCTGTGATTCAAATTGTACACCCTTCTCTGTCAGTTGGTCAACAAGGTTTAGCAAATCGCGCGTATTTCTTGCAAACCGGCTGATCTCGCTCACAACCACGGTATCGCCCTCGCGCACAAACGCCAACAACTTCTTCAGTTCTGGCCGGTCAGTGTTCTTGCCGCTGCACTTGTCTACAAACAGCTTCTCCGCGCCGAGCGCTTCCATCGTGATTTCCTGCCTTGCTGTGTTTTGCTCTTTCGTTGACACACGGACGTATCCTACTTTCATTTTTCGTCCCTCCTTTGCCGTGATTATATCACGTCTGCAAAGGTGTGTCAATATGTCAATTTCAGTTTATGCAATGCACAGGTATTTTTTCTCTTTTGTTTTTTGCGGGCACTTTGGGGCTTACCCGGCCCCGCTCCCGCCCACGATATCCCCCACCCCCGCCCGGCTACGCCTGCCGCGCATGGCAAAAGGTATACCCGTGTGCAACACCGGCGGCGCGTTGCGCATGCCTTGCAAATAATCCATTGCAATATTGCAAAATTGCGCATTAAGGTATTGACATACTCCGCCAAGCGTGATATCATATCAGCATAGAGAGAGGGCCGCACCGGTTACAGCCTACCAAGCCCCGGAGCAGCCCCCACACCAGACCAGAGGCCCAGCGCGTACAGTGTACCACGCCCGGGCTACCTGGTCAAGAGATAGGCCAGTAAGGCCGGGAGGTATATTATGATGGATATCAACTTTAGCGCGGTGCGTGAGCAGATCAAGGCCACGCCAGCCCGTAGCGCATGGCGGCGCGGTGTCGCTGCCTACGCGCTGGAGCTGCTGGACAGCGTAGCCGGTCGCGCGGCCTATGAGGGGCACGGCCCCGAGGATGTCGCCCAGCTCCGCAAGTGGATGTTGGACGGGGCCAGGGACTGGAGCGAGTACAGTTATGGCGGTTGCTCCCTGGTGTATGATGGGGACATTGCCGAGCGGCTGTGCACACCCTCCGAGCTGCGCAAGACTCGCGGCGGCGAGCGCAACCCGAATTGTCGGGAGTCCTGGCTGGATGTCCAGGCCCGCGCCCTGTATCGCGCGGCCTGTGTTGTCGTCAACGCTTGCAAGGAGGTGCAAGCATGAGCGCTAACGAGATTGCCGCCAAGGTGCAAGAGCTTAGAGAGCTGCGCCGCATGGCCGACGAGCTGGCCGCAGAGATTGACGGCTTGCAAGATGCCATCAAGCAGCACATGGACGCCGCCGGGGTTGATACCCTGGCGGGCCTGGACTACAAGATCACCTACAAGGCCGTTACATCGTCCCGGCTGGACTCTAAGGCCCTCAAGGCCGATCAGCCGGAGTTGTACGCCAAATACACCAAGCAGACCACAGCGCGCCGGTTTTGCATCGCTTGAGGGGGTGCCGGATTGCTATCTATCTTGTTGTTGATCATCTGGTTTCCGTTGGCCATCTTGGCCGACGTGGTCCGCAAGTCCATGTAATCACCCATATGGCAGGCCGCCGCAGAGGTGAGGAAAGGCTTGCAAAGTCAAGATAAATCTATATAATTAACTATATTAACTATAAAGGAGTGTATATTATGTCTATTATGTGTCCGTGGGATAATTCCGGCGAACTGGTTCCGGGCGTTACTGTCAGATCATGGCTTGAGTATTTGCGTTTTATTGGGTATGCCGGCAACATTACTATTGATCGGGTGTATTATAAGTTCCCGTCTTTGCTGATTTGTCCCCCTGATGATTTGGATTTATCCGCCGCCGTGGTTGCGTTTGACGATGGCTATTATGGCAATTATGGAGTTTTGACAAGATAAGCTTACTGATGACAAGCCGCCCCGGCTCTATCCGGGGCGGCTATTTTTTTTGCCCTGCCCGTAATGGCGTTTTGCGGGCTTTTGCTGTTGGGCGGTATTGGGATACCACCGCCAATGCAACGCGCTCTCACTCTTCCCGGCCGTCGTCCTCGTCGCCCGGTCGGGTAGTCCACTCTCTTAGGATTGCTATTGCATCATCAGGCATGCCCGGCAAATCTCTTAACCGCTCAAAAGCGCGGAGTGCGCTTGCCTTGGTGCGCATTAGCCCCGCAATCTCTTTCCCCCGCAGGTAAGCCTTACTATCCTCAAGGAGTTGTTTTTCCGCGCCGGATAAGCTGTCAATATCGACACCACGACACAGCGTATACACTCGTTGTGTATCGTCGCACATTGTACATTCCAATAGGTGGGGATAATATCCAGCCATTTTTTTCCTTTCAACCGTAGCCCCTCGGCTAATACATAAAACCGTTCTTGCTCGATTATACCATGTAGACCGACTAATGTCAAAAGTCGCTGCAAAAGTCGCCCGGTTTTGCGCGAAAGTCGCCGATAGTCGCTAAACCGTGCATAACCCCGGGAAAATCGTTGCCCCTACTCCGAAAGTTGCTGAATAGTCGCTAAAAAAATCAGTTTTCATAGTCGCAAGACGCCGCCTCGATGTACTTCTTCTGGAGTTCTTCGGGCGGTGTTTCTGTCCCAAGGGGATTGTTGGGCGTGAGAACGACCTCTTGTTTGTCGGTCATGCCGAAAAAGTTCTTTGCGCGGAAAATGTACGTAATCTGCGGAATTTTCCCCTGTGAGACCAATTTTGCATCGATTCCGGCCAAAATTTGTTTGGCTTTTTTTATCATGCCAGCTCTCACGGGGCCCAGCGATCCCTTTTGCCAGTCCAAGACCGTTTGAGTTACGGCACCAAGAGCGAGGCACATATCCTCCACCGTGGGAATCTGCCCATCTTCTACGCACTGTTGGAAATAGTCGTTAAGCTTATCGGCGCATTCCTCGTCAGTTTTTACGCACGACCTTTTGAAGTATTGGAATGATTCCCTGACGATTTGCGAGATCTCTTCATTTGTTGCGGTGCACCTGGCCGTGACAGACGCTGATGCCGCGCCCCTGGTGTGCGAGATGGCATTCTCTCCGCGTTCTTGCACGATGATCTTGCGGATAGTCGGCTCGGAAAGCCCGTTTTGTTTTGCCACAGTCGCTATATGCTTGCATGCGTCATAGTCGGCAAGGACCTGCTCTCTCATGGCTTGCGTGATTTTACTTGCCATCTATGTCACCTTCTTCCCGTCTTACCATATTTGGGGTGATTTCAAAAAGTTCGTCACACTCCGGGCACCTGACATACGCATCTGCCGGTCGGACAACAGTTCTTCCGGTCATGTAGTCGTGCTCAACATTTTGCACGTATTGAACTTCGCTTCTCGGATTGAACTCAAATATGCACCCGCACGCTGGGCATTCTGCCCGGGCAAATTTATCTTGTTTCACGTGCTTAATGATTTTCATAACTTCTCCTGTTTATGTGCCGCGCTCCCACCTCTGCGCTATGTATGGCACAAGTTCACCCGCCCAATTGGGCACTCCTACTATCTTTTGGAACGGGCGGCTGGATTCGAACCAGCGACCAAGGGTATTCAATCGCATATCCCTTCACGCGATAAAGCTCTGCCGACTGAGCTACGCCCGCATTTGCTCGGCTTGCCGCTTAGATTGTCACGCCTCATGCGCGCTTGAAGCCCCGCAAGCATTTCAAGCGGCCACACATTGGCTATCGCAAGGGGGACGCATCCCCGCGGCAGTTTTCAGCGGCCATTGTCATTTGCATGTGAGCCATGCCGGACGGTCTCACATTGTCCGGGCGCTACCCGGCCTCTGGTACCACACCTCGCTGCGCCTTTTCATCAGCCACGCACTGTTTTTGCGGATTAACTGTCCGCCGCTATCCGGATAGCTTGTGCGTACTTAACTTCTCGCGCTTCCTCGCCCGCTTGTGTGGTTGGTGCGGCATTGCAGTCCTGCCCTGCTTTAGCGCTTCAGGGGAAGCCCCCGTCACTCGCTGTGGTCTCCCACTACGGGGTACCTATGCCGCATATATGTCCGGTTTCCACGGTTACCCCACTTGTTTATACTCCGTTGGTGACTCCGTTTAGAGTTTGGCGCAGGCGGCTGGAGTCGAACCAGCACATACGGGAGTCAAAGTCCCGTGCCTTACCTTTTGGCTACACCCGCATAAAAGCAGACACCCGCAAGATATCTCGTGAGTGTCTGCATGCCGGCAACGCTCTTGCGAGGCCGCTTGCGCGGAGGCACCCATTACCGGCTGTGCCTTAACCTATGGAGGAAAGAAAGAGGAGAAAAATGAAATTTCGGGTTGTGGGCTGACTGGTTCCACTCTCCGATGATACTATTTTAGCACGTTTTTATGTGCCTAATGGGCCAACTTTTAGGAAACCAGGCCCAAATAATCCGCTACGTGCCACAAAAATGCAGCTTTTCGGCGCTTCATGGTTCTCTCGCTGAATCCGCATCCGTCCATGATTCTAAGCGGGTATCTGTCCCGGTTCTCGCAATTCCGCATGATCGCCCATACCAGCTTGCGCCGCACGTTCTCGTTGGCGATATCGCGGCCTACGTTGTCCATGGCGTATTCCACGGCCCGCATTTTCTTCGTTTCCGGCCAGCTCTCTATGGTTGCCAGCCGTTCCGCCTTGCGTTCCGCTATCCTACTGTTACCGGTGCTATGGGGCATGCCGGACATGGCATAGGCCGACGACTCCAACACTTCTTCCCGGGCCGCATTGTACGCGCGTACCCGGCGGGGATAGCCCCTGACATAGGCGATACATTCCATGCGGATATCGTAGGGGAGAGAGTATTTGTTGCTCATGTAGCACCTCCAGGAGTTTCATAGAACCCCTTTGGTTTCAGGCCATATGTAATCAACGTGTTTGACCTGCCTCCCTGATACACTGTCACGTCCCGCCCAAACACATGCACCTTGGCGAACATATGGCGGAATGGTTTCACGTCGCCATGTACATTAATTTTTAACACCACGCCGTAAATGGAACCATCCCATCTATCTTCTCTCTCTACAGGGTACTCTTCCACATCCGCAATAGCAAGCTTGGGCTCTTCGCACAAGATTATTGGAACCCCTCTGTAAACGTTCATCGTACCTCCTATTCCAGCGCCGTCTCAACGCCATACTCTTTGAGCATCTGCCGGATATCTGCCCAGGTAACGTACCCTTCCGCCACGCACTGAGCGGCGTGGTTTAGCTCCCCGGCAAGCTGCTGCACATCGTCCATCGGCGCGTCGTGCTTATCGATCAGGACGTACAGCATCAGATCTATGCCACGGTTCAGGCCCTCCACAATGCCATTGCTGTAGGCTTTGTCTACGTCGGCCTGTGTGCGGGGGATTCTGCGGGGGTTAGTCTTGGGCATGGGCATCCTCCCTCCTGCCATTCGCGCACCAAAAATCTGGAGACACAGGACAATCCACGCACGGGCCGTAGGAGCATATCAGATCATCCACTGCGTAGTAGCTGTTCTCGCAATCTTTGCACCGCACCACGGGCACAGCGTCCACAGTTTTTGCCGCTTCAATTGACTTTTTTATATCTCGATACGGTACAAGGAGATCGCCATTATTGTCATACCCGTACTCGACCCTGAATTTCACCGCATCCGCATCAATCAACCGCATCGCGGTCACCTCCGTCCATCTTTGCGCCGCAGTTGGGGCAGTGCTTTGGAAGCAGTCTCGGCGGCATCGGGTCTTCGTAACAAATATCTTCTCTGCAAGCGCTACACTGCCAATCGCACCATTCTTCGACATCAAACAAGGTATCGTCGTCATCAAAGTCGCTTTCTGAAGGTATCCACCGCCCATGCACCACCGGCGCAACGTCAGCGGCGGGGATACTGTTGATTTCCTGCGTGCAGATTTCTGGATTTTCGTACCGACATGTGATTAGATCAATCACAGCTTCCCGCTCAATGTATTCAGCCATTGTCAGCCCTCCTCCACATAGCACCAGCTCTGGGGCGGGCGGCGAATCTTCAGGCTTTCGTTCCCGCAAGTGCCGTTGTTTTCCCGGTACATGGCGCAGCTCTCACAATACCAGCTATTTTTGCATGCGCGCCGAAACTCACTCAGTTTGCGCGGCTGGTCATAGATCAGCAGGTCGGAGATATGCCAGCCGTAACAACGCCCCTTATCGCCGATATAAGCTATAATTTCTGCCTGAGATAAGCACGTCGCAGGGGAAAAGGCGGCATTTGTTGGACACCATAGCCTGCCGCCATCGTATGTGATCGGGACAATCCGCTCACAGGCAAACTCCCCAATGACCTTGCCGTTAGCCTTGCGGATTTTCCCGTCTGCACCGTGCAGCTCAAGAATGTTGTGCGGGTCCTTCGCGTCAGGCATCGTACAGTAGATGTACGCCTTGAACGGCGTTTCCAGCTTTGGCCTGGTCTTTCTGACTTCGATGGTCTTTTCGCCGTTGGTGATCTTCTCCACCCACTTCGGGCGGATGCTCAGCATAACAGCCTTACTCATCCTTCATCGCCTCCAATGCTTTCTCCGCCTCCTCGCGGGTGAGGAATACCGTCTTTCCAAATGAGCAAGGATTGACCCCGTACTGTTCTCTTAATCCATCTACTGTAGAAAATACAATGGTCGTAACGCGGCTTCCAATGTTCGCAAATTCTATGACGCATTTGCGGGTGTGCCGCATCCCGTCAAGATTCGCCCACACTATATCGCCCACCTTGCACGGCAGCACCACCAGCCGACCGTCCTTGTTGGCCTCGGCCAGCTCGCGCAGGCGGGTATAGCTGCAAAGGCTTTCCAAATCAGCAAGGCGCATGAGCTTCAACGCGATCTCGTCTGCCTTGTCCTTCGGTAGAACTTCCTCCGGCGCACACTCTCTGTCCTCGTAGGCGGCGAGGCGATCCTTGAGGCGATTGCGGCAGTACAGCGCGGTGCAGTCAACCATCGGCTTACCATGCTTACCCGTCCAATCCGCTTTGCACTTCTCGCAGTCCATCATTGCCTGTCCATCGGTGTCGCGCTTCGTCAGTCGTTCCATTACTCCACCTCCTGCATCCAGAACTCGCGGCGGCAATCACTGCACTTTTTCAACGAATGGCATTCTGCTAAGCATGAAATGTGAAAGTCAAACCTTTTTGGGCAAAAAGTCAACACCCCATCATCCGCAGGGCGCGCATTCGGCCACTGCTCCAGAAACACACTCTGCCGCGTTTTGCGTGGATGTGCGGCAGCCCATTCCTCGACGATTTTGACGGCTCTTTCGGGGTTTTCAAACATCCACCGGCAGCATTCGTCCACAGGCTTTGCTTCATCCACGCGGCATCCTTCGCAATCCGGTGAAAACGAATTACACATCCTGTTTTGCTCCTCGATAAACTTTACAGCATCCATCACATTTCCCTCCATCTGCACCCGTCACAGGCGCCCTCGTGTGCGTGTTTGTACTTCCCGCAGTATTGGCATAGTTCGTTTTTCATGGCGTGCAATTCTTCTTTAAGCCGCAAAACCTTGTCTGTTTTCGACACAGCCATGTCAAGCAATTCCTTGATGTCTCCCGGCGTCAGCCCCGTGTCCTCGTAGGCGGCGAGGCGGCTCTACGCCGCTTCTTCCCACTTGCAATTCATGGCGCAGTTTCCGCCAACTTCGAGTCGTTCGGGGCCGAGGAATGGTGTCCTTCAGGCTGGCGTTGGCTTTCATCAGTGCCTCGATGTGCCGCTGCTGGTTCTCGATCAGGTCAGCGGCAGCATCCAACACTCGTTCTTGGCAACGCTGCTCATCATTGTGCATTGTGCAACCATGACACTCTCCCTCGGCACAGCACCGCAGCACGGTCACGATCTCATCTCTCGTCATGTCATTCCTCCTTATCCCAGCTCGCACGTCATCATGCCACCTTCGCAAATGTCCACGATGTGTTCGCACAATTCTTTGGGGATAATAGATCGTTCCATACTTCCTTTTAACCCCTGCGTACCCGTCTTTGCCCCTCGCGGCGCGGCTACATGGCACGGGTCGCCATTGTGACACGGCGGCTTAAATCCGGGGTCTGGGTGATTCGTCCAGATGTCGGTGGGCTTCATCCGCATGTCACCATACTGGCAATATGTAACGGTGTATCTGGGCAATCCCTGCATCCAAGTCATTTTGCGCAGCCCGCCGCGCGGGTTCTCGATGAACCAATATGTGGGAGACAGGGCCAAGATTAAGCGCAAAACGTGCTGATCGACTGCATCACAAAACTTTGCATATTCGCTAATAGGGTCTAAATTCCCCGTCTCTGGATTTTTGCGCCGATGATGCGATATTGCCGCAATAGAAAACGTCGCGCAGTCCGGGCTTGCCCAGATAACGTCCGGGCGTCCAAAGCGTTCCAAGATATCCTGCGCTGTGACGGTCATGATATCCGCGTACCAATCGATATGGTCAAAGTCCTTATCCCACTCGATGGAATACACCTCGTGTCCGCGCCGCTCGAACGCCTTGCCGATGCTTCGCGTCCCCGCAAAAAGCTCTAAAACCTTCATCTCAATACCTCACTCCGATAAAATCCAGCACTCGACCGTAGCCAAGTCCCTTCTCGTTGGGCTTCCACAGCCCGTCCGCGTCCCATTCCCCGCCGCCAATGCAAAACTCGTAGTGCTTCGGGTGCGTATGCTTCATGCGCTCGAATCGGTTCTCGCCCTTTTCGAGGTGCGCTCCAAATGCGCAGAACATACAGCCCGTGCGTTGACAGCCGGTGCAGTGCAGCTTGCAGTCAATCAGCGTCGCGTTGTAGTCGTTCTCACCGTCGCTTGCTACAATATCACCATATACGCTGGCGATAGGTAGTTCGCGGTCTACGATGAATTGCAGCACGTCTTGCTCCGTCCAAAAGCTCATGGGCTTACTCATGGGTCGTTTTCCCTCAAAGGCGTTGCAGCCGGTCGCCGTCCATGTCTGAAACCGCTGCCGTCCTTCTTCTGCCATCATCGCAACGATAGGTTTTTCACGGCTCTCGCGCTCATAAGTATGCGCCGCCCTTTTTTTCATAATGTGGCAACATTCCGAAGAGACAAGAAATGGAGCGTCAAGCAGAAATGCCCAGTTATCGCAGTTCCAGATGCTTTTGTTCCCATCCTTATCAAGCATTTCGCCACGGAGACGCATCATTCGGTATTTATTCCCCCTCCGTGCAAGCCAAACATTGTTTGCGACCTCCTTACTAACAATGCTGTACCCGTACTTCGTCACCACCTGCCGAATGTTCATCTGGGGTCGAAGCCGCACAAGGTTTACGGTGATATGCGGGAACTCCCTGCGAAGCCACGCGGCGTACTCATTGACAAACCGCTGTATCTCCGGGTACTCCAGCCCGGTGTTTACAAACACCAAGTTCAACTCCCACGGCGGTGTCCTGAAACTCGACAGGTACCACGCCGCCAGATACGCCAGCACCGTGCTGTCCTTGCCGCCGCTGAAAGAAACATAGACTTGTCCATCAAAGTGGTCATACCATTCGCGGATTCTGCGCTTTGTCATCAGAATTTTTCCGGCCAGCGGCACGGCCTGCATCTGCTGAAGATCGCCTTTTGTATGCTTATTATCTGCCACTTCGTACTCCCATCATGTCAAACAGGGAAATCCCACACTCCTCAAACAGTGCTGCGCGGCCTTTCCGCAACGCCCACTGAGCGATATTCTTCTGCCACTCGAACATGTGGGCGTTCATGGTGGCTGTGTCTACCTCGAACCCGCACGGAGGCGGGATGTGCCGCTTGCTGGCGAGAAAGTCCTCGTATCTCACCACTCCACCGTCACTTTCCCGCTCTCCGGCACCGCTATCCGCAGGAATTGCACCAGCTCCGAAAAATCGGTGAAACTGAACTCCATGCGGGCATGCTCCAGGATCAAACTCTTCCCGGATTCCTGAATCGTAGGTTCTTCAGCGGGAGTCTCTGCGGCAGTCTGCTGTTCGGCGTTCGCCCACTCTGCGACCTTCCGGTGCCACAGTGGCAAATTCTCATTTCCGCGCGCAAACGGTGTCCCGGCGGCTTTTGCGGCGGCTCTTATGGTCGCGCTTGCCGCGCACATTTCATCCGCCAGCCAGCTTGCAGTACCGCCAAAACTCTGCATGTTGCGAAAGAACTCGCGTTTCAGGTCCTCCGGCAGTGTCTTGAACTCCGCCCACGGCATGGGCCGGGTAATGTTGTAGCTTTTCACTTCTCCATTTTTCTCCCTTCTTTGCTTCGCGGTCAGGTTGTCGCTTGGCAGCGTACACCCGCCGCGCTTTCGGCTGATATGCGCAAACGCGCCTCGCGCAGTGCGCTTTTTCTGCATGCAATCGTAGTCAAAATCATTCATACCGGCTGATATACACCTCCGTCCGGGGGTTTTCCTTGTCGTACAGAACCCGGCTCCCGTCGTGCGACACGATGATACTGCTGTTGTCATCCGCCAGGGTCCCGGCATACACCAGGATGTCGTCGATAGCCTCCAGCAGGTTGGTTAAGTCCACCTTGCGCCGGGTGGGCATATAAAACAGACACTTAACCTCCACCGGTTCTGCGATGGTCTCGCCGCCCTTGCAATGCCATGCGGCGGCCTGCTGGTACGCCTCGTACTGTGCGGACGGAATGACCATCGGCGCACCATACCGACCTCGCACAATGCGCTGGTGATTTTTCTTTGTCACAGGGGGCAGGGGAATAACGATCTTTTTCATGTCACCCTCACTTCACTATGCGGCCCGTGTTGGGGAAATAGGCCATCCTCACCATCCCGGTGGGGCCGCGTCGGTTTTTGTCCAGGTATAGCTCCAGCATGTCCGGGTCCCATTCGCCCCGGTCTTCCTTCTCGCACGGGCGGTGCAGCAGCGTCACGGTGTCCGCGTCCTGCTCGATCGCGCCGGACTCCCGCAAGTTGGCCATGGTAGCCCGGAACTCGCCGCCACGGTCTGATGCACCGGCTCTGTTCAGCTGGCATAGGCACAGCAGTGGGATATCCATCCGCATGGCCAGCAGTTTTGCCGATCGGCTGTTTTTCGTGGTGCTCTCGTAGAGCGTGGCTTTCTTGTTTTCTTGTTCCAGCAGGCCGATGTGGTCCAGCACGATTAGCCCCGGTCGCTCTTTGTATGCCAGCGCCGTCACTCCCCGCATGTCCATGCCAGTCCGCCGGTTGAACACGATGGGCAACTCGGACAGTTTGGCGGACGCCTCCGCGTATTTGGCGTATTCTGACTCTGTCAGGGTGCCGCCGAACATCAGCAGCCGGGAGGATATCCCCGCTATGTTGGCCGTCAGCCTGCTGGTGCAGTCGTCCGGTGACATCTCCAGGGAGATATACAGCACCTTCACGCCGCGTTTTGCCGCATTGAGGGCGATTTGCATAGCCAGGGCGGATTTGCCCTTTCCGGGCCGCGCGGCGACGATGTGAAACCCGCCGTTGATAAGCCCGCCGCCCAGCAATCGGTCAAATTCCTGCAAGCCGGTCTTGACGTATGGTGTAGGACCACCAGCAAAGCCCTTGTCAACGCGATTTTTAAGGCTCTTCACGGCATCGGAGACTGCCAGGCCCCCGGATACCCCAGCGCCGTCCTGAATCGCCGTGACGGCTTCCTGTGCCGTTCTGAGTGCATCCTGTGGGGATAGCTCCGCTGTTCGTAGTTCTTCCCCCAAGTCTCTGAGTTTCCGGCCCATAGCTGCATCTCGCATTCCAGACACCCACACGTCGATGTTGGCGGTGGTCACGACAGCGTCCATGCAGTCCGTCATGATCTTGCTGGTCACGTTGTCGTTGCGGCTGGATGCGTCCATCAGCACGGACGGAGCATCCGATGGGTCCCCGGCCTCATTCCGCCGCTGGATGGACCGGAACAGCTCTGCGTATTCCGGCACCAGGAAGTCATCCGGGGACAGCTCTGCGGCGGCTTCGTAGCATTCTGGCTGGATGAGCAGCGCGCCAATGACGTTTTGCTCCAGGTAGAGAGAGTCCAGCATACGTCAGTCCTCCTGCGTCCAGCCGCCGGTGTCGGTGTTGTACTTCCAGTGAGGACCCGGCTTTGCGGACAGTTCGGTCTCTTGCACCTCGTCCTCCCACCGGCCCTGGTTCAGCCATGTGGCCGGATAGGGGATGTACTGGCCGTTATCGCGCTGCCATTGCGCACTGTGCTTCTGGGCCTTGATGGCATTGAGAACGGCGTCCAGCGGCGGCTTCGCCTTGTCGAACGCCTTCCGCGCAGCTGCTTTCCCGGTTTTTCTCGGATACGCCCGCCAAAAAACGTCAAATGCGCTTGCGCAGTTCGGATTGGATTTGGATTCGGATTCGGATTGGATTAAGGCCGCAGATTGCCGCGACTCGCCGCAGATTGCGGCAACTTGCCGCAGATTGCCGCGACTCGCCGCAGATTGTTGCAAAACTGTGTTTTCCGGAGGCTCGGGGAACTTCGGTTTGCAATCTCTGATACGCTGATGCTTGACCCACCCGGGGAACAAAAAGTAGGGCCTCCCGTCCACTGTGTAGAGGGACACGCAGCCTTTTGCCGCCAATTCTTGGAGCGCAGCATCGATATCTTTGATGGATAACCTCTCCCGGAACGGGAAAACACGTCCTTTTATAATAGCGGGGCGGGCATCTCCGCGCCCCGCATCATCCGCTTGCGTAATCAATCCAACCCAAAGCCGAAACTCAAAATCCGAAAGAGCTGCGATTTTTTCTGAGTCGCATAAGCTTTCCTTTATGATTCTATTCGGCATGGCAGGCCTCCGTCAGAACGGCAGGTCGCCATCATCTTCGATCTCGTCAAATTCCTGATCGTCGACTGTGCGGGACTCCTGGGGCTTGCTGTCCCGCTTGGAATCCGCGAAATATACGTTATCGGCCACCACCTCCACGGACTTGCGGCGATTTCCGTCCTTGTCCTGCCAGTCGCGGACCTGAATGCGGCCCTCCACGGCAGCCATGCGGCCCTTGGCAAGGTACTTCGCGGCAAACTCACCTGTATTGCGCCAGGCCACCACGTCGATGAAATCCGTTTCCTTCTCGCCGCTCTGGGACTTGAAGTCCCGGTCCACGGCCATGGTGAAGCTGGTGACAGCGGTGCCGCCCTGGGTGCGGCGCAGTTCAGGGTCCCGGGTCAACCGGCCCATGATGATGACCTTGTTCAGCATTCTGCCACCTCCAGGCGCTCCATGAACTTCTCCAGATCTTTGGCCTTAAAGTAGATACGAGGGTTCCCTCGGGCCACATGATAGCCCTGGATAACGCAGTCGCGCCGCATGGCATCCAGCGTGTCAACACTGATGCTCAACAGCCTGGCCGTTTCGCTTCTTGTGTACAGCAATTTCTTTTCCATCTCTACCTCCTATAGATATGACTTTCCAAACTCGCGCCTGAAATCGTCCTCCGTCCAGCCCTCGTCCTTCATGATCGTCAGCTGTCCGTACCGACGCAATCGCCGCATCTGGTCGCCGTTCCGGTGCACGGCGGACTTCCCGTTCCTGTGGCACCTGTCACCGCAGAGCCACACCACCGCGCCGTATTTCTCGCTTTTGCCGCGGTAAGCACCCCCGAAAATGTGGTGACGCTCCAGCGGGTCCTGTGCGCCGCTCCTACCGCACAAAAAACATCTTCTTTCATTCATCGATATCGTACTCCGTCCCGTCCGATACAAACTCCGGGCATTCCGTGATTCTGTACGACGGTATTCGTCCGCACAGCAGCGTTGGCACTGCGGTCCATCCGGGGACTGGCTCAAAACGTTTTGACCAAGAGCACCCGCCGCATGCCTTGGCGCATCCCCAGCACAATTGCGGCTTTTCAACTTCTGTAAAGATTGCATCCATGGGCCACCCAGCCTTCCAGCGCTTGCGGATTAAATCCGGGCTGATTCCGGTAATTATGGCCCAGTCACATACGCTCTTCTTCTCGCCGTTCCAAGTAAGGAAGGTCGGCGTAACCCGGTGTTTGATGCACCCGCAGGACTTTTTGTGCCCTCTGCGTAAGTTCGTGCCCAGAGCAACCGCCTTGTTTCCGCAATCACACTGGCACACCCAATATGTGCTTCTCATTGCCGACGTGCGGGAGATGGGGTATAGCGCTACCAGTTTCCCGAACCGCTGCCCGGATATGTCCTTGGTCCGGGGAAACGTGCGTTGTTTCATTTTGCGGCACCCCACTCTCTGTCAAGCTGGCTGTCCATGAGCCGGATTTGCAGTTTCATGGAGTTTATTGCCTCCATAGCGGATTTGTACACCACTTCTGCACAGTCCCGCTCAAACCGCAGACCGGCTATCTGTGTGGACCCTCGGCAAATATCGGAGATGATCGTCACCGGCGTTCCCTTCTCGCGCTCATCGAGGATGCGCCGCGCGAGGGCTATGCGGTAGGCTTTTTCAGCTTCCGCATATTTCTGCCCGCGCTTTTTCAGTTCCGCAATGGCCACGTCCAACATCCGGCTCTTGTTGCCGATCTCTGTAACCAAATCGTTCATGGCTTATTCTCCGCATTGATGGCCCGCGCGCAAGCCAAGCAGAGCTGTTGCTTGTACTTGGCTGTGGACCTGGCGACGATATCAGCGACGGGCAATTCTCTCCCGTTAACCGTTTGGGGCAGGATGACGCGCCCGCACCTGTCGCAGATAGGGCCGTTAGGCTCCTGCGGTCTGGCTTGCTCTTTCCCTGCAGAGGGATTCTCTGCGCGAAGATGCTCATCCCGCTTAGGAGTCTCGTTGTACTTGCCGTACTTGCTCTGGTCGGTGTCCCAGTAAACATCGGCACCAAACCCAAGAGCCTTGCAAGCCACAGAGATCGCATCTGTCAGGGCCATCTTGAAGCATTCGTCGGAAGTGTGCGTACCATTCTTGTCTTTGCCAACGAACGAGTTACCGCCGGTCCCCGGTATTGCATCAGACCAGGTATCGCCTACCTTAATGTACAGGTTAATGTCCAGAAATGCGGCGATATCGCCATTTGCGCCGTTTTCAAGGCGCTTGTCTGTGATCTCGTACTTCCAGCCGATGCCGCAGGGGCCAAACTGCTCAGTGAGCGCCTTAATGCGCCACATGGGGTTAATGTCCGTTTTCCCCTTCAATGGGCCTCCGGCAATGGGCTTTTTGGCATTCTCCGGGACCTTGCGCACTGCGTTATAGATTGCGAGGTTATCCATCACTTCACCCCCATACTGCGGCCCTGGACGAGCCGTGCACCGTCGATTTGCGCACCAGACTTCATCAGCCGGGCCAAGTCAGTCTTGCTCACCGTGGGGGCCGGGTAGGCAACCTCATCCCCGTGGCCGTTTGCCACCATCCACGCCACCGCAGCGGCCATGTCATCCATCTCAACGCTCGTGGTGTTGCGGAAGCTGACGGAGCACTTGGCCGTGGAGAACTTTTCCCCGTTGAGGACAGACTCCAGATAGCGCTTTTTGCTCTCTGCCGCGCGTTCCAGGGACTGACGGCGGGCGGCAAGCGACTTCTCCTCCTCCAGGATGGCCTTGGCCTCGGAGAGGTCGTTCTTAATCCAAAGGGCAATATTCTCGATTTTGCGGTCGCGCTCCATGCTCAGTTCCGCGAGTTTGTCAAAATCGAGAACTTCGCCGCTTTCCGCGTCTACGCATTCGGCGATCGCGGAATCAATCTGATACAGATTCAAATTCTTTCTCCTTTCGCAATGTTGTCCAGCGTAGCGCCATCCAGAAGGTCGGCCAGGTATTCGCGCTCAGCTCTGTTGAAATCGCTGACGAACAGCCGGAGAAGCCCTTTGACACGCAGCTTGCACTTGCGGCACACCGGGTCCTGTGCGTTCTTCGCGCCGTGGCAAGACGGGCACTCGTCAGCCGTGTACTCATACGGATTCCCAAGCTCCGTCCCGCAGCGAGGGCAATAGTACGCGATGCTGTCTCCGTATTCTTCGGAGTACTCTCGTTTGCGGATGGGTTCCTCAAACACAGCGTCGCACTCATCACAGATGTACATCATCTGGCCTCCTTTTCTGCCAAACGGCGTTTTTTCTTGTAGTACGCGTTATCCGCAGCAACCAAACCTGGGTTTTCCTGCCTGCGGCACCTTGCGTATGCAGCGCGTTCTTCGCGGTGCGCCTCGTTGTATCTCCGGCACCGTTCGGCGTTATCGCGCTTCCGTTCGCGATCTTTCCTGCGCTCGTCGGATTTCCCGTCGTACCATCCGATGTGCTTGTACGACGCGGCAAAGCACTTTGAGCTGCAATAATATGTAGTAGCCGCCTTTTTGCCGTCACGGGGGACCTGGCGAACCCACGGCGTGTCTGCCGTCGTGAGGAACGTCTTGCTGCAAGTCCCGCACTCCCGGATGAGCGTCCGGCGGTGCTCTACGATTGACCTTTTACAGTTCACTTCTTCACCCTCTCTTCCAGCAGGAGCCGTACACCCTGGCACAGCACATAGATCAAATCGTTCTGCCAGATGTCGCGATCAATGGCCACTTTGGTCATGCCGGTTTCGATTGCGTCTAAGGCCTCCACCATATCAGAGCGTTTCGCAGGGCGGGCCACCATCTCGCGGTGCGCCTCGTTAGCCTTGATGAGGGCCTGGATGTGTGCGTGCTGGTTGTCGAGGGCATCAGCGGCTGCATGCATTATCGAGCGGATACAACTGCCGTCTCCACATGCCCACGGGCATGAGCTACATGCTCCAGTCTCGTCCGCGCACTTCCGCAGCTCGTCCGCAATTTCCTGCGGGGTAAGTCGGTTCATCGCTTGCCCTCCATCCATTCCACCAGCTTCAGCAGCCCGGAAACGCATGCCCCCACGCCGATGAAACAGAGGATCCATACAATCGTCATTCCGCCACCTCCACGATCTCGCCGCGTCTCAGGGTGTACCAGGTATCCGCTCTGATGGACTCTCCATCAACCCGGGCCAGTTTGGCATCAACGATACCGCCGCTGGCATGCTCGGAAACCACGATCCAGCTTCCAAGTGTGCCTTTTGCGAGACTATCTTGGCCCCACGCCACCGCAATGCACTGTTCCCCGAGGGCGGATGCCCTGCCATCACGCCCGGTGACGGTAGCAGTGCCCCTCACGCCAGATGCGGCGGCGTTGCCCCTCCAGCCAGATGCGGCGGCGTTGCCACTAATGCCAGATGCGGCGGCGTTGCCACTCTCGCCAGATGCGGCGGCGTTGCCACTCCAGCCAGATGCATGATCTTCAGCGGATCCCTTGCACATTTCAAAGATGAACTGCGTCCCGGCCTTGATTACGCCATCCAGCCCGATTTCCGCGCCGATCTTGATTTTCTCGCCGCACACCTTGGAGTCATCGCTATTACGCTGCCCGTTGTCATCGATCTCCACCTCGCAATAGCGGGAATCCGTTGGCGGATAGTATCGAAACGTGTCCAGCGGGTTTTCACATGCGTGGAATCCTTTGCAGCACAACAACGCTCCAGGTTCCCGATATTCTTTGCCTACCTCATACTGAAAACCACGGCATCTCAGGCGCTTGTCGAACCCCTTGAATGCTTTCAGCAGATTTCTGCGCTTGGCAACCCCCTTGTAAGCTTTCATCAGAGTTCCTCCCTTTCCTCAAGCCACCTGTCCACCAGGCGCTTGAAAATCATAAACACCCGACTCCGTCCAGTCTCGATACACAAGCCGAACGGCAGTTTTTCAGCCTGAATCCCGTCGGAAAGCGTCTCTTTGGAGATTTTTACTCCGTTTTCCCGCAGGTACTTTGCGGCCTCGTCGATTGTCATAGTTTTTACCATACTTTCCTCCTTGCCATTGCTCCACGGGTGTGGTATAATACCCGTGAAGAATCCTTGCCAATGCTTCTTCGCCGCCCTGTCAGGTGTCAGCTGACAGGGCATTTTTTACACGCACAGCAGCTGGAACGGATCACGGCCTTGTGCGTTACATTTGTAACTCGTTAATTCTTCCTCCTTTCGTTGTCTCCTCTCCGATGTTGTGATAAAATGCGGATGGAGAGGAGGTGATATACATGATGAAAATTAAAACAGAACGCGCGTTCAAGAGGGCTATGCGTAGAATGATATGCCGTGTCGCCAATGGCAAACGCCCGTTGCCGGAAAAACCCACTCACACAGACCTAGAGGTTTTAGCAGAATGTGTCAAACGCGGGTATATGAGTGTGTGTACCGTTAACGAGAAGGGGGAAATCCCACGCAATATGCTTGGGGTTCCGATGGTCGATTACCTTTCAGAGCCATCAGTGCTTTTGCCGGGGCTAACCTTTCTGCATCCAGACCGCGCAGAGGTCCGGGCTAACATTGCCATCATCGTCAGTACAATTTCCCTGCTGTCAACTCTACTGCCGCCTTTACTACGCTGGCTATCAACGCTAAAAGGCTGAGTATGAGAGCTGCCCAACTTTTGAACTCCCCGCCGTCATCCCGCATTGTGCGCACCCCCCAGCTCATTGCCTTTCCTCACGACGCGGTTGCAGGTCGCATCCTGTTTCCAAACTCCCTCGCCGTCCAGCAGTACGCGCGTATCCTGATTTCGCCGCTCTTGTGTTGCAGCCACAAGTGCGGCGATTTCTTCCGGGGTGACTGCGACATAAATCTCCAACTTGTCCTCCCTTCTTACTTCTCTTCCTCGCCTTCAGCCAGAAGCTCGTCCACGGTGCAGCCGTAGAGTTTGGCCAGTTCCGGCAGCCGCTTGACGGCGGGCGCACATGTACCGTCCTCCCAGAAGTATACCGCAATCCTGGTTACTCCCATTGCGTCGGCGACTTGCTTGGCAGATAGGCCAGCCGCCAGCCGTGCACTCTTAAATCCCAACATTTCACCTCCATTTCATGATTGCCAAGTTTCCCTTGACTGCGGCGCGAATGGCTGATACAATCAAAAGTGGAGGAAAGAGCGAGGAGAAGTGAAACATCCATCTTGAAAGGAGGTTTTACTTTGTCCAAAAACTCTGTCCGGACGTCGCCGAAAGTGGCGTCCAAAGCGGCGAAGGTGTTGCAGAACCCGAAGTCCTCAAAAACGGCTAGGGAAATTGCCGCCTCCACGCTATCCAACCGCCGGTCGAAGTGACCGGTAAGCCGTCCCGGTGTCACAAGCGCCGGGGCGGTTTCCTTTTCGCGTCGCAGTCATTGTGCTTATACTTTCCTCTTTTCCAGGACTGCGGCAAAAGCGTTCTCCATCCGCTCCTGAATGTTGGGCGGATTCCGGTGCCCATTAAGAATGAGGCTTACGTAAGCTTTCGTCACGCCCAGTTCCTCTGCCAGTTCGTCATAGGTGACGCGATTGCAATGCATCTTCCCGACCAACCGGCCAGTCCATTTCTCCGGCAACATATCACCTCCTAAAAATGCAGTTGCAAATGTTAACACACTGTGCTATTATGTATTTGCGAGATAAATAATAGTTTGATGCACGGGCGGAATCCGCCGGGGCTTGGTCTTGTGTTACTTTTTGCAACCTGTGTTCTAATTATAGCGTTAACAAACGGAACTGTCAAGCCTAAAGTGATAACAAACGTAACTTTTACAAAGTGCACAAAAACGGAGGATATGTATTGTGGCATTTTACGAAAACTACGTGAAACTGTGCAATTTGGCGGGGAAATCTCCGTCGGCAGTTGCGGTTGAGCTAAAACTTGGTAAACCCTCTGTTACACGGTGGAAGCACGGGGCAGTTCCCAGGGACACCACCATTTTGAAGATAGCGGGCTACTTTGGTGTTTCAGTGGAAGAACTGACTCAAGACACAAAAAAAGCGCCCACCCCAACAACGGAGAGTGAGCGCAGTAGGCAGATTGCCGCGCGTATCAGTGAGATTGTTTGTCAGCTGTATCCGGAGACACAGGAGAGCTGTTTGCAGTACTTTGAGAGCTTGCTTGCACTGCAAAACGCAGCGCAAGGTCGAGATATTCAGGCTTGAGTTGGGACAGCACGTCCATTATCCTTTCCGTCAAGTAAGTTTGTTCCGACATAAGTAAATCCCCTTCCAAGTAAAAATGTTTTCACCTATTCCCCCAAATAGGACAAATATTGCATACCGCGTTGCCCTATAATAGGCAACAAAGGGATAGATCTTGGGTTATGTTGGCCCCGCCGCCCCCGCACCGGGCGGCAGGGCCGATATAGCAGATAGCCCATCAGGCTGTCATCTGCTACAATTTAAGCATAGCAGTGCTGCGAAACCCTGTCCACGCACAAGATGGGGAATTGCGCGGCCAATATAGGGCAAACAATCCCCGCGCATGAGATTCTGTCCCGCCACAGGTGAAATATACTTTTGGAGGCGAATAACCATGTCTGCGTTGCAGGAAATTGCGGGAAACATTGAGCAATACCCAAAAAGGATTCGCGAGGCAAAGGAAAAGAAACGGTACACCATCAACGACATTGTAGATCTGTCCGGCGTGTCAAAGTCCGCCGTGTCAAAGCTCTTGGACGGGTCACAAATGGACCCGAAGCTCTACAACTCGGTTGCCATGTGCATGGTGCTGGATCTGTCGCTTGACGAGCTGTTCGGGTTGGACAAGCCTATAGATCACCCGGAATCTATGCAGGCCAGGATACACCAACTGGAGCTGGAAAACGCGCATTTGTCCGGTAACGTAAAAAGGCTGGAAGAAGTAAACGCCATACAGAAGGACCAAATGCGCACTCGCAAACCGGTTATCTTCGTACTGATTGGTATGTGCGCCGTGCTGGCCATGTGCCTGGTGGCGTACTTGTTTATTGACTCGCAAATCACGGCTCAAGGGCTTATCCGCAACGGACAGCCTACCGCCGTGGCGTGGTTTGTTATTGCCGTAGCTGCCACTGCGGTGATAGCCTCATCGGTCATCATCTCTATGGCCCTGCGAAAAAAAGTATGAAAAAAGGCCGTCCCACATGGGGCGGCCATGTCACAATATAAAGGAGGATACAATGAGCTGCGTTAAGTGCGGTGGAGTTTTGCCGGACGGTGCTCTGTTTTGCCCATCTTGCGGAAAGCGGCAATCCAAACAATCCCGCAGGGCCATCAAGAGGCCCAACGGATCCGGCACGGTCTATAAACTGCAAGGCCGAAGGAGCCGCCCGTGGGTGGCGGCAAAAAGTAGGGTGATTATAGGATATTACCCCACGCGCAAAGACGCGCTGGAGGCTCTGGAACGCTTGGCGGGGAAGGATTTGACAGAGCGGTATAACATGACCTTCAGGGAAGTATTTGAAGCATGGAAAGAGGAACATTATAAGGAAATAGGCCCCCGTGGGGTGGAGTCATATAACCGGGCTTTTGACGTGTTCCAGCCGCTCCACGATGCAAGATTCCGCAGTTTGCGGACAGCAGACTTTCAGTCGGTCATGGACAAATATGCGGATAAATCCCACAGCACATGCAGCAAGTACAAGCAGCTTGTTACGCAGATGTCCGCATGGGCAATCCGGGAAGAAATTGCAACAACAAACTTTGCAAAATTTATCCATCTGCCAGAAAACGTGAAAAAAGAAAAGGAAATTTTCTCCGACTCGGACATTGAAAAACTGGAGAAAAACGGAAGCGACACCGCGAAAATTATATTGATGCTGATTTACACGGGCATGAGAATCGGAGAGCTTTTCAATCTCCCGCTGGCCGACTATCACGAAACCTACGTCATCGGGGGAGAAAAGACCGCCGCCGGGCGCAACCGGGCCATCCCCATCAGGCCGGAGGGCCGGGCATACTTTGCATACTTTGCCGCCAGGGCGAAGGGTGCGCTTTTGCTGTCCGGCTATACCGGCCAGCAAATACCGGCAAATTTTCGCCGACGGGATTACTACCCGTTACTGGAAAAGCTCAAGATCGAGCGGAAAACTCCACATGCCACACGGCACACCTACGCCAGCTGGGCCAGAAGATCAGGCATGGCCACGGAGATCCTGCAAAAGATATTGGGCCACGCCGACTATTCCACAACGGCAAATATTTATGTCCACACAGACATTCCGGAACTGATTGCAGCTGTAGACACGGCTGATGTAAAATAGCGTGTTACTAACACGTTACTAACAAGAAAAAGCAGGCTATAGAATGGCAGAACTTTTTGGCGGCAAAAGCAAAGAAAAACTCCCGATTTCTTACGAAACCGGGAGTTTTTTGGTGCGCGGTACAGGACTCGAACCTGTGACCCCATGCACGTCAATTATAGCCTAATAGCAAGCATTCGGTATTGTGCGGCATTATGCGGGATTTAACAGCGGTATGCGGATATTTCGGCGTGGGGAGTTGTAAAATCCCGTTCTATCCCGCATCAGTTACTAACTGGTTACTAACAAATTACACCGCCGCAATTCCGTGGTAGTAGGTAGACAGCTTTTCTTTCGGGCCTTTCGCGTCCTTGTCAAACAGGAACGCCTTGGCCATATCCGCAAAGAACTCGGGCTTGTTTACGCCGTACTTTGCCGCCACGGAGCAGTAGTCTGAATACATCATATTCATGGCTACGTTCCAGTCATCCTCGGTGATGTGCGCAAACACGACACCGGCGTTGGCCGCGAGGGGGGTGGTCTGCTGAACAGTCCAATGCCCGCCGGTGGTGCCGTCATCATTTTCCATGTCGGCATTCCATGCTTTAGCATCCTCTTTGGAAAAATCAGCGGACTCGCACATACATTTACCGAGTTTATCGACCTGTTCCCAGCACTCCGCCATGCTACGGACGGCAGCAGCAGAGCGTTCGGACACAGGCAGTTCCATGTACGCAGACAGTTCCTTTTCCAGTTTTTGCTTGTATTCTTTCAGGTCGTCCTTCATGTTGCACCCCTTACAGCTTCTCGACGGTAACGGCCATGTTGTTTACAACTGCCGCAACGCCGCCCAAGGTCAGGGACAGAATAGAGCTTTCACACCCGCAGGCATTGCGGACGATGGCAGAAATGCCAATATTAACAGTGCCGTTTTCGGCGGCGGTCTGGGCCCCCGTCGCTCCGATAATCGGAACGCCGTCCTTTTGCGCGGTGATAGACACGGTGCCAGCCGCTGAGGGAGACAAGGTGCCGGAGACGTTGACGAGGTAATACCCCTGTCCGCACAGTGTAATGGCATTGCCGTCCTGCTTGATGTTGCAGCCGTACCGGCGGGTAGTATTCCCAACAGGGATGATGCCGTCAACCGGGACGGTTGCGCCGGTGGTGTTGGTGGTATAGATTGCAGATTTACTCATAGAATCATTCCTTTCTAATCGGGCTGATTTTTGTCCATTCAAAAATAGCGGGGCGACTAATGCCGCCCCGCATGCCTCGCCGGATAGGGCGTCACTTTATTCCGATTGCCGGAAATCAGATGTTGTTGCAGCCGCTATTGCAGCCGCAAAACGGAGAGGGGCCTGCATTGTAGGTGTATCCGTTGGGATAACGCACTACGCCGCACAGCTGGTCCCTAATAAACAGCTGATTGTTGGCCTGTTCCAGCTGGGCGATACGGCCCTCCAGCTGAGATTTCTCCAGGGCGGCAAACTTGGCGTCAATGTTGGCGTTGACGCTGTCAATAGCCCGCTGCGTGGTGCAGCAGCACTCAGCCATCTGAGCCTGAATGCTGTTGCCGGTCTGCATAATGGTCATGTTGGTGCCATTCTGCGCCAGCGCCATCTCCTTGCCCAGCTGCCCGATGTTGCCCTGCATCTCATAGCCGAGATTGCAGATGCCGTTGCCGATGTTGGTCAGCCGGTCATTCATCTGACCGAACTGCTGACCAAAGAGAATCTCCTGCTGAGACGCTGCCGTGGCATACTGGCCGAACTCGCCCTGACGGTCCCATCCGTTGTTCCCGAAACCAAACATGAAGAGAAACAGCACGACGATCAGGAACCACCCAGACCCCCAACCAGTTTCATCGTTTGAATTACGGGTAACAGCAGCGATGTCGCTCAGAGACATACTGTCCACGAAAATCATCCTTTCTAAAATTTATTACAAACCGTGTCGACCCGGCTTGTTGACAAACAAGAACAAAAACACTATAGTAGTAGTACACTACTTAACCGGGAGGGTATTATATGACTACATGGGCCATTGCCGTCGGATATTACGGAAAGTATGAGGTAAGCAGCGACGGTCGTATCCGAAACATCATTACCGGGAAAATACTGATCCCCAGCGTGTCCAAGACGGGATACCTGTTTGTAAAACTCGATAGGCCCGACCTACCAAGAAAAAACGCCTTTGTTCATCGCCTTGTTGCCGAAGCATTCATTCCAAATCCGCAAAACAAGTCGCAAGTAAATCACAAGGACGGAGACAAAACGAATAACCGGACAGAAAATTTGGAATGGGGCACCCCGGCGGAGAACGTTAGGCACTCATATTCCGTGCTGGGGAAAAAGCCTTCAATGGAAGGGAAAACCGGGGGGCTGAACCGAAACTCTATCCCTGTTTACCAATATGATTTGGACGGTAAGTTTGTAAAGAGTTGGGATGGGATTTCGGCTGCTGCTCGTGCGGTAGGATGCAATCCTTCACAAATCATCAACCAGATAGCCGGAAGAATTGTTACTTGCCACGGATTCCTATGGTCTTATGAAGAGGCTGAACATATTGATGACTCCCGTGTAAAACAGAGAAAAACTCATAAGCATTGGGGTTTATCGTAAAGCCCGGCTTATTTCAGAAATTGCATAAACTCCTTCGCCTTCTGCTGGAGCTGCTGAAACTGCTCTTGGCTCATCTTCCCGCTTTTGAGCATCTCCTCCACTTGTTCCTTCGCCCGCTGCGGGGTCATACCAGCCGCAAACTTGCGGAACTCCGCCAGCATTACAAGGGGGTTATTCGGACTTTTTGCGTTTTGCTGGAGCATCTGAATCATCGGATTTGGCATTTAACATTTCCTCCAATCTTTTCACGCGTTCTTCCAAACTGGTAACATCTACCTTCGCGGGGTCTTGATACGGAGCAATGCTGTATGGAGTAACAGTACAATACCCCGCCCCGTCGCTGACCTTGAGCCACACAATCGGGTCATTCTCGTCCAGGAGTAAGATGGAACTGTTGGGTGCCATGCGGAACGCGTCTGCCCCGTTTCTGCCGTTTACTCTGGTGATTTGGCACGCTTGCTGTGATGCTTGCCCGTATTGCCCCATGTATGGGGCACCGTATCCCTGCTGATATTGGTTGTTGAATCCGTACATCGCCAGCCCTCCTTTGCTTATATGGTACAAAAAAATCGCCCATTCAGATGGCCTGTAAAAGGTCTCTGAATGGGCGATCATGTCCAAGTGAGGTCTATTGATTTGTCAGCGCGTCAACAATTTTCGACAATGCCCTGCGGCGGTTTCTCTTGACGCTTTCCGGCGAGACGTGAAGCGCGTTGGAAACTTGGATATAAGACTTTCGGCGGATATCGCACAAAATAATGCACGATTCCTCATCTTCTGGCAAATCGAAAGATTGGACAAATTCCAAAGCTCTCTTAGGAGCCATGTTGGAAATGTAGTACCGAACGGCTTTGCGACTATTATCCATGGCAAAATAAAAGCCGTGGGCGTGCGGGCGCAATGCGCGGGCAGGGAGCGCGGCGTTACGTCACTCCCCGCCGTCCAGAATGTTTCTTACTTCTTCCCCTGTACGATGAACCCACTAAACCCGGCCGTTTTCAGGCGGTCCAGCATCTTATCGGCGTTGGCGCGGACGGCGAAGGCACCCACCTGGACCCGGTACAGGGTATCGCTCTGGGCAGGCTCGGCGGGCTTGGGAGTCTCTTGCTTGGCCGGGACGTATTTTACGCCCAGGTACTTGCACAGGCCCTTGGCGATGGCCTCACCGATGGCCGTGGTGTGCTCCACGATCCACTTGGCGCCCTCGGCGGTGTCGTGGAACTCGCACTCGCAGTACACCGACGGCGCATTAGGTACACGCACCTCGTAGTAACTGGCCTTCTGGATGTTTTCGGAGGTGCCTGGGGACAGCGGGGCCAGCTCCGCGAACACCGCCTTGCAGGCGTCGTAGCCCTTGCCGGGGATAGCAAAGCAGAACATCCGGGTGCCCATGACCTTGCCGTTAAAGGCGTTGGTGTGGACGCAGTTGTGGATGTCCGCGTGCCAGGCGTCGGACTCGGCGCATCGCTGGGCCATGGTGGTGCCGAAGGCAGCCAGCTTCACCTCCACGCCGCTGCGGCGCAGAGCGGCAGCCTCCGCTTCGGCGATCTTCTGGCACTGGACGTGCTCATTGGTATTGCCCCAGGCATAGCGGTTTTCCGTCTGGTCGCTGGGGGAAATGTAGACCTTCTTACTCATTGTTGTCGTCCTCCTCTCCCGGCAGATTGTCCGCCGCCGTGTCCTCGGTGTGTACCTTCAACTTCTTCAGCAGGGCCTGGAGGAATCCGGGCACCGGCGCACCGATGGCCGACACATTCTCCAGAATGGACAGCAGCTCGTTGATCACCAGCCAGATAATGACGATGCTGGCAAACAGGAACCCCACCGGCCAGTCCCAGCCCAGGGCGTCGGCTCCGTAGCGCAGCAGCCAGTCTACCACAGCGGCCACGGTGACGATGACCAAGTAGCCCACCTTCTTCAGGATGCCCCGCAGGCCCACCCGGGAGGACAGTTCCCCGGCGTTCCATGCCTTGGTCATGCCGGTGGCGTAGTCCAGCAGCATCACCACCACCAGCACCAGCACCGGCACCAGCAGCTGCACCCCGTAGGCACACAGCGCCCCCAGGGC
>ENA-OPWY01000204-OPWY01000204.1-human-gut-metagenome-genome-assembly--contig:-NODE-204-length-41483-cov-5.777325_pt1 | contig 41483 bp, 43 predicted proteins | sample MGYA00241515_ERZ502022 | MGnify/ENA primary metagenome ERZ502022 (study PRJEB25962, sample SAMEA2043045) | human gut metagenome | biome: human gut; feature: human-associated habitat; material: faeces...
TTCTGTTGCACTATCCCTGGAGTCGCCTCCGGCGGCCGTTAGCCGTTATTATTGCTCTGTGAAGCCCGGACTTTCCTCGCACAGTGCCTTTCGGCAGCTGCTCGCAGCTGTTCAACACACTCACACATTTATTTTATACCTTTTTTGTACAAAAGTCAAATGAATTTTGTGATTTTTACTTGATATAACGGCTTTTTAGGGGTATAATGAAAGGGAAATTATTATAAGGAGTTACCGATATGGATATCAGAAAAGAATCACTCAAAAAACACTATGAGTGGAACGGTAAGATTGAAGTTGTTTCAAGAGTTCCGATTAACTCGGCTGAAGACCTCTCTCTTGCCTATACTCCGGGTGTTGCAGAACCGTGTCTTGAAATTCAGAAGGACTATGACAAGTCTTTTGAACTCACAAGAAGAAACAACCTTGTTGCCGTTGTAACCGACGGTACAGCTGTTCTCGGTCTTGGTGACATAGGTCCTGAGGCAGGTATGCCTGTTATGGAGGGCAAATGTGCGCTTTTTAAGGAATTCGGCGATGTTGACGCATTTCCTATTTGCGTAAGAAGTAAGGATGTTGACGAAATTGTAAACGCAATTTACCTTATCAGCGGTTCATTCGGCGGAATCAATCTTGAGGATATTGCCGCTCCGAGATGCTTTGAAATTGAAAAGAAGCTCAAAGAGAAGTGTGATATTCCGATTTTCCACGATGACCAGCACGGTACTGCTGTTATTGTTGCCGCAGGTCTTATCAACTCACTCAAGCTTGTTCACAAGAAGCTTGACGAAATCAAGGTTGTTATGAACGGTGCAGGTGCGGCAGGTATTGCAATTGCAAAGCACCTTCTTAATATGGGTGTAAAGGACATTACTCTTTGCGACAGTAAGGGTATTATCTGCAAGGGTGATCCGAGACTTAACGCTGTTAAGCAGGAAATGGCTGAAATTACTAACCTTTCTCACCTTGAGGGCTCGCTTGCAGATGCAATGAATGGTGCTGATGTATTCCTCGGAATTTCTGCCGCAGGTTGCGTAAGCGAAGAAATGGTTAAGTCAATGGCTAAGGATCCTATTCTTTTTGCTATGGCTAATCCTACTCCCGAGATTATGCCTGACATTGCTAAAAAGGCAGGTGCGGCTGTTGTAGGTACAGGCAGAAGTGACTTTCCTAACCAGATTAATAATGTACTTGCTTTTCCGGGTATTTTCAGAGGAGCTCTCGACTGCCGTGCAAGCGATATTAACGAAGAAATGAAAGTTGCCGCATCTTTTGCAATTGCTTCACTCGTGAGCGATGAAGAGCTTAATGCAGATTATATTCTTCCCGAGGCATTTGACAAGAGAATCGGCAAAACTGTTGCTGAGGCTGTTAAGAAGGCCGCTGTTGAATCAGGCGTTGCAAGAATCTGATAAGATTTGCAAATAAATATTTTAAGAGAAAGAAAAAGAGGAAAACAATGAAAAAGACAGTTACTTTATTGGTACTGATTTCAATGCTGTTCTCCACTGTTTTTCTGTTCACCGGATGCGGTGATTCATCGGTTAAGGAAATTAAGACTGCCGATGATATCAAAGGAGCATCCGTAGGTGTTCAGACAGGTACAACAGGCGATACTTTTGTATCTGACTATGAGGCTGACGGCACCAAGGTTATGCGTTACAGCAAGGGTGCCGACGCTATCGTAGCTCTTACACAGAATAAAATCGACTGTGTTGTAATTGACAGTGAACCGGCAAAGGAATTTGTAAAAGCAAATGCAGGACTAAAAATTCTTGATGAACCTTTTGCGGAAGAGCAGTATGCAATCTGCATTTCAAAGGAAAATCATGAACTCACCGAAAAAATCGACAAAGCTCTTGCAGAGCTTAAAGACGAGGGCGTTCTGGACAAAATCAAAAGCTATTACATAGAGGGTAATACTGATACCGTACCCTATGAATCACCTAAGGATATCAAGTATGACGGTGAACTTCATATGGCTACGAACGCTGCTTTTCCACCGTATGAATATGTTGAAGGCGGTAAAATTGTCGGTCTTGATCCGATGATGGCTACAGCAATCTGTGACAAGCTCGGTAAAAAACTTGTTATTGATGATATGGAATTTGATTCTGTTATCACTGCTGTTCAGACCGGCAAAGACGATTTCGGTATGGCAGGTATGACCGACACACCGGAAAGAAGAAAAAATATCGACTTTTCAACTTCATATGCCAACACAACTCAGGTTATTATCGTAAACGACAGTGCGTCGGGCAGTTTGTTCGGCAATCTCGGCGAAAGCTTTAAAAACACATTCATCACAGATAACAGATGGCAGCAGCTTTTAAGCGGTTTGCTTGTAACCCTTGAAATCACATTGTTTGCAGCTATTATCGGTGTTATTATCGGTTTTGTCATTGCTCTTGTAAGAGCTACTCACGATATTCAGCTTGACAAGAGAAAATGCAGGAGCTTCGGTGATTGTGTTCTGAAATTCTTTAATGCGATTTGCAACATCTACATTACTGTTATCAGAGGCACACCTGTTGTAGTTCAGTTGATGATTATGTATTACATTATTCTTGCATCTGTAAGAAACGGTATCTTTGCCGCAATCATTGCATTTGGTATGAACTCTGCCGCTTATGTTGCAGAAATTGTTCGTTCGGGTATTATGGCTGTTGACATCGGTCAGACTGAGGCAAGCCGTTCACTCGGTTTTAACAACAGACAGACAATGACAATGGTCGTTCTTCCGCAGGCTATTAAAAATGTTCTTCCTGCACTCGGCAATGAAATTATTACACTTCTCAAAGAAACTTCGGTTGCAGGTTATGTTGCACTTGCAGATATCACATATGTTGGTAATATGATTCGTTCAAGAACTTACGAGGCATTCTTCCCGCTTATTACGGTTGCATTGATTTACCTTGTAATTGTACTTGTGCTTTCGTACATCCTCAGAAGATTTGAAAGGAGATTGAAAAAGAGTGAAAGATAACGCATTAATCTCCGTAAGAGGACTTGAAAAATCATTCGGTAAGGATATTCAGGTTCTTAAAGGTATTGATATTGACATTTTTAAAGGCGATGTAGTTGTTGTTCTCGGTCCGTCAGGCTCGGGTAAATCAACTTTTCTCCGTTGCCTTAACAGACTTGAAGAACCTACAGGCGGTCACATTTTCTTTGAGGGTACAGATATTACGGATCCTAAGGTTAATATAAATGTTCACCGTCAAAAAATGGGAATGGTGTTCCAGCAGTTTAACCTTTTCCCCCACAAGACTGTTATTGACAACCTTACAATGGCCCCTGTCAAGCTTCTTGGCAAGAGCAAAGATGAGGCTAAAAAAGACGCTATGGATCTTTTGGAGCGTGTAGGACTTGCCGAAAAGGCAAACGCATATCCGAACCAGCTTTCAGGCGGTCAGAAACAGCGTATTGCAATTGTAAGAGCACTTGCTATGAATCCCGATGTTCTCCTTTTTGACGAACCGACATCTGCACTCGACCCCGAAATGGTCGGCGAAGTTCTTGATGTTATGAAAGAACTTGCCAAGGCAGGTATGACAATGGTTGTTGTTACTCACGAAATCGGCTTTGCAAAGGAAGTTGCAACCGATGTTGTATTTATTGACGACGGTGTTATCAAAGAAAAGAACAATCCGCAGGAGTTCTTCAATAATCCGCAGGACGACCGTTTAAAGGAATTTTTATCAAAGGTTCTTTAATTTTAAACAAAAATCAGAGGATTTCAGTTTTCGCTGAAATCCTCTTTTTTAATTACTTATCTATTTGATTACCGTAAATATATTCTTTGGCTTTTGATATGAGTATTGATTTTTTGTTTGGAACATTTGCATCTACTACAAGCATTAGCAAATAATCGAGAATATTTCCGACATCTCTTCCCTCTTTTACGCCAAGGTTTAAAATATCTTTGCCGTTGATATCAAGCTGACTCAGCTTAAAACATTCGTTATCTTTGATTATTTCATTAAGATGTGTTTTAGCCGTTTCAAGATATCCGAGCTTTTCTTCTCGCTGATATTCAGACTGGGCAGATATATCGGCGTGTTCGACCTCTAACAACTGCTTTGTAAGGTCTGTACCGAGTACATTCATAACCTTTTTCATAAGCTTTTTACTGCCGTTAAAACGGACATCATGATATTCAATAAGCAGAAGAGTTTTGTTAATAAAATCAGACGGTAATCTTAGTCTGTGCAGAATTTTGTCTGCAATTTTTTTACTTTCAAGCTGATGTCCCTGAAAATGCGATTGACCGCTGTTGTCGGTGGTTTTAACAGAAGGCTTGCCGATATCATGCAGAAGCATTGTCATACGAAGTATGGGATTCGGCTCAATTGTACCGAGCGCAGTCAGGGTATGTTGCCACAAATCATACGAATGATGAATGTTGTTCTGATTGAAATTGAACATAACCGTAATTTCAGGGATAATAACAGCAATAGTTTCTCGGTAAGCGTCAAGAATTTTTACGGCATCCTTACCGCAGATGAGCTTTAGAAATTCCGAAATCACACGCTCTGTTGCAATGTTTTTTAGCAAGTCTGCATTTTTAAATATAGACTTTGATGTGTTCGCTTCAATTGAAAATCCGTAAACAGAGGCAAAGCGTAATGCCCGCAAGATTCGCAGAGCATCCTCGTTAAAGCGTGTATCGGGATTTCCGACACAACGGATAATTTTATCTTTAAGGTCATTTTTACCGCCGTATGGATCGACAAGACCGTATTCAGTGTTATATGCCATTGCATTTACCGTAAAGTCACGGCGTCGCAAATCTTCGTTTATGTTTCGTGTAAAGCTTACGCTGTCCGGATGACGGTTATCGGAATAATCACCGTCAATACGGTAGGTTGTGATTTCATAAACTTCACCGCCGCATACAACGGAAATTGTGCCGTGTTTGATACCTGTATCAAAAGTATGATAAGCCTCAAAGCATTTTTTTGTCTGCTCGGGCAAAGCGTTTGTACAAATATCTGTATCATGCGGAGTCAAACCGAGAAGATAATCACGAACACAACCGCCTACTATAAAAGCCTCATAGCCTTGATTATTCAGTTGTTTGATTAATTTTTCAGCGTTTTTGTTTATTTGCATTTCTTTTTGCAGTCAGTTTAAGATGACTTTCCTTTTTGAATTTTTCTATATAGTGCTGTGCTATATTGTAGAATATATTAAATACAATAAATGTGCCTACAGCAAAGATTACAAGCAATATGATGTTTTCAAACGTAAGCGGTGCAAGTGAGAACAATCCGCCGAAGAAGATTGAACCGATTATTATTCCCGCGGAACATCCGATGACCATAACGGCTCTGAGCGGATTGAACGGGATTGATAATCTGATTACAAGCAGCATACATGAAAATGCAGTAAGATATACGCAGAGAGTTGAAAACTGTGCCTGCGGCATATCCGTCATATACTTTAAAATTGCGAGTAATATTGTATCTGCCGAAATACAAAAAGCTGTTGGGAGTGATCTTGCTATTATATTTACGGTGAAATTACCTTTTACTATATCTTTATTCGGTTGAAGTGCGAGAACAAATGATGGCAGTCCAACTGTTAATGCACCGACAAGCGTAAGCTGTATCGGTTCAAAGGGATATCCTGTGCGAAAGAATATGAAGAAAATTGAAAGTATAACCGAATAAATCGTCTTTACAAGATAGAGTGCAGAGCTTCGTTCAAGGTTATTGATTGTTCGTCTGCCCTCTGCCACAACGCTCGGCATTGCACCAAAGTCATTATTAACAAGTACAAGCTGTGACACATTTCGTGCGGCATCACTGCCCGACGCCATAGCTACGGAGCAATCCGCCTCTTTGAGTGCGAGAACATCATTTACTCCGTCACCTGTCATAGCAACCGAATGTCCGTGCTTTTTAAGGGCAACCACAAGCTTTTTCTTTTGAGCCGGAGTTACTCTGCCAAACACATTACAACGCTCTGCCGCATCTTCAAGCTCTTCATCTGTTGTTACGGTTGACATATCGATTGCATTTTCTGCACCCTCGATTCCTGTGTCAATTGCAATATTTTTAACAGTTTTAACGCTGTCGCCTGAAATTACCTTTAAGGTGACACCCTGTTCCTTAAAATATTTTACCGTTTCATTTACATTATCACGAAGTTTATCCTTGATAAGAATGAGTGCAAGCGGTTTTAAATCATCAGGCAATGAGTCTTTGTCCGGTTCACTATCGCTTTCGGCAAGAACAAGGATTCTGACGGTTTGATTTATCTTTTCAATCTCAGAATACACCTCGGAATACTTTTCTCTGCTTTTTAAAATACATTCAGTCGCACCGACTATGTAGGTCTTGCCGTTTTCAAATGTACCTCCCGACCATTTTGTTTCGGACGAAAAATCGCAGAATTTATTGCACTCATACGGTGAAACGGAATCCGAATAGTCACGAAGTGCATATAAAGTTGCATTCAGTTCATCGGACGCTTTTACAATTGAAGAAAGTGCTTTCTTGATTTTATTTTCATCAGCCCCAAACGGAATGACACCTGTTACCGTCATTTCGTCTGTTGTAAGCGTTCCCGTTTTATCAAGACAAAGCACATCAACTCTTGCAAGTGTTTCAATGCAATACATTTCTTGTACAAGCACCTTTTTGGATGAAAGCCTGATAATTGATACTGCAAGAACAGAACTTGTAAGAAGAATCATTCCCTTTGGAATCATACCGACAAGCGACGCAACAGTGCTGATTACAGCAGACTGCAATGTTGCATCGGGCAAGGTGAATTGTCGAATAAAAAATGCAATGCCGATTGGGAAAAGTACAAATGTACAGATTTTGATAATGAAATTGAATGACTCCATAATCTGAGAATTTACTTTTTTAATATATTTGGCTTCGTTATTTATCTTTGCGGCATAGCAATCGGCTCCGACCTTTACAGCCTGAGCATAGCATTTTCCTGCCGCAATAAAACTGCCCGAGAGCAGTTCATCTCCGACATTTTTTTCAATGAGATTTGATTCGCCTGTAAGCAAACTTTCGTTGACTCTGCAGTTGCCGTCGCATACAATGCAGTCGGCAGGAATCTGGCTTCCTCTTGAAAGCACAAGAATATCATCAAGAACAATCTCATCTTTACTTATTTCTGCAATTTTACCGTTTCTGAGAACATTGATTTTTTTCTCAGACAAAATAGTCAGCTTGTCAACGCTTATTTTGGAACGAATTTCCTGAACTATACCTATAATTATATTTGCGATAACAACACCGATAAAAAGCATATTCTTGTGTGAACCCACAAAAATCAATGCCGCAAGCAAAATTACATTTATCAGATTGAAAAGCGTAAATAAATTATCACAAAATATTCTTTTGATTGATTTGGTTTTAATATTAGTTGAAATATTTACCTTTCCCTCATTTACACGCTGTTGAACTTCGGAATCGGTAAGACCGACAAGGTTAGAATTTATGTTTTCCATATATACCTCATAATAAGAAAATGATATAATTTCAGAAAATAATTTACAATGCACGGCTGTTTATCGCCTTTTCGGAAAATCCTCTGCCAGTAACATTTTTAATATTTTCATCAACGCACTAATCTATATTATAAATGCAAATCATAATAAAGGCAACGGAAAGAAGGTGAATTTTTTGCGAAAATTTAAAGAAATTATATCAGTTGCCCTGATTTTCACATTATTATTTACTGTTTCGACTTTTTCGCCTTATGCCGCTGATGATAAAAATGAGGTTTACATTGGCGGTGAGGCTTTCGGAGTTAAATTTTATGCTAACGGAGCAATGATAATCAAGCTTGAAAGCTACTACGACGGTGAAAAATATGTTTGCCCCGCAAAAGACGGCGGACTTAAAGTAAACGATATTATAAAGAAAGTAAATAATACAAAAATCAGCACAAATGAAGAATTAAAGTCTGAAATTGAAAAATCAAACGGCAATGAAATTACTGTTGAAATTGACAGAAACGGCAAAACCGAAAACAAAACCGTTTTACCGATTAAAAATACTGTGGGAGTATATCTCCTCGGTGCGTGGGTTCGTGACAGCTGTGCAGGCATCGGAACTATGACCTATTATGATGACAGCAATAATTATTTTGCCGCACTCGGTCATGGAATATGCGACTGTGACACGGCTGCTTTGTTACCGTTAAAATCGGGAGAAGCGGTTCGGGCTGAAATCAGCGGAATTGAAAAAAGCGTCTGCGGTAAAGCCGGCAGTCTATGCGGATATTTTACCGATGCTAAGTTTGGTAATTTGAGCGTAAACACCCCTTTAGGAATTTTCGGAGATTTAACGAGTGAAAATTATAAAAGAAACAAGAAATATCTGATTGCAAATGACGATGAGGTAAAAACAGGAAAGGCTGTTATGGTAACAACGCCTGTCGGAGATACGCCGCAGGAATATGATATTGAAATCAAAAGAATATGCAACCGTGATATGACATCAAATGAAAATTTTGTCATAAAAATAACCGACAGTAGATTGCTCGAAAATTGCGGCGGTATTGTACAGGGTATGAGCGGCAGTCCGATAGTTCAAAACGGTAAAATTATCGGCGCTGTTACCCATGTTTTTCTGAATAATCCCAAAGAGGGTTACGGTGTATTTGCACAATATATGGCAAATCGCTACAATAATCAGCACTAAATATATGATGGTTTGTTCATTTTTGATTTAGTAACGCAAAATATAAAACTTTTTTCTTAATTTTTCAAAAAAGTTTTATGGAAGGTATTGCCAACTTTGCCATTTTGTGGTAATATTAGTACAACAAAAATTACTGGGGGAAATCACAATGAACAACAAAATAAAACTAATCGTAACTGATGACGCTTCCGAATTTACGCAGGAAAATCTTAATATCTTACAGAGTAAGAATATTTCCGTTATTTTCTGCGCAAAAGACGGAGAAGAATTGTGCGATAAAATTAAAAGAGAAAGTCCTGATGTTGTACTGATGGATTCATTTATGACAAGGCTTGATGCGATCGGTGTTATGAGAAGCATTACACGAGAAAGCACGAAAGTGCCTGTGTTTATGGTGTATTCGTCATTCCACAGCACTGTTCTTGAGCGTGAAATTATGAATTCGGGCGCATCGTATTTTGTGTTGAAGCCGTATAACATTTCCGAATTAAGCACCATTATCAGCGATTTGTCGGATTTGAGCAAGAAAAACAATTTTGGCAAAGGCAGAGTTATTGACGCTTTCGGAATTGAAATGAAAGTGACCGATATTCTCCATGAAATAGGAGTTCCGGCTCACATCAAAGGCTATCACTATCTGCGTGATTCAATCATTATGTCTGTTGAGCATCCTGAAATTATCAATGCCGTGACAAAACAGCTCTATCCGTCGGTTGCCAAAAAGTACGAAACAACTTCTTCACGGGTTGAAAGAGCTATAAGACACGCAATTGAGGTTGCATGGGATCGAGGTGACATTGATGTTCTGAACTCATATTTCGGATATACAATTCACAACGACAGAGGTAAGCCCACAAACAGCGAATTCATTGCCATGATTTCTGACAAATTAAGACTGCAGATTAAAAATGCAGGCTGAAAAAAGAGCCGCTCGTTAAGAGTGGCTCTTAATATATTATTTAGTTTTGCCGATATCGTGTCTGTAATGAGCGCCTTCAAAGGAAATTTTTTCTACTGCTGCATATGCCTTTTCAAGTGCCTCATCAAGTGTATCTGCTGTTGCAGTAACACCGAGAACTCGACCGCCGTTTGTATAGAACTTTCCGTTTTCGTACTTAGTGCCAGCATGATAAACGATTGCACCATCGACACCGCCGTTATCATTAAGACCGAACATCTCTATACCTTTTTTGTATGAAACAGGATATCCGCCGCTTGCCATAACAACACAAGCTGCAGCACCGTTGTCCCATTCAATGTCAAGGTCGGAAAGCTTTTCGTCAATAACAGCCTCACAGATATCTACAAGGTCAGTTTTAAGTCTTGGAAGAACAACCTGAGCCTCAGGATCGCCGAAACGGGCATTGTATTCAATAACCTTTGGACCGTTTGGTGTAATCATAAGTCCAAAGTACAGACAACCCTTAAAAGGTCTGCCCTCTTTATTCATCGCCTCAATTGTAGGGATAAAGATTGTATCCATACATTCCTTGGCAATCTCATCTGTATAATACGGGTTCGGGCTGATTGTGCCCATACCGCCTGTGTTAAGACCTTCGTCATTATCAAAAGCACGCTTGTGGTCTTTTGAGCTGACCATAGGTTTTACGCACCTGCCGTCTGTAAATGCAAGAACAGAAACCTCGGGACCTGTAAGAAACTCTTCGATAACGATATTGTTACCTGAGTCGCCAAACTTCTTGTCCTCCATAATTTCTTTGACTGCTTCAATTGCCTCATCAACAGATTGAGCAATAATTACACCCTTGCCAAGTGCAAGACCGTCAGCCTTTACAACAACGGGAGCGGTATTTTCGTTCTTTATATAGTCAATTGCTTTCTGAGCGTCATTGAATACTTCATACTTTGCAGTAGGTATGCCGTATTTCTTCATGAGATTTTTTGAGAAAACCTTTGACGCCTCAATAATAGCGGCATTTGCATTAGGACCGAATGCTCTGATTCCAGCCTCCTGCATAGCGTCAACCATACCGTCAGCAAGCGGATCATCAGGAGCTACAAAAACGAGGTCAATTGCATTGTCCTTTGCAAACTTAACCATATTTTCTTTATCCATAACTCCGATATTAACAAGCTCGGCATCTCTTGAAATACCGCCGTTGCCGGGAGCGCAATAAAGCTTTGTGCATTTAGGACTTTCAAGAAGCTTTTTAATTAAAGCGTGCTCTCTGCCGCCCGAACCAATCATTAAAATTTTCATAACCGCACCTCTATCAGTGATGGAAAAGACGAATACCCGTAAATGACATTGTCATATTGTACTTATTGCAGGTTTCAATAACATTATCATCACGAATTGAACCGCCCGGCTGTGCAACAAATTTAACACCTGAACGCTTAGCTCTTTCAATGTTGTCACCGAATGGGAAAAATGCGTCAGAACCGAGTGAAACACCGTCAAATGTTGCAAGCCAAGCCTTTTTCTCTTCCTTTGTAAGAGGTTCGGGCTTAGTTTTGAAGAACTGCTGCCATATACCGTCAGCAAGCACATCCTCATAATCATCAGAGATGTAAACATCAATAGTGTTATCTCTGTCAGGACGGCGGATGTTGTCAACAAACGGAAGGTTCATAACCTTCGGATGCTGTCTGAGATACCAGATATCAGCCTTATTGCCTGCAAGTCTTGTGCAGTGAATTCTTGACTGCTGACCTGCGCCTACACCGATTGCCTGACCGCCCTTTGCGTAGCAAACAGAATTAGACTGAGTATATTTAAGAGTAATAAGAGCAACAAGAAGGTCACGCTTAGCTTCCTCTGTAAGATTCTTATTATCTGTTACAATGTTCTGAAGGAGCATTTCTTCGTCAATTTTGAGTTCATTTCTGCCCTGTTCAAATGTAATGCCGAAAACATCCTTATGCTCAATAGGAGCAGGAACATAGTTCGGGTCGATTTTTACGACATTATAGTTGCCTTTCTTTTTTGACTTGAGGACTTCAAGAGCCTCGGGAGTATAGTCAGGAGCAATAATACCGTCAGAAACCTCTCTCTTGAGGAGGATTGCAGTCTGAACATCGCAAGTATCGGAAAGAGCCACCCAGTCACCGTATGACGACATTCTGTCTGCACCTCTTGCCATTGCATATGCGCTTGCAATCGGAGAAAGCTCAAGGTCATCTACAAAGTAGATTTTCTTGAGTGTGTCAGAAAGCTCAGTTGCAACTGCCGCACCGGCAGGACTTACATGCTTGAATGATGCAGCCGCAGGAAGACCTGTTGCCGCTTTGAGTTCCTTTACGAGCTGCCATGAGTTAAATGCATCAAGAAAGTTGATGTAACCGGGTTTGCCGTTAAGAACCTCAACAGGAAGATCTTTGCCGTCCTGCATGAAAATTCTCGAAGGCTTCTGATTCGGGTTACAGCCGTATTTTAAAGCAAGTTCGTTCATTGGATTCATCCTTTCCGAAAAATAAATTAGTTGTTTTTATTGATAATTCTTGACTCTGCCTTATTTGAAGCAATGTCAATATAGCGTACAAAAAGTGAAACCTTGTTATCCTCATTGAGAGAATTCCAGATTTTCTCGGCAAATGTGTCAATATCATCGTTACCGATTTCTACGAGTGTAGGTTCACCCTCAAAGCTCGGAAGCGGATTGCCGTCACTCATATATGTGTGAATGAATCTGCCAAGACCGTTTATCGGCTTGTCATATGTAAATGTGTATCTTTCGCAACAATCGGGATTGCCGTCTGCACTTTTGAGAATTGACATTGCATAGTTCATCTTGCCGTTTTCACACTCAACGATACCAGAAATTCGTGGAGTGTAGTTAGGACCGTCAGGCTCAAACTCTCTTGTTGTGAGTGACTGTTCAAATGTCTGACCTTCATTCATAAGGTCATAAACAGTATCTGTCTGGTCACCGTTAGTAACGATAGTTTTGTTGCCGAGAACTCTTACGGGAGAATAGATGATAAGTGACGGATCAACAAGCTTTGACGGATCAAAAGCCTGAGTTTTGATGCCGTCCTCGGTTTCTGCAAACACTCTGTTTCTGCTGTTTTCGCTTCTGCCCATAATAAAGTATGCAATAACAGCCTTTGAGCCGTCTGCACTTTTGCCGATTACAATGCCTCTGCCCGGATATGAAGTTGAAGCAATGTCATTGTAAAGTGATACAGGTTTCATATTTTTCCTCCGTTAGTCAAGAATTTCGGTTTTATTGTCTTTTACTATAATTTTATCTTCGCAGAAAAGCGAAACCGCCCTTGGAAGAATCTTCCATTCAGCCTGTTCCATAACTCTTTTCTGAAGAATTTCGGGTGTGTCACCGTTCTGAATTTCAACGGCTTTCTGAATGATAATGGGACCGCCGTCGCACACTTCGTTTACAAAATGTGCGGTAGCACCCGTTACCTTGACGCCTCTGTTAAGAGCCTCCTCATGAACTCTGAGTCCGTAATAGCCCTCGCCGCAGAATGACGGAATAAGCGACGGATGGATATTGATTATTCTGTTTTCAAAAGCAGAAATAAACTGCTTTCCGAGAATAGTCATAAATCCCGCAAGAACAACAAGGTCAACATCCTTTGATTTCAAAAGCTCGGTTACAGCAGAATCATACTCATCAAATTCGTCATAGTCTTTTCTTCTGATAACCTCAGTTGCAATCGAATTGTTTTTTGCTCTTTCAAGTGCATAAGCGTTTGGATTTGAGGACACAACAAGAGAGATTTTTCCGTTTTTAATCTCTCCCCTGTTCTGAGCGTCAATAAGTGCCTGAAGATTTGTGCCGCCGCCCGACACAAGAACTGCGATATTTTTCATTATTCAAACACTACTCCGTCATTACCGCTGATTACTTCACCGAGTACAACAGCGTCTTCACCGTTAGCCGCAAGAACCTCAAGAGCCTTGTCTGCATCTTCCTTGGCAACGGCGATTATCATACCTACACCCATATTGAATGTGTTGAACATATCGTGCTCGGGGATATTACCTACTCTCTGCATAAGCTTGAAAATAGGAAGAACAGGAATATTGTCCTTTTTGATTTTGGCAGAAAGACCGTCTGTAAGCATACGGGGAATGTTTTCATAGAAACCGCCGCCCGTAATGTGTGAAACAGCCTTTACATCAACCTTATCCATAAGAGCGAGAAGAGGTTTTACATAAATTTTTGTTGGAGTGAGCAATGTTTCACCGAGAGTTTTGTCAAGCTCAGGATACTCGGCATTAATTGTTTCCTCGTTGATATCAAAGATTTTTCTGACAAGCGAAAAACCGTTTGAGTGAACACCCGAAGAACGGAGTCCTAAAAGCACATCACCCTCGCAAAGCTTTGAACCGTCAATCATCTTTGGCTTGTCTGCAATACCAACGCTGAAACCTGCAACATCATATTCATCAACAGGCATAAGACCCGGATGCTCTGCAGTTTCACCGCCGATAAGAGCACAACCGGACTGAACACAGCCTTCTGCAATGCCTGATACAATTTCAGCTACCTTTTCGGGATAGTTCTTGCCGATTGCGATATAATCGAGGAAGAAAAGAGGTTTTGCTCCACAGCAAATTACATCGTTTACGCACATTGCAACTGCGTCAATACCGATTGTGTCATGCTTGTCAAGAAGAAAAGCAAGCTTGATTTTTGTACCTACACCGTCAGTACCGCTGACAAGTACAGGCTCTTCCATATCTTTGAAATCAGGGGCAAAAAGTCCGCCGAAACCGCCGATGCCTGAAATAACACCGTCAATTTTTGTGCGTGCCACATGCTTTTTCATAAGCTCTACAGACTTATAGCCTGCTGTTACATCAACACCTGCCGCTTTGTAGCTTTCGGAAAAGCTGTTGTTCATTGTAATCACTCCGTCACTTTCTGTTAATTTTTTTAGCGTATTTATCTACAAAGATTGTTCTCGGAATTTCAGCGTCATAGCTGCCCGTGAAACAACCGTCACAGAATTCTATATTTGCACCCTCAGCAATTTTTCTGAGACTGTTTATACTGAGATAACCAAGTGAATCTGCACCGATATATTCACAGATTTCACTTGTTGTCAACTTGTTTGCAATAAGACTTTCTTTATCGTGAATGTCCACACCAAAGTAGCACGGACATACAAACGGCGGTGAGCTGATGAGCATATGCACCTCGGCAGCTCCTGCCTCACGCATAAGACGAACAATATGCTTTGAGGTTTCACCTCTGACGATTGAGTCGTCAATAATAACAACTCTCTTGCCTTTAACATTAGCCTTCAAAGCGGTAAGTCTTGTTCTGAGAAGTCTTTTCTTTTTATCTTTACCCGAACCTACTGTTCTGCCGATATATTTATTTTTGACAAAACCTGTGCTGAACGGGATACCCGAAGCCTTTGCATAACCCTGTGCGGCAATAAGTCCCGAATCGGGAACACCGCACACCATATCTGCCTCAATCGGGAACTCGTCATAAAGAAGTTCACCGGCTCTGAATCTTGCATTATGTACGCAGACACCGTTGATTACGCTGTCCGGTCTTGCGATATATACATATTCAAAAAGGCAGAAAGATGTTTTATCGGGCAAAAGCTTTAATTTGTAGCTGTGAAAGCCTTCTTCGTCAACTACTACCATTTCGCCCGGCTCAACATCACGGACAAATTCACCGCCGAGACTGTCGATAACACAGCTTTCGGAAGTGAAAATCCAGCTGTTTTTGAGTTTGCCGATACAGAGCGGACGGAATCCGTGCATATCACGAAAGCCGATAAGACGGCTCGGTGCGCAAATTACAGTTGAGTAAGCGCCCTTGAGCTTTCTCATTGAAGAAAGAACAGCATCTTCAAGCGTGTCTGTTACACATCTTTCGGTTGCGATAACATAAGCCATAATTTCAGCATTAGAATTGGACTGAAAAACAGCGCCGCCTGTTTCAAGCTCCTGCCTTATTTCATTGAAGTTTGTAATTGAGCCGTTGCTTGCAATACCGATTGAACCCTGAATATATCGCATAACAAGCGGCTGGTTAGATGCACGGTCGAGTGATTCCGATGAAGTATAACGGACATGACCGACTGCAATCTTACCGTTTGGAAGTTTTTCAAGTGCTTTGGGTGTAAAAATCTCGGACACCATGCCGAGTTCCTTGACAGTTGTAAATTCACCGTCTTTATTCACGGTGATACCTGCGCTCTGTTGTCCCCTGTGCTGAAGGCTGTAGAGTGCATCATTTGCGGCGGCAACAACATCGATATCGTCATCATTACGGTAAATACCGAACACACCGCACTCGTCATTTACTTTGTCAAGTTTTGTGTCAATATCTACATAGTTCTTAATCAAAGCTCTGCCACCTTAGCCTGCATTGCCTTGTCTTTTTCGGCAACGCCTTTTTCCATATCAGCTTTCATATTTTCAAGCTTCTCTGCAAGAGAATCGTCGGAAAGTGCGAGCATTTCAACGGCAAGAATTGCAGCGTTAGCCGCACCGTCAACTGCTACTGTTGCAACCGGAATTCCTGTAGGCATCATAACTGTTGCGAGAAGAGCATCCATACCGTCAAGCTGAGCCGACTTACATGGGATTCCTATCACAGGAAGGGTTGTTTTTGCCGCAAGAACACCTGCGAGATGTGCCGCCATACCTGCTGCGGCAATGATTACGCCAAAACCGTTCTTTTTAGCCTCTGCCGAAAACTTAATTGCCGCATCGGGAGTACGGTGTGCGCTCATTACATGAACCTCATACTCTACGCCAAATTCTTTGAGTTTACTGACAGCCTTTGATACTACGGGGAAATCACTGTCGGAGCCCATAATAATTGCAACCTTTTTCATAATTACTCATAGCCTTTCCGCCCACTTGATAAATTGCCGCAAAACCGTGCCGTGGGCAGACAAAGTCAGGACAAATATGCCAATTTATGCCTTGAATCGACATAAATAAAGCATTACTAATTAATTATATAAAAAAATCGGTTAAAATTCAATAGTCAGGCGAAATTATTTTTAAAATACCGTCAAAAAGCAAAAAGTGACTGTGCAAAGCATAGCCACTTCATGATATTAATTAATCTCGGAAACATCTTTTCCCTGTTCGATTTTCATGCCGTTATCGGGATCTGTAGCATCAAGATACGGTCTTTCGTTGGAAATAATGCCCTCGGTTGTAACTCCCGCCTCTGCAGCCTTTTTCATACCCGGAAAAAGAAATTCCATCTTTTCATTATCGAATTTTTCATCGAGATATTCTTCAAAGCTGTTTGACGCAGGTACTCCCTCTGTTCTCTGAGTCCATCTTGCCGTAGCTGTTACGGACATAAAGCCGTTGAATGCCATGAATACAATCAGAAATGTTGTAATAATTGCACCTGCTCTTTTAGGGATTTTTTCAATAAGCTTTGCTGTCCACGGATACAGATAACGCACCCAGACAAGACCGAGGAATCCCCAGATAAGGGCATACATAAGATTAGTTCTGCCGTCAAGGTTAAACGGAGTGTCACTGTAGTCCCATGAAACCGTGCCGAACATCTGCTCCTGCAACCACGAACAGAAATACTCAAAACCTGCTCCGACAAAAGCACTTATCACAAAAACAAGCGTATCATTAAGCTTGTAAAGCTTATACAAAGCGGCTGTCAGAAAACACGCACCGCCGCCGTAAACAGGAATAAACGGACCGTAAACCATACCGACACGCATTTCAAAATGTCCGTCAACGCAGAACGCCCATATTGTTTCGAGAATCGTGCCGATGAAAGAACCGATCACAAACAGATAAAAAAGCTTCGTAAAACAGAATCCGTAAGCAAACGGCTTGTCCTCTTTGCTTTCAAAGGTTTGTGTATATTCTTTCATATTATCCTGCTTAATCTCCTCAATTTTAGCATTAATCTGCTTTACATAAGCCATATGAGTGAGATCGGGATAAGCGTGTGCAAGTCTTTTTCTTAAAATATTTTCTGTAAAAAGTCGGTTGTAGTTTTCTTCAAGTTCCTGAATTTCAACCTCTGTTGCGCCTTTATCCATAAGCTCGGAAGAATTTTTAAGCTTTGCAATTCTTCTGAGCAGACGGATTGTTGTTATCATTGAAAAAACATAATCAATTACAATAATCCCGCAGAAGCAAAGAACAAGAATAAGACTTACCCAGAAAGGAATTGCTTCAACGGCTGTGCGAAGCACCGGAATTATCAATCCGACAAGCAGCATACCGAGCAATCCGAGAAAAAGTGCATAAGGAAAAGTTATATAATTGCCTATGCTGAATTTTGAGGAAGAAAAATCCCATGGCTTGAATTTGAGAGTTTTTTCTACAAGCACACCGACCACAACCATAAGTGCAGATAATATCAGAGTTGAACCGATGAATAAAATCAGCTTGCTGTTTTCAAACGGTTTTAGTGCCGTATAACAAATAACCGCCGAAAATCCGTACATAGGGCAAAACGGTGATGTCAGAAAACCGTTGTTACTGAATTTTTTCTCAAGAAGAAGCGAACGAAAACTGCTCGCCACCCAGCCAAAAAACGAGAAAATTACGAAGTACCACAACAGGTCGAGTAAAAATTGCATTTCCTATCCCCCACAATTTTATGCAACAAATCGGACACAGAATTCTGTGCCCGAAAAATTGCCGTAAATTTCACATTCTTTATGCCTTTGGCGCATCATCTTTCCAGAGTTCTTTAATTGCGGTAACATTACCCGCAAGTCCCTGAATATCTGACGGAATGATAATCTTTGTAGCCTTGCCGTCAGCGGCTTTACCGAATGCCTCAAGTGATTTAAGCTGAATAATTCTATCGGTAGGAGAAGCCTCATTGAGCATTTTAAGTGCGTCGGCATTAGCTTTCTGAACTGTGAGAATAGCCTCAGCTTCACCCTGTGCCTCACGGATTTTCTGCTCCTTAACAGCGTCGGCTTTAAGAATTGCAGATTCCTTCATACCCTCTGCAACGAGAATCTGACTGCGTTTTTCACCCTCTGCATCAAGAATTCTTGCACGGCGCTCACGCTCTGCCTTCATCTGCTTTTCCATCGCATCCTGAATTTCACGGGGCGGAAGAATGTTTTTAAGCTCGACACGGATTACCTTAATGCCCCATGCGTCGGTTGCCTCGTCAAGAATCACTCTGATTTTACCGTTGATTGTATCACGGGATGTAAGTGTGTTATCAAGCTCAAGATCACCGATGATATTGCGCAATGTTGTTGCAGTAAGATTTTCAATAGCGCTGAGCGGTCTTTCTACACCGTAAGTATAAAGCTTTGGATCGGTAATTTCAAAATACACAACCGTGTCAATCTGCATCGTAACGTTATCTCTTGTGATCACGGGTTGCGGTGGGAAATCAATTACTTGCTCTTTTAATGAAACTTTCTTCGAGATTTTGTCGATGAACGGAATTTTTACATGCAAACCTGTTGACCATGTTACATGATATGTGCCGAGTCTTTCAATTACATATGCGTGTGCCTGCGGTACTACTTTGACATTGCTTACGATTACTATAAGCAGGATTAAAAGGATAATTCCTAAAATAATAAGTCCTAACATTATTTACCTCTCATTCTGTTACGGGTTCTACTATGAGCTTTACGCCCTCGATTGCAAGAACCTTAACTTTTGTTCCTTTTAAAAGCGGTGCTTTATCAGACTTTACAGTCCATGTTTCCGCACCGACCTTTGCCTGTGCTGTTTCGTCAATATCGGTTAAATCGGTCAACATAAAACCTACCTGACCGATATGACGGTCTGCGTTTGTTCCCATTACCTTATTACGCTTTTTAAAGCGTTTTACAAGCGGTCGTGTCACAATCAGCGATACAAGTGACACAACAAGGAACACCGCCGACTGGATTGTGATATCACTTGTGAATATAGTTGTTATTGCGGCACAAACCGAGCCGAGAACGAACCATATTGATACAAGCTGTGTTGTAAAGCCTTCGCAAAGCAACATGAATATTGCAAAGCCTATCCACACTATCGGCATATATTGATCCATAGGGCTGTCACCCTCCTTTTCGCATAATTTTAACACAATATTATATATTAGTCAAACTATTTTATTGCTATTTTATGCGTTTTCTGCCAAATAAATTCATTTAACTAATCTCCCAAAATGTACAATAAAATCGCCTCCTATGATAATAAGCAAATTACCATAGGTGGTTGTCATAAGTGTACTTGTTTAGAAGCTTACCGTCTGCATACTCGTGATCGGTAATTAAATACCAAGTGCACCGAGACACCACTATTTATGTCCTGCGTTAATGGAAACATCTCATTTACTCCAAATCTTGTGGGTATCAAAATCCTGCTTATTAGCCCAGCCGTTGTAGAACTGCTCTGCCATATCGCAGAGACGTTCGCATAAATAATCAATTGCGATACAGGTAATCACCTTTACTGTTCCATCCGGCTGTGTTTTTTTAATATATGTGTATCCAGGTTTATAATCCTGATCGTCAGGTTTTAGTAATTCGAAACTATCCACAAGTACTTTTAACTTCGGATTAGTAACTTCTGTATTACCATTATGCAAAACCTTACATCTTAGTGAGTAGCACATCTCGCCATCAAAAGTCTGAGTCTCAAATCCTGCCATCGGAAAATGGAAGTCATCATATTCAGCATGTGAGTTGAACCAATTAATATAGAGAGTTCTATTTCCATCCATTACAGCATTCTCTACCTGCGAACAGATATCCGGCAATGTTAAAGATAATGCCAGTGCTGCAAGATAACAATCCTTATCTAAGGATTTTCGTATTTCCTGAATACTATCTATCATTTTATTCTCCTAACTTATCATCAATCTAGTCTTATCGCAATTCGATGCTTTACTTTTTCTTCATAATAATCTGCATGTGCTATTTCCTCTTGTTTCCTTATTTCTTCACGCTGCTGCTTATTACCAACATATTCTGGATATGCAGACAGCGCTCTTTCAACTGAAGCAAGAATAGCACTAACTCTTACAGTCTTAAGTGCGTTTTTGTGTTCCTTGCAAATATACGCTGCATTTCCAGTTAACTTAGAACTGGCCTTTACAACATGCAGTTGCTCTTCCGTTTCTTCTAATTCAGCTTCTGTGAAATGTTGGATCAACCAACCAGTAAAGTCCCAATTAGGATTTGCTGAAGATCCGTATGTAGCAGTTTCACTTGGACCCTCATACTCTGGATAGTCTTTAGGAAGCAGAAAATATTCGCTCCAAAATCCATCAGAAGTCAGCATTCTGTAATGGTTCACTTCCTCAACTTTATACTTTTTCTTACAGTCTTCACACTCAATAACAACCGGGCCATCTTTAAATCTGTTCCAGTCATCACCATAATGCTTCTGTGTGATATATCCCTTACCACAAGGACAGACCGTTTGAGATGTACTCATTTCTTCCCAGCTCATTTCTGCTCCTCCTGCATTTTTTTCTTTCCATAGTTTTTAGGGAAATACGCCTTCCTAAGTTGCCACATATATTTATCTATTCCTTTCAAGTTATACTGATCTAAACCATAAAATGATCTGAAGTCAATTAGCGTGCCCTTGAATTTTTCATAATCTTTAAGCTCTGGAGTTTTAAACTTTGCGAACCCATCTCTATCCCTGAAGTAACACAAAACCTTTTCTACGTAGCTATCATAAATAGGATACTCAAGAGGTTTATGGTGACTGCAATACTTTGTAGAGAATGAATAGAAATTTTTCTCCACTCCGTTGATTGTTACTTTCTGCAAATCTGAAACAAGTGTCACATCTCCTGACTCCAGACGAGCATCTATGTCCAATGACAAGATATGCTTTGCAACAGGATAAACAGAGAAGATATTCGTGCTGTAGAAATCATTAAGTGCCGCAACCTTTAATAGAATATCCGACATCTCTAAATTTTCAGGGCAAAGCTGGAAAAAGAGTTTATCCAGTGCATCTTCCTGCAGATGATAGTTTTCAAGTTCATCCCAGACCCGCAGATAAAACTCTACCTGTTCAGAGGACGGCTTCGGCACGTTTATTTTTACAGACCGCATCTCTCTATTCCTCCTTCACTATTTCTTTGGGTTAATCTTTCCACCTGTAACTACTACAATAGCAACACTAGCAACAGTCGCAGCTCCAGCTCCCAGTCCCTTAAGGACGTTCTTTGCTGTTTCAGCATGCTTATTTCTACATGCCTCGCAATACTTATGCTTGTAACCAGCTGGCAGTACCTTCTGGCACTTCTTGTTTTTGCAAACTCGAATTTCTGTTTCCTTACTCATTTTCTTTTCCTCCGACCAGTTTTATTTTCAATCTGCTTTGGTTCTGGTACATACGGAAGTGCCTGAACCTTCTTACTTATCCGGTAATGTCTTTGACCAATAATTTTCATGTGCTGGATCAATCAGATCAAGACGCTCTACCAATCCCGGAACAGATACATAGGTATCTTCGATAAAGCTTGAATAATATGTCAGGCTCTTTCTTGCTGCCTCATGCTCACCAAGTTCCTGGTATGCCATCGCTTCCGCAAAAGACACCATATTGACCGCACACAAACTTTCACGGATCTCACTCATTCTGCCATTAATCTTATCGGTAGAAGCTCCTGATAAAATCTTCTGGAAGAAGTTTTCCGGCTGACTCGTGATGAACTCAACATTTGTCTTCTGGCTCAGCATGAGAAGATTTCTGCTATCTTCTGCTGAGGACGCAAGTTGCATAAGTGCCATTGCCTTCAGTTCCGGATTCTTTATTTCCATTGCTTGAAGTAGCTTCTGCTGACAACTATAAGCCGTTGCCAAGCGATCATACTCCTGACCCATTCTTACTTCTTCAACCGCTAGCTGAACCGCCTGTATCTGCTCAGCAATCTGGGTCATTTGCATTTGATCAGAAAAACTTGTCATTGACTGAGTCATTTCCGGAGCCATCTGTACTGATTTCAATGGAATAGTCATCACAATCTTTTTAGTCTCAGGATTGATCAGATTCGCCATAAGAGATCCGTCTTTCTTGGTCATCAGCTTCAGTGCACCTTTGGCAATCTGCTGCTTCTGCTCATCCGTCAGCACAGCTTGTAACGCAACATCCGGTATCGCGGCCTTAACTGCGTTAATGAATGCCGGTGCAGTATAAAGAGCCTTTTCAATTTTTGAGAAGCCATTCTTCGCTTCCTTAAGCAGCGGTTTTGCTACTTCGGGCACCTGTTCAAAATGTTCACTTAATTCCTCTTTATATTCAGAGGCATCAATTACTTCCACGTCTTCAGGTGGAATACAATTGTATCTTCATCCATGTCAAATAATCCTTTCACGATATTTCTATTATGGAGAATGTAATTCTTGCGAATTTACCTCTTTACGTAAGCAATCTCGATATCGTAGCCGAGCTGTTCCATCATCTGGACAAACGTCTTATTTACGATCTTTTCTGGACTCTTGATAAGACGGTTCACGTATGATGGAGATGTGCCTACCTTCTCAGCGAGTTCTGCTTGAGTAGTCTGTTCTTCTACACACTTAACTTTTACATCTATTTTAATATTATTTCTAAGCATCTAACTCACCGTAGCACTTTCTGTACAACTAGATTTCACTATCAGTTCAATTTATTATACCACACGAATGTGAACATTTCATCATGGTACAACAAAAAAAGACAGCTGGATCATTTCCGACTGCCTCGTTTGCTTTGATTATGCTTCCACTACGATCTGAAGACCTGACTTAAACTCGACCACCAGCTTCTCGGCGTAGACCGTTATCTTCTCGATGAGACGCCTTACCAGTGCTTCGCTGTATTCCGTAATCGCCTCTGTCTGCTCATCTATGAAATTATCAAGATCTTCGAGACGTTCCTGGAGTTCCTGCTGCTTGGCTGCAGTAGTCATCAGTTCCTGATGTTCTTCTCTAAGGTCGACGATCTCCGAGCCGATGCTATCGATCAAGGTATCATCATGTCCGGCTTCGAGAAGTTCCTGCTGCTTCTCTTTTATCTTCCCGTTGATTTCTGCGATGGCATCCTTAACTCCGCCATCAAGAACGGCTTTGATGTTCACCTTCAGAGCTGGTATGATATCTGCTTTTCTGGACCAGGCATCGTTAACCGCTGTGAGAACTGCAGCATGTAAGTCTTCCTCTCTCAGCGTTCTGGCTGGACAGTCAATTCCACTGTTCTTTTTCAGAACTCTGCTAACGCATCGCCATACCGTTGACTTGCAGCCTCGGATGTTCCACTTGATCCTGCGGTAGATATCTCCGCAGTGACCACAGAACACGATACTGGAGAGTGCGTACCTGCTGCTATAAATTCTCTTCTTCCCATCCGGCGTGATGTTTGCTCTTCTGGCTATCTCTGCCTGGACTCGAAGGAAGATATCCTTAGCTATAATGGCCTCGTGGCTGCCTTCAACATAGTACATAGGCTCCTTTCCGCTGTGCCTGCTTTGCGGCAGCCCATTCCTCTTTATCAAAAGGTCTGTCGCTGCCGCTGAATACATCGTAAATACTCATAGCTGTTTACCTCGTTTCTTTGGATTTTGGTTTCTTTTTCTTTCTTGGGGGCTGTTTATGCTCCGTTTTCCTGTTAGCACTTTTTGCCCTGTCGGAAGCACCGCTTTTGTCCAGGTCGGAAGTGCCAATCTCTGCTTCCTGCTCCTTGCGGCTCTCCTTATTTTCCGCAGTTCCTCTCTGACAGAAGGTTTTTCCTTAGTCACAGTAGCCCCCTCTGCGGACTTCTTTGGCTGCTCTGAGGTAGGCTCGGACTGAACGGATTTTTCTGTCTTTGCCACCGAGGGGTTTGGGGCGTTTTCCTCCTTCTGGACAGGCTTGCCCATAAGCTCGTTAAGCAGCTTATCTTTCTCCGCCTTTTTCTGCACACCAATATCTGGCTCTAGCTGACCTTCCTTTGCATCTTTAGATTTCTCGGCTTCCGTCACAATAGAAGCGGTATCCACCGAAGCAAGATTAAAGCGTTCCACGATACGACTAATTTTCGATGCGTCTTCGGCACGAGCGATGACATCGACCTCGGCATTAGGGTCGTTATTCTTGCGGTCTGCAAGGACGCAATAAAGAACGCCGTACTTTTTGGCTTCCTGCGTGGATGTTTTGAGGTCGTCATTTTTCACGGAAAAGACCTTCAGCTCTTTTCCAGAGCGCAGCATTGAGGAAAGCCGTGCCTTGCCTTTGGTTTTCTTTTCTTCTTTCAGAATGGAATACAGCAGGATAGCGATATTTTTCGCTCCTGTGCCTGTGATTTTTGCAACGACCTCAAAGCCCTCCAAGCTCATTCGGACGATTTGCTCTGCCGCTTCGCCGCCTGTGTTCATTTTTCGTCAGCTCCTTTCTTTGCTGTTCTTGTTCATCTGCCCGTATAGCTACGAGTTTTTCTTTAAGGGTGTCGCTACGGGCAACGATACCCTCGCAAAGTCTAACCTCCTTTCGCAGAATACTAAGGCGTTTGGAAATATCGGATAGCTCTGCCTTGACCTGTGATTTTGTATCCTCGTCCTTTGCGGAACGGGATTTGGAGTAAAGCTCCTTGCGCTTTTCAAGCAAGGCGGACATTTCCGTTTCCAACGAACCTCTGTATGACAAGAGCTGCTGTGACGTATCAATGTGATTCCGACAAAGCAGCCTTGTTTCTTTTGCTATGGCTTCCATTTTCAGAAGGTCGTCCTTTAGAAGATAATGAAGCCGAGCATAATTCTGTTTTTTGTTCTTCGGGAGGATACCGAGCTTGTAGCAGTAATGAAGATACAGCCCTCGCAAGCCGCCGATTTTCTTAATATCCGAAAACGACCCCTTGACCCGATAAACCTTGACCTGCTTCGGTGGGTCGGTAAATCGGTCAAGCCTTACGGCATAAGAGTTCTGGCTGATACGCTCCGTTATTCTGTCATTGGTATAATCCTCTCCGAGCTTATAGAGCCGCTTTGGTCTTTGCCAGCCCTTTCCGATAATCGTCCAGTATTTGCGGTTTGGGTTGAAGCTCACACGGTAGCCCATCTCCGCCATCTGGCGGTCAAAGTCTTTCAGCGTGTAGGATTTGCTGATTGCTTCGTCCACCGCCTGCCGTGCCACGGTGTCCCTCGTAGGCAGACCGTTCTTTTCGGCTTGGTAGAGGGCGTAGGGCTTCTTCCTGCCGCTTGGGTGTTCGATGACCGATAGGGAATATTCACGGCAAAGCTCATCGGAACGCTGACGCAGGAGCCGCAGGTTTTTCTTGTTGTCGTGGTAGTGTTTCCCGTCCGCAAAGGAGACGGAGTTGACAACAAAGTGGTTGTGCAGACACTCGGTATTCAAGTGGGTGGCGACAATCACTTGAAATCTATCGCCCCACATTTTCTCCGCTAACTTCACGCCTACCTCGTGTGCCTGCTCTGGCGTGACCTCGCCTGCCTTGAAGCTTTGGAAGCCGTGGTAGCAGACAATCTCGCTCGTGTCGTTCCATTGTTCTTTGGCAATCATCATTTCATACCTTGCGGTGGCGGGGTCGCAGTTCACGCCCTTGACGAAAAACTGCTGCTCGGTCTTGTCGCCGTTGGTGGCGTACTTCATCACATCGCCCATCGCCTGCAAGTCCGCTTCGGTGTATTTCGGGTTGGCGGTCTTTTCTGGGTTTTCGGCGTAGTCGATTGGGTGGACGAGCCTGCCTTTCACATCCCATATCTCGCAGACCGCCATCACGATGCCCTGCGGGGGAGCAGGTACTTCTTTCGGATATCGATTTGAAACTCGTGCCACTTCCTCGCTTCCTCGTTCAGCATGGGCGTATCCACAAAGCCGAGGGCGTTTGCTTTCGCCGCAGGCTGGTTGATACGGTTGCCGATGGCGGACAACTCCCGCATGATTTTGTAAAATTCGGGGTCGGGCTTCTCGCAGAGCTGATAGCCTTTCACCATCTCTCTGAGGAACGCTTCTCTGGAGCGTCCCGATTTCCGCACAAGCTCGTGGAGCTGCTCGGCTTCGTCATCAGTCAAACGGAAAAGCATCTGTACCTTTCGGTTTCTCACTTTTCTTCACCTCCCTGTCGGAGAGCCTGTTAATCTGCAAACAGCACATCAGCATAACGCCCGCCAGACCGCCAAGGGTCACGCCGATGACAAAGAACAGAAACTCGCTCATTCTTATAGCTCCTTTCTTCTGACCGCTTCCTTGGCGGCATCCTTTTTTATGGGGTATTAGGGGGCATCCCCTAACAAGCGAATTTGATTAGCCAAATTCAGTGCTTGGTAAGACATTACTTAGTCCCCATCCTCATACATACATTCTCCGCACACATGGCAGTAGTAGGGACAGCCCGAACAGCAATCGTCCTCTAAAGCCCCGTCCTCGGCTTCGCCGCAGACAAAATCCTCATCGGAAAAGTCGATAAGTTCGGTGTCAAAAAGGATGGTTTTGAGCTTCTCCGCTGGCTGTTCGGGGCTGTCGGCATAGACGGAAATGGTCTTTTCATAGTGTCCTGTGAGCATTACATCATACTGTTTCAATGGTTAAAATCCTCGCTTTCATTCTTAAATTCGGTGTGGTCTGGCGGTATCTCCCGTTAAAAAACCGTTACACAATCAACGGGCATCCCTCCTTTCACGGTGGGGATTTTGCTTTGCAAGCCCCAGATAGGACATTAAAAAATCGTTGACATCCTTGCCGACTGGCGGCGGGGCGTCAACGATTTGATAGTCTTTCTGCAATAATTCTTTTAGGGCGGCGGTACATAATCTGCCCGTACTGTCGTTATCCAAGTGCAGGATAACGGTCTTAATCTGCGGATTTTCACGCAGGTAAGTGGATAGGGCTATGGGGATTTTGCTCTCTGAAAGTTCTTTTTTGGGCTGATATACGCCCGACAAAGAGAGCAGGTTTACCGCCCGATAATCCTTTCCCTCGTATTTGAGATAGGTGGCATAGGACAGTAAATCAATGGCGGCTTCAAATAGATGCACCTTATCCGTCGGCTCTCTTGCCAGAAGTCGGAACGAATACCGCTTGTCGTTGCCTGATGCGTCGCTCTTAAAGGAGCTGCCAACCGTACTCCTCAAAGCCGCATACTTTGGCGTTCCGTTTTTGTCCTTGCCGACAAAAACAGCGTTGTGGTACTTCCTGCCTTCAAAGATAAAGCCCTCTGCGATACAGTCCTGTATGAGCTGATAGTCAATGCCACGCCCGAAAAGGTACTCTGTCACACGGTCTGCGTTCGCATTTCTCTCTGGCAGAAGCAGCACTTTCGGCTCGTCTTTCTTTACGGCAGGGGGCGGCGGCTTCCAGTCGCCCATATCCCCCGTGAGGGTCTGCACGGCTTCCACAAAGCCAAGCTCCCGCACTTTCATTAGATAATCAAGGGCTGAATAGCCGCCGAAGCCCCGTGACCACCAGTACCATTTGCCTTTGGAAATTTTCAAGCTGTCGTGTTCCCTCGTACAGTAAACATTGCCCGCCACACGCTTTAGGTTACTCGGCTCGTACCGTTGCAGGTAGGAAAGCTGGTCGATTTGCCGTGCCTGTTCAATCACGGCGGGATCAAACTGCACATAGCGGTTGCTTCCCATTCAAATAAAATCACCTCCAGAAATAGATTTAGCCGAGGAGCTTATCGTGAGATAAACCTCTCGGCTATGTAAATTATTGTTCTTTTATATCATTAACCACATTTATTGGCTCCAAATCCATTTTTTCATTATGTTGTTCACCGATGGAAGCTTGAACCGCTATTTTATTGTCCATGATACCTGCAAAGATTTTCATACAGTTGTAAAAATGATGATGGTATATATTTTCGTAATTCAAATTAAAGCGATACTCTGCAAATTTAACACCATTTTGCAACCTTATTTCATCAAAGTGTATATAATAACATAAAATAATACTATCTTGTTTTTCTATCAACTTATGCACATAAGAACCCATTATAAATAGATGATTTTTCAAATTCTTGTCTAATACCGACTCGTATACCTCTACATTGTGAGCAGATGCATTAGATGAGTTTTTTAGCACAATATAAAGTGACAAGAAAGAAACATCTTCGTTGATATCAACTTCACTTTGGTATGTTTCCTTATACTCAGAACGGCATATACTTTCTAACTCAAGTTCTCTTTCTTCAAAATTCCCAAAAGATAAAAGTATATTATCTATAGTAAAATCGGGAGTACTTTTCATTTTTAATTCTGTTTCTTGAATTTCCGCATTTCTTTCTTCTAATTGCATAATTCTATCACTCTGCCAAAATGCAAGCGTTCCTAATAAAATAGTACCCCAGTATGAAAATACACATCCCATTAAATTAGCCCATTCTCCCGCAGATAAATCAATGCTATGAAAAACATATTCTTTAATTGCAAATATTGCAATTACAATTACTGGTGCAATAAATAACAACAAAAAAAGCAACCAAGTTCGTCTAATAAAATCAAAAAAATTTCTCATACTCATCACCTGTATATAATCATCATTTTAGTCTATCATGGGTTTAATTTTCCACCCCTTGTAGTGTTCTGAAAAAGAAATCAGAATAGGATACTCCGCTACTTGCAGCAAAGTTTATTAATTATAGCATATCTCTGTGAACTTTTCCATCTTTCGGCTATGTAAAAGACGGCATCAGCTTCAAGCCAACGCCGTCCTTTCTTCGGTCAGTCCGTTATAAAATCCCTGCTTTTTTGAGATACCCTACGCTGTCATAGCAACCACGGAAGTACACCGCCTGCATTTCCATGTCCGTGAGCTTATTCTTTAGCTCCATTACCTCAATGAGAGCCGCACATTCTTTCTCGGTCAGCTCACTTTCGGTTTCGCTGTCAAATACGGCTAAAACCTTGGGATATTCCTCATAAATGACCTCAATCTTTTCTTGCAGGGCTTTGTATTCCTCGTCCTCTTTTGACAGTCTGGCAACGACAGAGCTTAGATATTCGTTGAAAATATTGCCGTGAACATCTACAAAAGTTTCAAATCTGAACGCATCAGACACCGTTATCACCTCCGACATTTTCTAATCTACACCTATTATACTGCCCAGATTTCAGCAATACAAATGTGCAAATGGGATTTAACGCTCCCAACTCGGTGTTTTCTTTTCGGGCTGTTCGTTTTCCTGCTCTGGCTCGGTATCCATAACAGGGGTGTCTTTCTCGTCCAGATTTAGCTCAATATTGAGGGCGTTTAGCCTGTCGGTCTTTTCTTTCAGCTCATCTTCAAAGGCAAACGGCTTTAATACCTCGGTTTTTGCATTGGCAAGCTGCTCCAAGTTTTCCGCCTTTCGGGTCTTGGCGGCTTCCAGTCTGGCAGGAATTTTCCCAATCTCATTTTCAATACGGGTCAGATTTCCGAGGGCATCAGCACCTAAATCTACCTTATGCTTTGCCTTTCCGCAGAGGTTCATACAGTAATGGGCATTGACGGTGTCATAATAAATCTCCATTCGGAAACCCCGGTATCTGCCAATATCGGTAGGTGCAGACATCGGATAATCCTTGCAGATTGCAAGAAGCATTTCGCCTGCGGCTGCTTTTTCGGTAAAGGTCACGCCTTTTATTGTCATCGGGCAGAACTTATCCTCGCCCTGCGGCTGGTGCTGCTCGGCAAGTGTCGTGTCGCTTTCGTAGCCTGCAATGCGTTCCTCATACTCCTTTATGGTCTGCGGATAGAATTTGAGTATCCTGTCCTCAAGGTCGTAATGCTCGGACAGATAGCTTTGTTTGAGTACACGCAGCTTTGATACCTGTATATCCAAATCAATTTTCTCCTTGAAACGCTCATCGCCTGTGGCAAGCATTTTGACCTCGGCAAAGGACAGCGCAACCTCGTCCACATCTTCGGCAGAACGGACGGGGCTTTTGCTCGTCATTATCTGGCTGATAAATTTCTGCTTGCTCTCTACCAACTGATAGAGGTAGGCGTCAAAGGTCTGCTCGGTAACATAGCGATAGACCTCAACCTCTGGGAACATATTGCCTTGCCGTTCAATACGCCCTTGCCGTTGTTCGAGGTCGCTCGGTCGCCACGGACAGTCCAAATTATGAATTGCTTTGAGCCTGTCCTGCACATTCGTACCTGCTCCCATTTTCTGGGTAGAGCCTAAAAGAACACGCACTTCGCCGCTTCTGACCTTTGCAAACAGCTCTTTTTTCTGTGCGTCGATTGTCGCTTCGTGAATAAAGCGTATCTGCTCCGCAGGGATACCCCTGTCTGTCAGCTTAGCTCGTATATCATCATAGACATTGAAAGTGCCGTCGTTTTTGGGCGTTGACAGAACGCAGAATACAAGCTGCGTTGCCCGTGTATCGGCGTTTTCCGTCCAGATACGATACACATTATCCACGCAGGCGTTGACCTTGCTGATTTCAAAGTCTGGCAGCATCGGGTCGATAAGCCTTTGGTCGAGTGCCAGCTTGCGCCCGTCATTCGTGATTTTCAGCATATTGTCGATATACGGCTCGACAAGCCTTGCCCTGACTTTCTCAGCCCGCTTCGCAAGGGAAGCTACCATCTCGGTCTGTATCTCACTCGGCTTAGTCTTAATATTGTGGTAATTGACCGTTGGCACAGGGAGCTTTAGCATATCGGCGGTCTGTATATCCGCCACCTCACGGAACATCTGCATCAGCTCTGGCAGGTTATAGAACTTGGCAAACCTCGTCTTAGCTTGGTAATTCGTGCCTTCGGGTGCTAATTCCAGAGCTGTAACCGTTTCTCCAAAGGTAGAAGCCCAACTATCAAAATGCTGCAAACCGTTCTGTGCAAGGGTATCATACTGCAAGTACCTCTGAACGGAGTACAGCTCAACCATTGAATTGCTGACAGGCGTACCCGTTGCGAAAACCGTGCCACGGTTGCCCGTGATTTCGTCCAGATAGCGGCATTTCATAAAGAGGTCGCTTGATTTCTGGGCTTCGGTCTGGGCAATACCGCCCACATTCCGCATCTTGGTGTAGAGGTAAAATGGCTCTCATCAATGAAAAGCCTGTCAACGCCGAGCTGTTCAAAGTCGATGACCGTATCCTTACGCTTGGTGTCGTTAAGCTTTTCGAGCTTCGTCTTGATTGCCTTTCGGGTTTTCATTAGCTGTTTGACCGTGAACTGCTCGCCTTTGGAAGCCTGCACATCGTCAATGCCACGCTCAATATCATCAAGCTGCTTTTCCAACTGCTCCCTCTGGCGTTCTATTCTCATCGGGATTTTTTCAAACTGCGAATGCCCGATAATGACTGCGTCATAGTCGCCTGTGGCAATCCTGCCGCAGAACTTTTTGCGATTTCCTGTTTCAAAATCCTGCTTTGTTGTAACAAGGATATTTGCACTCGGATAGAGCCGCAGATACTCGGAAGCCCACTGACCGACAAGATGATTCGGCACAACGAACATGGATTTCTGGCATAAGCCGAGCCGTTTGCTTTCCTGTGCGGCGGCTACCATTTCAAAGGTTTTTCCTGCTCCCACCTTATGGGCAAGGAGCGTATTGCCGCCATAAAGGATATGGGCGATGGCGTTGACTTGATGGGGTCTTAGTGTGATTTCTGGGCTGATACCTCCAAAAGTGATATGGCTTCCGTCATACTCACGGGGTCACACAGAGTTAAAAGTGTCGTTGTAATAACGGACAAGGCGGTTTCGCCGTTCTGGGTCTTTCCATATCCAATCCTGAAACGCCTGCTTGATGACTTCCTGCTTCGCCTGTGCCGCCGTGGTTTCCTTTGCATTGAACACCGCTTTTTTATTGCCGTGTTCGTCATACACATAATCAAATATACGGGTGTCACGCAGGTTTAAGGTGTCCTCAATAATACGATAGGCGGAAGCCCTTTTCGTACCATAGGTGCTGTCCGCCTTTACATTCCCCGTATCGGAGCTTTTATTCTCTATGAACCAGTCTCCGTTTATCGGGGTGTATCGTACCTTTAATCTGCCTGCGGCATAGCTTGACGGAGTTAAAAGCCCCATCACAAACCGCTGTATATCTTCCTGCGGTATCCAAGTCGCACCCAAGCGAACAGAGATTTCCGCCGCCGAGAGGTCTTTGGGAATGACCTTTTTCAAGGCTTCCACATTAACTGCAAGCTCTGGGTCATTCTTCGCAGCAAGCTTCGCAACCGTCAGCTTATTTCGGACATTTCCCGACAGATACTCATCTGCTGCTACATAGGAAATAGGCTCACAGTTCGGTACTTTGAAGATAACACCTTGTAAATCCTGCACAAGCTCAGCCTGCGTTTTGCCTGTGAGCTGCTCCATATAAGGCAAATCAACACGGGCTTTCTCTCCGATAGAGAGGGCAAGGGCTTCGCTTGCAGTTTCAACCGAAGTTACTTCTCGGTGGGGTTTGATAGTCCGCTTCGTGAACATATCTGCCTTCCGTTTGAAGTTGCCCTCATCATCAAGCACCTCCAGAGAACATAAAAGGAAGTAGCTCTCATCTGAAGCAAAAGCAAGATAGTTTCCTCGACTGTTGATTAGACCGTATTTTGCGGTATAGACATCATGCAGACGGTTGAGGTTTTCCTGCTCGGTGCGTATCATTTCCTCTGGGTAATCCTCGGTCTGATACTCTATGAGCTTACGCACACAGTCACGAATTTGGATAAGTCCCTTAATACGGTTTTCTGCGGTCATCGACACAGAAGCAGGTTGCATACGGTCATTCTCTCGGAAGTGAGCTTGCCGTCTTGGTTATACTTCTTCATTTTGATAGCCTGTGCCAATGACGGGGTAACATCGTTGTACTCCATTGCTTCAAGCAGGGTGTATTGCTGTCTCTCGGTCAGATAGGGAATCTCAACCGCAGGGCGGAAAGCAATCCTGCCGTTCATCTACCATTTGCAGAATTTCGGGTACAAACTCCGTTAGACGAATATAGCGGAAGATTTGATTTTTGCTTTCGCCGACTTTTTCGGCAAGTTCATCACTTGAAGTAGCGAACTCAAAATTATTACCCACTGTGGAATAATTTTCTTTTGTGGGTCTGCCTGCCTGTCGTTTCATAGCTTCTAACCGCATTTTATACGCAAAGGCTTTTTCACTTGGTAGAATAACGGAGCGTTGGAGATTACTTTCCACCATCACAATAATGGCTTCGTCACGGGTAAGTTCTTTAACCTCGCATTTCAGCGTTTCAAGTCCCGCAAGTTCACAAGCCTTTTTTCTCCTGTGACCGCTGATAAGCTCATACCGTCCGTCCTCTTTTAAGCGAACTGTCGCAGGGGTCATTACACCGTTCCGCTTGATACTCTCGACAAGCTGTTCCATATCCTCGTCCATTAAGACCTTGAACGGGTGGTCTGGAAACTCGTCAATCTCCGCAATGGGAATATCCCGTATCTTGCTTAACTTTGCTTCCTCACGGCTCTGGTCTGTTTCAAACAGGTCATCGTATGCGGTCAGATTGATTTCTGTTCTTTTGTTTCTTGCCAAGCTCTGCCACCTCCTTTCCGAACTGCTCATAAGCTGCGGCTACCTTGCCGCCTTTGTCATAGGCAAAAATGCTCTTTCCCTCTGCGGTGGCTTCTACTGCACGGATGGAGTGGGGTATCTGGGTATCAAATACCTTAATCCTCTGTCCGTAGGCACTTCTCACCGTAGCGGTGATTTCCTTTGAGATGTTCGTGCGGGGCATTACCATCGTCATAAGGATGCCGTCAATCCGCAAAGGGGGATTGATTTGCCGTTTGACTTTCGACACGGAGCGAAGCAACAGCTCTAAGCCTTTGGCAGAAAGATAGTGGTGCTGCGTAGGGATAACCACGCTGTCAGCCGCCGCCAGTGCGTTGATGGTGAGCATACCAAGGCTCGGCATACAGTCTATTAAACAGTAGTCGTAATTCTTTTTGACCTCGTTTACGCAGGTTTTCAGCACACTTTCACGGCTTATGGCGTTAATCAGCCTTACTTCCAAGCCCGACAGCTCAATATTGGACGGGAGCAGGTCAACGCCCTCGCCGTGGTGCAGGATGCTTTGGGAAACATCGACAGATTTATCATCAATGATGTCCTGCATGATGGTGGAGAGCGTGACGGGTAAATCGTCTGGTCTGTTGTAGCCGAGTGACATGGTTAGATTTGCCTGTGCATCGGCATCAATGAGCAAAACTTTCTTACCCTGCTGTGCCAGACTTACGCCAAGATTGACCGCCGTTGTGGTCTTGCCGACACCGCCTTTCTGATTGGTCAGAGCGATTACTTTGCAATTTGACATGGGTGCGTCCTCCTTTCGCATAGATTTAGCCGCTTTGTCAAGGCGGCTATGTAACTGTATCAGAGAACGCAAAAAAGCCGCTTACTCTTAAAAATCAATAAGAATAAGCGGCTTCGTGGTGATGTGCCTTAGACATATTCAATTTTCATTCTCTTAACAGAAGCGTTGACAACTTTGAAAATGAGTTCGTCAACAGGGTCGGTATATCTGCCCTGTTGAATAAGCTGATTTTTCAATTCCACAAGGCTATGTAACAATATCTTTCTTTCCTCGCTGTCAAAATATAAATGAGTTTTCTTTTCTCTCATAAAACATTCCTCCTTACAGGTGTATTATATAATAGGAAAGTACCATTTACGAATGTGCGGCAGGGCTTGTCCCTATGCAACATCTGGAACAGCGGCATAGATGTTAATTGTTCGCTCATCGCCACGCTGTACCACGGTAGGATGCTCTGAATACTCGATTTAATTGAATTTTCCGTATCTAAGCACCTTATCAGAGGTTGTTATGCTATGTACCAGAAAGCCGCTAAATTCGGCATTTTCAGCCGATTTTGCCTTGTGGAACATTTCCGATGCTTCTGTGGGTCTGATTTTTTGATAATGATGTCATTCATTCTGACACTATAAAATAAGCAAAAGTTTAAAATTTCCCATGAAATACATTTTGTCATTTATATCGTGCAATAAAATATAAGGTCTATAGATCTAAATAGCTTGGCTCTCAGTTAATAAAAACTGTATTACTTCTTTTTTGTTCACCAAATCGAGAACAGAATTCGAACACATAAATATTTTGTCAAATAAAGCCGAATGACAAAGTTCTTCCTCAACTAATGCCTCTCTAAGATACAATGTTTTTCCGCTATATATTTGCTTTAAATTGTTATATATTCTATCCTTATTATCAGGCATTAAAAATACAGTTGTAACTTCCTTAGGATATTTAGCTTTAATTCTTAATGCCATACGTGATAATCCATGTGTTATATGAGAACTATTACCAGGAAAATCATACATATATCCGTAATAATTTTCTAAACAGTAATCCCATTCATTCATTTCTCTACTTTTTATTCTTGATTGAAATTCCTTTTTGCTCAAAAAAATATAATCTTTTCCTTCTAACTCATCATATCTCATCTTTCTAGTCGTATAGGGTATTAAATAAGTAAAAGCATATCGTTCACAGATTTCATATATAAAAGGGTTCTTTCCAACTGTAGAGGGTCCAGAAATAATTATCATAAGTAATCCTCCTCAAAATAATCAAACAGAGTTAGTTGTCTTTCAAAAGTATTTTCACATGATAATTCATAAATCAATTGAACGATACTTTTTCTCATATAATCATACTGAGCATATTCATACATATTCATTTGCGCTAATGTCTTTTCTGCACCATCTGGAATAAATATCAAATGGAAAAAATATGGGTACGTTCCATACCTTGGAATATCTATTTTGGACTTCTGATAGGCGATTGAGCCGTAAATTTCTCCTCTTCCAAAATAATATTTACTAGACTTTACATAAGCACCTGTTTGAGATACAAAGCGAGCCTTTCTCTTACTTGTGTTTCCCATAATTTCCAAAAGTCCATCTAAACCAATTTGGCGTAACCACCTTTTTGTGTCAAGACCAGGTAATTCCCATTGTTTTCCGTTTCTATTGAAGAATTCAACAAACAGCATTGTATCTTCTATGGCATATGGAACTGTATTAATAAATCGTGATACTGTTTTTAATGGCAAACTTACTAATTTCCGCTCTTCTTCTAATTCAGGTTTTTCAATCTGTGGTTCAGTTAATTCTATAGGCGGTTTAACAAAAGATACATCTATATTGTAATTGTGAAAGATAAATTGAACCATTTCTTTCTTTTTCTTATTTGTTGATGAAAAATAAATAATCGGTAATACATTTCGAGTATTATCTCCTTCTACTGATACATTAAACCGTGGATGTTTTAAATAGATTCTATTGGTATCTACGTGCTTAGTCAACGGCAAAGTATAATCATAACGTTCTAAGAGCAAAAGAATATCTATTTTATTCAAATATGAAATATTGTACATTTCTCTAAATCCAAGCTTCTTATAAAAACGAATAACATGCTCATTGCTAATGTTATCATTCGTCTGAACAGAAATATTAAGAAGCCATGGAATTTCTTCAAAAGATTTTTGAATAAAATATTTTAAAACTTCTGTTCCTATACCCTTGTTCTGATATTCTGGTGCAATTGCAAATCTATGAATATAGAGCGAGTCAAAAATATGTTTATTATCCGCAATTCTAAAATATGCAATTAATACGCCTATTATTTTATTTGCACTATTCTTAATGACATAACTATAATTCCATTTGTTCTTGTAAAAATCCTCGTCTTGAGATAAAAGTTCAGAAGGAGTCCAGTAAATGTATGGAATAATATTAATCAACTTCAATATCTCATCACAATGTTCATAACAATATGCTTCCGACAATCCACATATTTGTATTTTTCCTGCACTCGCAGAAACAAATGAAAACATCATTATTTAATCCTCCTAACAATTACATATGTAAAATTCACTTCATATTTATCAGTTGGTGGTGAGGTCAGATAAAACGAGAAAATAATCTTTGTTTCACTTTCCTTGTTCCCACTTAAAATTTTATAGTGAATTTCATCATTATTACATAATACAGACACAATATCTGATTTTGCATATTCAACAGTTATTTCTTTTTCTCCATATAGTTCTCCAGCATTAATCATAATTTCACTTGATGTAGGCTCTAAAAATGCTTCCACTTGCTCCATCGCCACCGTATATTTCGTAAAAGTCTGTTTAAATGCCGCAATGCCACAGAGAATCACAACCATATTTGTAAACAAAAGAAAAACAAGTGAATGCTTTTTTATTATAGAGTTCAATATATTTATCTGGTATTTTAAATTTGATAATTTATCAATATGTGCCTCTTCTTTTTTTGTTGGAAATGGGTTTCTATCACTATTAAGAATTCCATTCCATGTTTGCCCAAAAAAAACACTCTTCATTGAAAATTCCTCTTCAAATTTTTCTGATACTAAATCAGATAATTCAAAGAAAAAACATTGAGCTATAGATTCAAGGAATTTTAGTTCGTAAGATTTATCCGATAAGTTCGATAAATGTAACCGCATTACACCATTATAAAAGGGATCAACATATGCTGTAGTTACTACGATTCCTACATCAGACATAGAAATTCTAGGAACAATTAAACACGCATATTTACCGTTTAATTTAATTTTTTCATTTGTTAACACAACAATTGATTCTCCTGGACTGATTATATACCTATTATTTGCTTTTCTTAAATCAAAACAGTCTCGTTCTGATTTAAATCTATATTTTGACTTAACTCTTTTTTTATTTAATACTTTTACAAGCGGTCCCATTGTAAGTTTTAATCTATCAGAATACAAATTATCTTTTAATGATGATGATAAAAAAGCCTCTTCTTTTTCGTATGACACAGGAACGCCTTCTTTAAATCCAAAAGATACCGTAATTTCAATTTCTTTATCTTCAAGTGCTTTCTTTACTTTCTCATTACTCAGCATAGTAATCTTCTCCTTATCATATTCAATGTTATTCCCAAACTTTATTTTTACTTGACCAAAATTTATCCTCTTTTTTTTCATTCACAATCGCATCAAATACAGGCTTAAGAAATGTCTGGATTTCTGCAATGACAAGAGGAAACTCAAGCGTGTTATCTTTTATGGTTTTCAAAAAGAATTTCCAACGCTTCTGCATATCTTCATCATCGGCAAGTGCTATAACACGCTTAAAACTATCTCGGTTGTAGGTAGTACCGCGCCGCTGTAAGGTTTCAAATATAGCTGCCTGCAATTTTAAACCCTCAAAATCGAATGTCCTTGAAAGATAATAGATGTCATAAAAATCTTTCATTCTGCCTGTCAGCTCAAACCGTTGCAGTATGGCATCAAACTTCTCAGCAATGGTACTTTCAAGGGAATAAGTTTTGATAACAGGTGCTTCAAAGTCTGGAAGCTGAGTGTTGATTGTGCGTTCTTCAGCACGGGGGACTATAATATCGCCCACGCCTATATCAACATTGAACGGCACACGCACATTTTTTATTTGAGCAATAATCTGTGTACTGATACCGTGATATTTTCTTTGCGGAGAAATCTCCTCAAAGCCTTTTGCTCGCATTTCTATATAATCGTTACCTGTCGGCGTGTCAATGATTTTACAAATCAAATCTTTTACATCATCTATTGAACTAGAGTATCCACGGAGCAGAAAATCGACATCAATGGTAGCTCGACTTCCAAAATTGGTTAGAGTATAAATGAACAATCCACCTTTGAGTATTAGCGTATCCTCACACCCAGATTTTGATAGCTTTCTCAAAAATTCTTCCTGCACAAAAAGTTGTAAGCATTGCTGATAGCTGATACCAGAAGCTTTTGCCTTATTTCTCAGCTTTGCCAGAACGGAAGCTGCTATATCTGCCATTACAACCACACTCCAATCAATTCTTTAACCTTCTTCTGCACACGCAGTTTTTTTGCATACATCATAAGGTTTGGTATATTCTTTTTCGGGTCATTAACATACCCTTGTATTGCTTTATTGAAAATTTCTTTATCCATCTTACTCATATTTTTTAGAACATCACAAATTGTTCTGTCACGGTCATAAATTCGCACTTTTGTGAAATCAATCTCACCTGTTGTTTCACCAAGCGTAACCAAATCGGACTCTACACGATATGCCTTTATAAACGGATAATCGATTTTTGTACGCCGCTTAGAGACATTTTTATCTATTGCAAAGTTCCATTCAGCAGGATTTCTGTCACTGTATCTATAATAGAATAGAGCAGTCTCCATACAAAGCACTGCATCGGGAAACAATCGATTGATAATGACAACTTCGCTTTCTCCATAATCTTGAGTCCAGTGATAGTAACCTCGCCTGACTCTTTCAATCAATCCTTCGTCTAAAAGTTGTTTTATATCTGCATAGTATAACTTTGAAGCTGTAAGTTCAGCAGTAGTCATAACATAATTATGACTGCTAAACAACATTCTCAGTGTCTCAATATCTTTATTCTGAAGCATATCTTCACCTCTATTTAATCGCCCTTAATCAGACCAACGATTGGGCACTTTACTATATTATATCTGATTTTTCTCTTTCAGTCAACAATAGCAAAGTGAACGCTTTTAATTATATCAATCAGGCAATTTAGTATAAAATCTGCCCTCCGCTTTTTTAACCAGATAAAATATTGGTCAGCGAAAAGACAAATAGGTAAAAAAATAAGCGTACCACTGTTTTTATGATACGCTCATCATTATTAAATTACCTCAAAATGTTTCAATGCATCCTTTATTGCTTCAACCTTCTCTGGAGTCGGATGCTTCCTCGGCTGTTTCAATTCCTCTACCGCATTAGGAGCATCGTACATCGGCAAGCCCAAATCTCTTTTTACCTCTGCGATATATGCGGTATGTACATAGAAGCCGTATTTGGCTTCTATGTACTCCTTTATCATTTTGTAGGTCACTCGCTCTTTGGGCTTGTAGCTTTCCGCTCTTTTAGCAATATTATCAAGCGGAACTTTTCCCTCACCCTCGCCAAACTCAACTTTTACGTTGATATGTCCGTCTGGCTTTTTGTAGGAAAGCAGTACCACCGTCTCCACATGCACCGTCACCGCGAACAGTTCTAACCTGCGTTGTTCTGCCGAAATCATTATGTTTGATTTGTTACACTGGCATTTCATTTTTATAATAACCATATACAAACGCAGGCTAAATTACAATATCAGATTAGCTTACGGCTTACGATGAAATAACATTTTAATTTCTTTCTGATAAAAAAGATATTCAGAAAGAAACTTTACCTTTGCAAGCAATCACCGTTGACGACAATCAGCCTATGCGATTATATTACAACTCTGTTGTAAAAGAATTTTGGCTTGAAGTTCCCCTACGCTTCATACACAAAGGCGAAATTTCAAAAACGGTCATAAATCTCTTATCTTTAAATGGTGGTGGTTATAACTAATTCAAGCACGAGAAAGAGGCATACCGCACGGTATGCCTCTTATTTTGATGACTTTGTACTTTTCACTAGACTTTTAAAATAAAGATAAGGAGCCCTTCTGTTTTCTGTCTGCTCTTTGTCTTTTATTATATAGTATTACTATACTAACATTGTGTTTTATTTGATTTCAGTCAAGTGATTTCGTTAGTTATGCCAACATTTCAACATAAACGTAAATGAACCACAGTCTATAATTTAGCTACTGTTTGTCAGAATATAAACTAATAAAAAAGTAATGTCACCCTTTTAAGTTTCTCACGGCTTATTTGTACCAATTTCTGTTCAATATTCAACAGCGTACCAATTCGAAGCTATATTTCTGCAATTTTTTGAATCGAAATTTTGATTTTGAACATTGTCCTTAGAATAAATCAAGGACAAATCCTGATTAAGATACGAAAAAGATATTTCATCATCAACGCATTCAATGTAATCAAAGTCATACTTATCGAAAATTTCATACTGACCCGACCCCCAAAAGTTAGACCAAAAAAATCTAACTTTGGAGGTCGGTATTTTTATGTCAAAATACAGTTATGAATTC
>ENA-OPWY01000234-OPWY01000234.1-human-gut-metagenome-genome-assembly--contig:-NODE-234-length-38797-cov-4.070905_pt1 | contig 38797 bp, 35 predicted proteins | sample MGYA00241515_ERZ502022 | MGnify/ENA primary metagenome ERZ502022 (study PRJEB25962, sample SAMEA2043045) | human gut metagenome | biome: human gut; feature: human-associated habitat; material: faeces...
TATTTGATATTCAATTTTTAAGGTACACATACTTTACAATGATATATCCTAACAACCCCTTATACTTACTGAGTTTATGAGGATATATTTATTATTTAACTTACTATACACTAACTACTAAAGATAACATGCCCTATACCCTAATTTTGTTCTTATACATGCATCTGCTACAACAGACTTTTTTCAGTTCTTCCCACGCAGATAATCCTTACTCACCGTTTTCATCCTCATATCTAATATAATTTTACATTTCTCGTATCACATTGTAAAGGAGCTCTGCCCTGCCATCGATACATTTATTTAAGTTTTCCCTTGACTTAAAATGTTCAATGCCACACACTACTTATATAACTTTTTTAGGAGGTGATAGTATGTCTTCTGTTCTTTTGAATGAGGATGGAACAAATATATGTCCTGCATGTATAGAGTATTCAGGCGCACGTATGAATAATATAAGAGCTAGAAATAACGAGAAGAATGATGGTTCCGGGCATATTTCAATGTCGTATAGAATATATCGGTGGTTTGGAGGTGTATCGGAGTCTTCCACTGAATTTCAGCGTTTGTATTCTGATTGGAGCAAGCGTAAACACTCGAAAAATTTCTTTATTGGTGAATCTCCAGCAAACTTTGAGCAAAGATGTAAATCACTGTGCAATGAGTACAATAAGAAAATTCAGAAGAATCCTTCATATGGTTCTAAGGGCTGCCGAGAATATGTCTATAATTCCAATGGGTGCAGTAATCTTTGTTATATGTGCCCTCTGTCCCCTGAATATACGAATGGACGAATCGAGTATGAAAATACTGTACTCGGTTATTCATTAGTTAATCTGGATACATCCTTTATAGATATTATATGGGGTGGAATCCTCGATGCCGAATATATTTATTATGAAAATATTGCATCACATTTTACCGGAATGTCTGTTCTTATGAAAGAAAATACAGACTTTAGAACATACAACTTTAATGCACTTGTTGCATACTACATTGTAAGAAACGCTAATAACGTGAAGAAGGGTGATATTTCTCCGGCATTAAAAGAGCTGCAGGAAAAAATGACAATAAGTGCGGGAGCTGCATTTAATGTATTTTTAGAAGAGATGTTAAAAACAGCTGGAACTTTGAAACCCGACGGCGGAGGGTACTGCAGAAATACATCGAAAGATTATTCATTTGAGCTAACGCATGACGAAGCAACACAGTCATTTAAAGACGCAATCAGAAACATTATATCCAGTGGATTGACAGCATCAAAGGAAGAATATCTTGAAGCAGCCGCAAATCTTAAAAATGTATATTCTTATGATAACGGTTATGCAGCTAATCGCAGTTTCAGCAAGGCAAACCGCTACATAACTTCGCTTGGTGTTCAAGATAACATAGAGCTTGCTCCTAGCAAAAAATCAAGGAGTAAATCTAGGAAAAGAAAGGAAGAATTCACAGAAAAAGCCACACATTCCAAGAAATCGAATGTTTCTCAGTATGCTGGCCAGATGGATATATTTGGTGGGCTTGCAGAGGACTCATACAGCTTCTTCACGCATATGAATAAATCTTCTTCTGGTCATGAAGAAAAAACTGAACAGCCCGCTAATGAGAATGATAATACTGCAGATACTAGCCAGCCCGAAATTTGTGAAGCCGCACCTGATGAACAGGCTGCAGAAACGTATAACGTCTCTCCCTCAGAAATCCCGGCTCAAACTGTTCCTGCTTATGATGATATTCCTAATAGTGCTGAATCTGTTACAGCTGAGGAGAAGGAAAAGGAAGAAGTTCGGAAAAACATTCAGGAAGAGCCTGAAATAGAAAACAGTGATAATATTGATAATGACGAAATTACTGTTGACGAAGTAGATTCCGAAATATCTGTCAACAATGTAACACAACCAGAACCAGAAGATGCGTCTTACGAAATTCTTACGGTTGAAGAGGTTAACGAACTTCCGGAACCTGATACTGATACTTCCGATGTTCCCGTTGCTTCCGAATCATCAGTCACAACAGAAGCAAATGAGACTGAAAAAAGTGTTGATGATATTACAGAAGAATTGTTTGGTACACCAGTTGACAAGAGTGCGGAAATACTTACGGAATCATCTTCTACTTCCCCGGCTGACAGTGAACCGGATGATATGACAGATGAAGAATTTGCCAGTCTTGTAGAATCGTATAATGATGAATGTGAATCAGAAGATACATATGATGCAGATTATGCAAATTCTCTTTTGGAAACAATGCGTGAACAGCTGTTTAATGATTCCAAAAACGAAACGGCTCCTGAAGAAAATCCGGTAGATGATAACATGAATGATTCAGGTGCTGCCATAGAATCAGAAAATGCCGTCACCGAAGTACATCAGGCAGTTCAGGAACAGGATACTCACGAAGATTCCGAAAGTGTTCACCAGGCTGCTGAACCAGAACAACAGAACACTTCATTGGAAGATAACGGTTTCTGTTTAACAAGCGGTTATGTATCTGATAAACCTGAGCAGCAGCCAGAAATATCAGAAACAACATCTGAATTATCTGGTGAGCCGGCTCATAATAACACAGATAATGAATCTGCAGAAACAAGAACATCAATATACGAGCTTTCTCGTATATCCATATCAGATGAGTCATTCGGAGATTTTCAAAAATCATATGGTTTGTCAGAACGTGAAGCACTTAATCAGACAGCAAAATGTCAGTATGAATTAACCGGAACAGAGCCTATTGCCATTGAATATGCATTTAATTCGGAGCTGGATACATATGGAATTTTAGTTTACACAGGCAGTAATGACAGGTTCTGGTATATTATCGAACAGAGCGATTTATTTGAGAATACCATGTATTGGTTGTTTAAGGGTGAACGCATAAAAATATGTGTTAACTACCCTGCTGTGCAAAGTTATCTTATTAAACATGGATTTAAGCAGTCGAATAACCTTGTATCTCTACCTGCAATGTATGCAGCAACTCACCCGGATACAACAAGACTAATAGTTGAAGATATCTTTAATGATATGACACATACAGCACAGAATCCGTTAAGACAATATATGCTTAACTACAAAGGATGCTACTATGGATTAAAGAGAATGCTTGATGCTTCAGAAGAATATTCTGATAAGTATAATGAATACAGGTATATGGAAGATATTATGGCTGCTTCATATGACTTGTCAGATATTTCAACAGACAACCAGCCTGGAATTACAACCATGAATTACAGTAATCTTAATTTTAACTTCAACGTTGACAAATTAACGAGTAATAATGGCTATTGTCTTATCACCGCTTCTATCGATAAGGATTGTCTTTACGGCGTTAACTCCGAGAAAATATTAATGGATGTTATCATACGAATGTGTAAGGGACATCTGTTTACCCGATTTGGCATGAAGGTCCTGAATGCAAAAGATTACTCCATCGTAATAGCATGTCCTGTTTCGGTGTATGCGTCAGCAAATGATATTCTTATAGATGTCATTAAGAAAGCATGTCGTCAGGCAGACAGGGAAAAGAAAATAGTACCAAAAATAACACTAGACAATAAATTAATGTAAAAAATACGGTGTATCATTAGATGCACCGTAATTTTTTTATAAACAGTGCAAACTCGCATAAATACTGATTTGCCAGCCACTTTTGCATAGCTGTTGGCAAAAACTATGCGGAAGTTCCTTAAAGAATAGGAAAAGTCACGTTTTTCTTGAATGTTTTACGCTTGAAACCCGCATGAATACTGACTTGCCAGCCACTTTTGCATAGCTGTTGGCAAATTTTATGAACTACTGGATTATACTCGTATCCCACTCATAACCTATTCCCATAAACCATATATGACAAATAGGGCAAACCCGCATAAATACTGGGTTGCCAGCCATTTTTGCATAGCTGTTGGCAAAAACTACTTGAAAATATCGGCAAAAACGCCCAAAACCCGCATGAATACTGGGTTGCCAGCCACTTTTGCATAGCTGTTGGCAAAAAATTTTGAAAAATATGCTAAAATCCTTGAAACCCGCATGAATACTGGGTTGCCAGCCACTTTTTAAAAGCTGTTGGCAAGGAGGCTTAAAAAAATAAGCAAAAATGCTTGAAACCCGCATAAATACTGGGTTGCCAGTTACTTTCTAAAAAGTTGTTGGCAAAAAAATCGCTTTAAAATAAGCGTATTTTCAATTTGCCAACTGGCAAAAAGGAAAAACATCTCTAAAGCCAGTAAATATGTGGGTTTTCTCGGTGTCTTAGAAGTGTAATTAATATACTATTTTAGCCCTATTTTTACTCAAAAATCCTCTTCCAGAAAAATCTTCATTTTTTCGTTCTTATTTTCGCACTCTATTTTTTTCTCACATTCTTCTCATCGTCTTCTAATTTCTCATGGATAATCGTTGTTGTATCTATTATTCACTATTCCTCCTGATAAAATAATCATTATCTTATTATGAATCTCTTTCATATAAACATTTATACATATCTGAAAGAGCATTTTAGATTACACCAATTATATGCCAACTTTATACCGATTTTACAACAACTCTTATACGTAACTTTTTTTAAACTTAATAATACCGTTTTTGTGCTCCTTGACTGTCAAACTCTAAAAGTGTATTATTGTCTTAACAAAGGGAGGCACGTTTTGCTTCTTATGATTAATTATTAAATGGAGTGGGGTGGTAGCCACTCCATTTTTTATATCAAAAACTCTTCCAGAAGAACTTGCATGTATCTTTACTCTTATACTCTCATGCTTCTTCACTCTTAATCTCTTATTTACTCAACCTTTTCTGAATGTTATCCAAGCACTTATCTTATTAATGTATGGTTATGTCTTAAAGAGAATCCTAATAGGACCAGTATTAAGAATATTGAAATATATAGGTAACTCATATCAGTTAATCATTAATAGAGAATTAAATACTATCTAATTGTTTTTAGCGTCTGCTGCCAGTATCTTATTTATCGTTTTATCGATCCTCTTCCAGAGAGTGTTTCCTTACAGGCTCATCTGTTAGGAGAAAGCTCCGGCAGGAACGGTCGCTCTTTCGTCGGCTGCGCCTGGCGGTATGAGGACGGAGCGGCAGCAGGTGTATACAGTATACAGTATCCAATAAAAAGTCGTTTTCTGAACCTACTCTCTTCTTAGTGTTCTTATGTATTCCTGTATCTCTATCGAGGGCAATGCAGTCATGTATTTACGACTGCTGCCACTCTTCTACATTTCTACTTCTAACTCTTATTTCTTATTCCGAAAGAGAACTGTCTTATAACTTATGCTGTTCTCATGTTATACTCTTATTCTTTCAAGCTCTTCCAGAAACACATACATCTTTTCATTTTTCCTTTCATGGGCATTTACATTTACGCTTGCTGCTCCATTCTCTTCTCTGCAATTTCTTCTATGTCATCCAGTTTACATTTCTTTCCCATCTCTTATCTCTTTAACATATTACCATAGCTTTTTAGCTTTTATTATGCGAATGCCTTCTTTAAACTCTGGAAGAGCCTCAATAATCAAGAAATGGATAGCCGAAACTTCTCTTTCTGGTAGCAGACCGGTGCTTGCAGGGAATGCAGAGAAGAAAGGCGAAAGCCGACAGGGAATGTCTGGAAGAGGATTCAAATGGCGAACATATGTTCAGATATTAAAACAATTTCATATTTTTAAAAAAAATTTTCCAAAACTATTGCCGTAAAATTTTTTATGCATAATACTATTGGTAAGGGTAAAACCTAGCATATTGTGGCAGCAGTCATGGCATATACTTTCCTAATCCAGTGTGTTTGTGACTGAACCGAACTGCCACAATATTTTATTGGGAGGAAATGCATGGATTTTAATATGAATAACAATACTGACAAGATAAATGACTATGACGACACAGATAATACAGACAACGCTAATGATACGAGTGATTATAACTGCTCTGGCAGCAGTATCATATCTGTTTTGTATGACAGGCCTGAGTATCTTGCAACCAAACCGGGAATGTATAGCCGTTACTCTTTCTATAATAAGATTCTCAGGTTTCCATATGAGACTTTTGGTACAATAGATAATGATAAGATAATTGAGCCATTGGAAGAATTGCTTAAAACAAATCCGGCAAAACTTCTGGCATGTATCACTCAGATGGGCGGTGCAATTAAAGAGCAGCTTAACTATCTTGGGCTTTTTAGTATTGCAGAGCTTAATGGTAACAGTTCCCTTGCTACTTCACGTATCGCACAGATTAATAAGAAAAGCAATGATGGTAAGATGCTTGAAACAAAAAAATATAACTGTAATGATTTCCATATCTCACTGACAGAGCCTACTAATGCAGCCTATAAGTTTTTAGACGACTGTATTAACAGCTGCAGGGAAATCGGGATAACCAGTAACCTTTATAACAGTGAACATAAGATTTACAGAATATCAGATACGCATGATGCTAATATAGAACACGCTGCTGGATACTGTGATTTGTATGCTTACATACTTGGGAATGAATATTACCCACCCAATTTCAAATTCATTAACGAAGATGTTCTTTACTACGGCGACGATAATCGTGTTATTGCAGACGCGCATGTCACAACATATTCTGTACTTCATGCTAACATAGAAAAAGACGGCAAGATAATATGTCAGGCAACATATACGGCCCAGCATGATTTCGTTGAAACAGATACAGGAAGCCAGCGTATTAATGTGATTGCGGAAAAACTGGACAATTATTTGAAATACCTGGACTCTGTTGTAAAGAATATTCCTGAAGTTTTCTTTTCTGTTAATTTCATAACTCATCCGACAGGAATTTGCGGCTATGTAAAAAAGGATACTGAAATAGGAAGAAAACGACTTCCGGATATCATATATGCAGATGCAGTATTTTTCAGAGAACTTCTTGTAAACGGTGGATACAAAAATATCGAAGAACTTTACAATGACATTCAGGAAAATGGTGTTTCGAAAATAAGTGCCTTTGCAAAATATAACTGCTCTATACTGACGGAAGAATTTTTGGATATACTAAAAAAATGCGTATCCTACGGATACGGCAGTGATGATTTTACTTCTCTTTTGGACGATATGGCTGCTGTAGGGTTCTCCGATCTTAATAAGAAACCATATACATTTTATAATCAGCGATACAGTTCCTACTGTGAACAATACGATAAGCGCAAGCGTACCATCTTCGGGGTTGTAAACTATCTGCAGAAAAACAGACCTAAGGTATATGAGAAACTGATTAGATACTGCCTTAATGGTTTTTCTGTTAATGTTTCAATGGGTGGGGATATGTACAGAACATATTTTACTGTGCATCCAAAGTTTTCCGGCTGTGCCAATGCTACTGCTGCCATGCTATACAGGTGTTCACTTTCAAATACATATGTGCAGGATATGTACCTGCTTAATATGCAGAGACTTATCTACAGGAGGGGTGACGGCTCAACAGGCGTATTGTTGAATCACATTGCCTACAGGAATATTGAACCGGATGACGAAGCTGTATTAAGATACGGATATATTAAAAATGGTGGCTTGAATTATTGCCACAACGGATTCTGCATCGAGGACATAGACTGCAATATCGGTTCGAGAATAAGGGTAAAGAAGGCTCTTTCAGACACTTCTCTCATAAACTCTCACACTCGTCTTTGCATTATCTGCGACAGCGTGGAGAGCGCTTACGAATATATGGTAAAGGAATGTTCTGACATTCTGACGAAACATGACAGTCTGTCATGCACAGGATGTTTGCCAGACGGTCACAGAGACGCGTTTCTTGCCTTTATGCCCGTGTTTATTCCAAGGGACGTATTGTTTGACATACTGGCTAAAAAAGAGCCTGAAAACGCCCCATTCGTGTTCAGGGGCTATTCAATATACAAAGATGCCGTTGTTAGCTACAGCCAGAGTGGTACAAAAAAATCTTTTGAGAAATTCTTCTCCGACTTCCTCAGGAAGAGCAGCCTGGCAGCAGATGTTTTCTCTATTGAAGTCAAATCTGATGATGTGGATTCTGATGATTATTTCTGATGCTACTGCTTACATGCTTGCATACGACTGCATGATGGAGACTGGCTGTCAAATGGATTAATTAAATATATATCGATACACTATTAAGGATATCCGGTCTTAATGGCCAGTCACATGATGTCGATGAATTGTTTAGTATTCTTACAAAGATGTTAGACGATAATGCCGTAAATTGGATTCCTTATGCCAAATCACTCCTTTAAGTGATAAATGTCGATATCCTGCAATATGCAATAAAAGAAGCCCTGTATATCTAGTGTTGTAAAAACAACTTTAGACATGCAAGGCTTTTTTGGTATTAGTTTCACTCATGAATTAACAGAACTCTCAAATCGAAGTGATGTTATGTTTGTCTAACAGTTTGATAATCTTACATATTAACAGTACTCTCAAACTCTATATTGATTCTGATATTCATATGCATCGTTTGATAATCTTACATATTAACAGTACTCTCAAACTTAAATACTGCCTTAATGGTTTTTCTGTTAGTTTGATAATCTTACGTATTAACAGTACTCTCAAACTGACACAATGTTGAAATCAAAAATACTATTGTTTGATAATCTTACGTATTAACAGTACTGCTTAACTAATACCAACTTGTTTTATTATATGGTTTTATCACCATTTTGTAAATACTGGTCATACATGCAGCAGATCTACTTCATTACAAATCAGACCAGTCACTGACCTGTTTACCAACTTCACAGATTCTAATGTGCTTATATTACATCCCATTGTTATTGAACCTACATGTTGACCTGCACCAATTCCTGATAAGTTAGTTATATTTGTTCCCATTCGTGTGAGAATAAATATCTGACTGAGCACTTCCAGCTGTTCCTTAACAGACAGTTTTATGAAAGCATTTCTGCCTTTTTTTAACATATCTGCTGCTGCATTTCTTCTTTTGGCATAAATGCTGTTGGAGTGCTTATCTACAAGCTCATCATAAAGTTCGATGTTTTTTTCTGCAGATATATCCTTATCCAGAGACTTAAAGTTTATATATTTTTCAATTTTGTTCACATACTTCTGCCACTCTGCACTTAATCTCATAGGAACGTTATTTCTCAGATAATATTGGTTTACTGCTTTACCACCCAAAAGATAACTGTACCCATCTATGATAAGTTCGCTAAAAAGCAGTATCTTAGTGATTTTTACTACCGGATTAATGAGATGAAGCACTTCTGTACAATACTTCTCTAAATCCTTTTTACCTTTAATTTGTGAAACAAGGTGTAGCGGGAGGCTGTATATGGTTCTTATCCTTGATTTTTTATTGGTATGCTCTACTAAGAACATATATGCTGATGTTATGCTTGTCTTGCCCCCATACTTAGTTACTGACATTCTTTCATCAGATGTCTTTAGTGGCAGATATACTCCTTCCTTTGCCTTATCTGCTCTTGTAATAGTGGCATTTGTTAATCCACCATGTCCCTGCGTTGTCCTTGTTATTGTGATAACTGTATTTCTATTCATCACTTTATTCACTGTATTTATTGTTGCAGCTCCCGGATTGGTTTTGTCAGTAATCCAGGCTATTCTGTCGTCTCTTATAACATTAAAGTCATACATTCTGTTAAGATTGTATTCCGACTTTTTCTTTCGGTATTCTTCTTTGATGTACCACATTGGCGAGGCAGTAAACTTGGTATACCACACATTTCCAACCACAATATTTAGATATGCATCTTTGGCCAGATAATCGTCATTTATAATAGTTGTTCTAGGGAAGTCAAATTTATGTCTGAACTCATTTGTTTCTGATGTTTTGGCATATATAACCTTTGTATCCTTTGGAAGAATGTTTTTAAAAATATCTGCCATCATTCTTGTTGAAGAACCTGCCTGATTATATAACTTTCCAATAAAAGAAGCTCTCTTCTCGTCTGACAACGGATTTCTGTCTGACAGTCTTGCCAGCTTTTCTGCAGAAATTAATCCGCTGCGCCGTAACTGCTGCCAGAATTCATGCATATTTTCATATATGTCCTGTGGCACAGGATATCTATCAGATAAATCTCTGTTTAAATCTGTACTGGTTAATACAAGATTGTCAATGGAATCATCTTTAACAAAGTGCTTAGGGTAAATGTGGTCAATATTGTGTTTCTTTCTCTTGTCCGGCGATTTAAGCTCTTCCAGAGAAATATCTTTGCCTGTATACATGTCTTTTCCCATCTGCAGGAAGTAAAGATATACATTTTTTGCCTTTAATGAGCCGTCAGCATCACATTCTTCTATAAGGGAAATCATTTTCTTCTTCCAGTCCGCGGAAACTCCCTTCAAACCTTTATAGATGGCTGTCAGCTTGCCCTTACGGGATTCCTTTGGTATGTCGTTTGGTCGGGATTTTACTGTCTCAAGGAAGATGCTTTCAGGCGCATATCCTTTTATCCTTACAATCTCCCTTACAATCTTTACACAGGCCCATATAGTTCTCCTCTGCGCGGTTGTAGCGTATAAATCGTAAAGATCATCATAATCGAAGGAAAAAAGATTCTTTGCAGCATTTTTTGTCTTATCTTTGACTCTGGAAGAAAAATCAAATCTTGTATCATACATAAGCTCCATGAGATTAAGGTTATTGTTCCACATGGCATCAATAACGCTTACATACTCATCATTATCCTTATCAAGCCCCTTCATGTTTAAGAATTCCCGTGACAATTTGCCCCAGTCTTTACAATTAAGATTAAGAATCTTTCTTAGCTGTTCTTCATCAAACATGTCAGGATATTTGTTTATTATCTGCTCTGTTATAAGTTCCTTTGAAGAGCCATATATAGTAGACCAGAGTATGATATCTTCAGCCACAGCTTCATTATCTTTATTAAGGCAGCCAAAAATGTCTGTAAAAAATCTGTGGCTTGCCATGCTGTTGTTTAACTTATCATCAATTCCTGTGATTATGCTGTCGCTGGTGGCATTTTCGTTCTTTACAAGAAATGACAGTATCTTTTTCTTCGATATTGTTTTTCCGCTGTAAAGCAGTTCATTTACGATTGCCTGCTTCATTTCAACGGAAATTTTTTCTCCATCTACACAAATATTGTTAATTTCGTTAAGGACCCTGTATTTCTCATATAAAAGTGAAGCATTTGGAAGTACTTTCTTTCCTGTAAGATAATTACACTTTCCTATGACCTTTTCAATGAACTGCTTTGCACTCTCTCCCATATCAACCTTATCATTAAGATTCCATGGATATACTTTTCCGGGCTCTTTTCGCACTACCCATCCTCTGCTGTTGTATGTAGATGTAGGCCCCACAAAATAAGGTATTGTAAAAGTGAACAGGCTGAGTATTCTCTCTGACACAGTAAGACCGGATTCATCACGGCTGTTAAGAAAATCATAATACTTTGAAGCATTGTCTAGTATAGCTTTAAGCTCCACAGTATATAGCTGGTTTGGTATTAATGCATTGTCTAAAATTCTCTGTTTTGGTAGGAATGTACCTTTGTCAATTTCATCAAGGATATATTCCGCCTGCTCATCATCAACATCTGCAAGATATTTTTTAATTGTATGGTAAAGCTCTTCCTGGGTTCTTCCCTTGTCCGATTTCCTTCTTTTAATCCCATTATGGATATTGTAGTTACTAAAATGCACATACGCACCATATGTGCCGGGTTCTTCTTCGGAGAAGAATCTCCTGTACTCATCTTCAGGAAGAATCGTCTTTAACTCAGCTTTTAACACCTTAAGATCATTTGCGTGTTTATTGTAAGACGCTATCTTTGCATCAGAAACATATCTGTAATCCTGTATAATGTTCTTTATTATGGCAGCATCATACATTTCCTTGACTGATTCAATCAGTGAATATTCATTTTCTCCTATCAGTTTTTCTATACTGTCCGCTTTGTCAAAGTAGTCTTCATTCTTGAAGCTAAACGACAGTTTCTTTTCGTCCTCTTCGAGATTTTCTGCCACTTCCGGGAATATATCCGCTATCTTTGCTTTCAGCCCACACATAAGCTTGATAATTGATACTGCCGGCTTTGATGTTGCATCTACCAGCTGTGTAACCAGGGTGGCTTTTACTTTCCCGCTTATACCTGTATTAGTCATTATATCCATAATCTTTTCAGCAGGTACTTCCATCTTAAGAACAATATCATGCTCGGCAGCCTTAGTGCATATATTCTGATAAACTTCGCCTAACGATGTATCTGTATTCTCAAGATTTCTGGTATAAAAATTTCCCCTGTTCTTCATCATATGGGATACGGCAAGGTAAAGACAGCGTATATCCGGCTTCTGGCTTCCATGAGCCAGTTCTGAACGCAAGTGGTATATAGTCGGATACTCAGACATGTACTGCCTGTCACAATAATCTTCATCCGCAAAAAGCACATTTCTGTCTCCATTCAGGCGAATATCCTTATCTTCGCTGTAGTAGAAGCTGTTATCGAGGCGTACAAAGAAATTCTCATCTACCTTCTGCACTTCATCAGCAAAATAGCTTCTTAGAAGTCCTATTCTTTCTTTTATTTTCTTTTTATTTGTTCTTCCCTGCCTGTATTGTGTTCTTTCCTCTGCGGTTTCTGCTTCATCAAATTTATAAACCCCCCACATGTCCTTTCCCTTAAATCGTGACAGGTTGTATGATGTGTTTGTAACTGCATATGCAGCATATGTAGGTCCTGCGTTAAGACCGATATAATACGGCTCCTGTGCTTCTGTTCTCTTGATTTTCATATATAATTAGTCTCCTTGACTTATTTTTTAAAATATACTATATTTACGTTGATAATCTAATGTATTACAGAACTAAGTTCAAACAAGGGTATTACCCGATACTGCCACTAGTTGGCTGCTACGAGGTGTAGCGATGTGAAAGGTCTTCAATCTTTTGAGGACCTTTTTTTTAAATTCCTTTGCTATTTTAATCATGCTTATTTTCCATGTTATCATTTTTATTTTATAAGTATATATTATTTATATACATTTGTCAATATAAGACAACATAAGCAGCCCCGTTAAGAGCTGCTTATTTTTACAAATTTGGATTCGGTCTGTGAAACCACAGACTTTCCGCTTTGATATATTGTATTTTTACGACTTTTTTCTGGTTGTGGTCTACTATCAGACACTCGAATGACAGAACTGGCATATTTACGCCCTTTTCCCATTCGTCAAAAATACGCCGGTATCCAAGGACCTTGTATTCCTGCAACACTCCTTCATCATCAGCCATACGAAATTTTATGGGGATGATTTCCCCGTCTCTTGTAATTTGACATATTACATCCAACGGCTTGTCGCCCCGGATTAATGGCATGATCCACCTTCTTTCCTGTTAATTTTGACTTTTATTACTTAAAATTAATATTTTCTCTGATTATAGCACATGTTCCGCTTTAGGGCAAAAGAAAAGACACTGACATACGCTGCCAATGCCTTTGTTATTGCCAATAAGCATCATCTGATTCGATGATAAAATACCGGATAGGAATTTACTTTCTGCTTTTCAACCTTTATGCCCCTTAATTTCAATGTTCCAATTAGTGACGGTTGATAATAATCATAGAATACAGCTTCATATCCCTTGAGTGGCCACTCTTTGTCTACATTTTTGTCTGTACCGGAATAGCGGTATCCTGTTCCATCTGCTGTAAATTCTATTCTCTTTGATTTTTCATCGTATTTAACATTTCTGATGGTATATAATTCAAATACAAAAATACAGCCGGATGAATCAGCTTTCCTTGAATTAAACCCGGACGCAAATGATACAAAATGATACAGCAGATATTCATCGATTTTCAATCTTTCATTAAGTCTGTCCTGTATCCAGTGTGAGGCAAGATTTTTTATTGCAGCAAATAATATAAGTGCAGCAATAAGAGATATTGCAAAAACAATTCCTGCTGCTGCCAGTTTTTTGAATTCACTGTGTAATGCCGCTGTGATTCCTGTACAGAATGTGGCAGCAGATATAATTAATAATACCCCAATCACAATTTTTGGAATGAGCCACTTTTTTTCATTATGTATTCTGATTTTCCTTGCCTTATTTTTATTCCCCTCCGTTATAATAAAATTAAAATTCATCACACTTTTCCTCTGTCTTACGTTATCCTCGTTTACCCTTTAATCTTTAATCTTTCCAACCGGTTTGAGAATTCATCGATTGCCACCTGGTCCAGCAATATTTCGTAGTCGCAGACGTCCGATTCCTCCTGGTATATATTAAATAAGATGTAAAGAGGGTAATATTTCGATTCAAATCTCTCAATGCTGGTAAAGATTTCATTACATGTAAAAAAGACATAATTATTATATACTCTGCTTATTGCTGCCAGAAAATAAATATCTTCTATCAGCTGTCTGTCACTGTTATAATCTAAAAGAGAGCCATTACCGAAATCGAATATAAACATTACATTCATTAAACGATCATTCTGTTTTATATTTGCTGTATCCTGTCTAATTGCTTGAGCATAATCTTTGATTTTGCTAATCTCTTCTACGTCTTCTTTTTCCCATACACACTGCCTTTCATCACTGCAGAATACAATAACGTTTTTACCATTTTCGTCTGCTACATTTGCTATATTTTTTAGCATTAAAGTATTTTTATCGGCATCCTTGCTGGCTAAAATTACACTTCTCAAAATGTTATCACCCTTTTCATTTTCAGGGATAGCATTTTTGAATGTATCCAGGCTGAAATATCTGGGATGATGTGAATCATAGATGTCCTTGCTCTTGGAAGTTGCATTCTCTTTCCTTGGAGCAGTTTCATTTAATTCTGAAGACTTATTCTCAGATTTTTCTCTTCCGCAGAACTCATTTAACTCTTTTACCCATTCAATGGGAACTTCCATGTCAGCATCAACATAACGTTTAATTGCCGCTTTAAGCGCCTTAATTCTTTTCTTTTCCCATATATTGCGTGGTTCTATTCCTATTGGTGGTTTCTTTAACATATTTCCCTCCTGATTTATATTGGTATCCTCTTCCAGAAGCCTTTCTTTTTCTCTTCCTAACTCTTTTTCTTTCTCATGTTTCCTTATCCGCACTTAACGTCATTAATCATCATTTCAATAATTCGTATATCCCAGATTTTTCCTGATATACATCGTAGATTCCATGGTGGAGAGGTTTATATTTTGATATGAACTCATCAAAACTTGTTAAAAGTTCATTACTTGTAAGATATACATAGTTATTGTGTAGTCTGCTTATTGTTGATAGAAAAAGAGTATCTTCTTTCAGATTAAAATTATTATCATAATTTAAAATTGAATCTTTGCCAAAATCTAATATAAACACTGTATTTGCTATGACCGTATCATTCATTAGATTATTTTTAATGGTTAATACATAATCTTTGATTTTAGTAAAATCTTCTGTTTCTTCTTTTTCCCAGGCGCTCTTCCTTTCATCGCTGCATAACACAACCACATCTTTACCATTATTGCGGGCAATACCTGCTATATTTTTAAGCATTAATGTGTTTTTATCCACATCTTTGCTTACTAAAATCACACTTCTCAAAATAGCGTCACCCTTTTTTTCATTTTCTAAGATAGCGTTTTTGAATGTATCCGTGTTGAAATACCTCGGATGATATGAATCGTAAATGTCTTTGTTCTCTTTATTATCAGCTACAAGGTTTAAAACTGTTTCAGCTAGTCCATCAAGCAGCATTGGCACCGTTCTGCCTTGATAATACTCCTTATATGCATGAGGAATCCGAAACGCTTCACTATCCAAGAGTACTTTAAACATTTTTTTCTTGTGTTTTTTGTATTGTCTTTTATTCATAAACAACCTCCTGATTTACATTAATCATTTTGCTATTAGTTTTTTCTTATCTCAAATTCACCATCAGAAACATAGTTGTAAGATTCTGCAATAGCAATTAAATCTTTTTTCAGCTTTTCTACAAGTTCAGTTATTTCCTTAACATCACCGCCGAGAAACACGCTAAGGTCAACATCTAAACGCTTTAACCATTCTTTTCTGAGCGGCATAAATGGCATTTTGTTCTGATTAGCTGTCATGATATTCAGTAGAACACTTCTATATTCCTGATATATGTATATCGTCGCAGTTTGTGTGTTTATCTTTCTTTTAATATTCTCAATATTCTTTTGTGTATTCATCTTTCTTTTAAAAATATTCATTGTATAAAATTCTCCTTTTTTTACTCTCAATGTGTTAATGCTTACTGTATTACCAAAATGACATTTGACCGTTTTCATCTTCGCCTAGATTAGTATTCTCTTCCAGATGCCTTTCTTTTCCTCTTCCTGCCCCTTTTTCTTCCTTATCGTTAATTTCATCATCCGCACTTAAATCCTCGCCGTATGAGCCTGTATCGCCCTGAGACGGAGTATGTGCAGCTGAATCATACCTTACTCCCCAGGAAGCATTATATCCTGAAGATTCTATTAGCTGCTTTACATTCTTGTATACTCCCAGTTTGTGATCATCTGTGAGCACCATGATTACGCTGGATTCTGTGGTAACTTTATATCCCAGTTTTCTTAATTTGTCTATTAATGCCTGTTTATCCATGACTGCATACTACCATGTTATCTCCTTATTATTTTTTAAAAATCTGATTATCGTACTCATCCTGAGAAACCTGAAGTTCTATCTCCTCATTATACAATGCTCCCCAGCTTCTCCTTGTTCTAACAATTGATGAACTTGTATTTGATTTCTGTTCTTTTACTGTCACATTTAATGTCTGGCTGCCATACCATGTTTTCCGCTTTATATTTTTATTTTCGTAATCAATCGTTACAGTGTGGTATCGCCCGTCTTCAAAAAAAGAGCTCGATACTGAATCGTAAAATTCTGCTTCAACCGTCATTTTACCATTATTTACCTTTAAGCATACAAAAACACCTACCGCAATCATAATTGCAATAAATGCCACAGGGGTTATCAGAACCCTGTTTCCATACTTTTTTGCCAGCACAGCAGCTGCTATAAGTAAACCAATCGCAATGATAGTTGTTCCTGCAGTTAGCAGGAACATAAATTCGTCTAATGGCATATGTTATTTTTATTAGCAGACTGTATCGTATGTTCAAAAGTACCATAATACTAATGTTTTTAGAAATTTTTACATAGATACTGTCTGCTGCGTTCTCCTTTCTTCTCTAATGAGTCATCTTATTATTACACTTTCTCGGCTTATAGGTTGAATGCTTTTTCATTCAGCTAAATGTATGCGTTCTCGTCTTTCTGAGTGTATATTGCGAAGCCGTTTTCAAGTAATTTGTTTCCTAATTCTTCTGCCAAATCCTTGAATTTCCCTGTTGAACGTGAGACTTTCCGATACCACTCTTTACCATCCCATGAGTATCCGCAGGATTTTACAAGTGCTATGAATTCTGCATCTTTCTCATACTTTACTGATATCCTGTGATCATACATGTTGTTGTAATGCTCGATAATCTCTACTATACCATCATGTTTAATCTCTTTTGGCCATACAGCATTACTTTCTACCATTTCTTTGTGCTGCTGCCTTTCCTTGATTTTCTCTGAGTACTCTTCAATGAAAGATGAATCGAGATAGTTTTTGTTGTCAATCCAGAATTTCGCTTCTGTTTTATCGCTAATAATTGTATCTATGTCATTCTGACCATTGCTGTACTTTTCATAGAACTTCATTCTTATAGTATTCGCCCATGCAATCTGCTTCTCGCTTCCGCTTAACTTGGGGAGATTGTTTTCTGCTGCTTTTTTCTCTGCTTCTGCATTTTCTTTCGCATGTTCCTCGTCTTTCTGTTTTTTCCTGCATTCCGGGCATAATCCGGCAAAAATCTCATCCAGCCTTTGCATTCTCTCCTCTGTTTTGCCTGTGACATTTTCCCTTCCTTCGTGTCCGCAGGCATATGTTCTGTAATACCATGCCATCTCTTATTCTCCTTTACTGATTAATTTATTATTTTTTCTTCCTGAATTATTGACATTTTCTAGTGTTGGAACATGAACTTTTAGAAAATCTATCCCAGCATTTCCTCTGCAAGTTCTCTGCCTTCTCTTAGTGTCATGCATGTGCACAGTGTACGCCATGCATCATACTTCGGATCAAATATTCTTACTTCGTACTTCGGGTTAGACCTGCTTATTTCTTTACCTTCATTGAATCTGTCTACTATAGACACCTTTATGCCATTTACTTTAAATTCTCTCATATTATATTTTTAGTAGCAAGCTGTGTTGTATGTCTGGAAATATCGTGAATCGGGTTTTTGCCAGATTCCTGTCACAACACTGTCTGCTGCGTTCTCCTTTCTTCTCTAATTAGTCATTAATGCAGCTGCATCAGACTTTTTGTTAACTATTGACTTTAACGTATATTTTTCCTTTTTTGCTTCATCCCAGCTCATAGGAAAAATTATTTTGCCATGTTCTAAATATTCATGATCTTTGTCACATTCTACTCTTATGTGTGCGTTGTAGATATCTGTTGCAATGAAATTGACATATTTCTTACCATCTTTCCAATACAGACCATTTACATAACCTTTTCCCTTTACTGGATAGCCTCTTTCTTTAATCAAAATATCTTCCAAAAGAATGTCAGATATGTCAGTTTCAACCATATTGTCAGTATTAAACGTGCTGTAGAATGTTGTAGGACTCCATTTATTTCCTGTGTTAAAGAAATATGTAAATTCAATCCCTCTCTGCCACTTAAACCATGTCACTCCTGTAAACTGGAGTAATTTCCCCTCGCATTCTCCATACTCGCCCAGCTCGCAAGGCATATATATTTTCATGACTTATTACCATGCCCTTTCTTTCGCTAAATACTTAGTGTCGTTCTGTTTTAACATCCCGTCTTAGTTGTTCTTCTATACACTCTATCACGAATCTGTTAAGGCTCTGCCCCCTCATCTGTGCTATCTGCTTATACTGCTGGGCTTTTTCTTTGGTAACGACCAGCTTAATCACATGCTTGTCCTGCATGTATTTTTCTGTCGCTTTGATCTGGCCTGCTGTATACTTTGCTCCCATACGTAAGTTTCTCCTTCTTAATATTTGTAACTCACACCCGACTGATATCGGGTGGAGTTTTAACAGTATTAATTACAACCTGCAATATTGTTTTAATTAATCCTTTATGAAATGCTCTTCCCTGGCTAATCTCACATAGCTATTGTGCATTCCTTTAATGCAGCGTATATTTGAGTTTTCAGTTATTTCCTTATTTTCAATCCAGTACTTAGAATCATGGATGCCATAAACAAGGTAATCACCTATTTTTTCTTTGCCATTCTTATGACATTTTTCCCAAAATCCCACTCTGATGCTGTTAGCCCATGCTACCTGCTTAGGTGTTCCTGTAAGCTCCGGGAAGTTATTTTCTAAAGCAACCTCTCTGGCACGCTCATTGATTTCCTCATTTGATGGTATATCAATAACCCTTGTTTCTGTGGTAGGTTCATACAGCACCGGAATATCCGTTATATCATCACGGCTGCTCGTATAAACAAATTTCAAATCATATTTTTTAAATTTCTCTTCCAGCTGATTTAATGTTTCTGACAGGTCCTTGATTTCTGCCCTTGCTGCAGCGGTTTTCTCAATGTTCAGATTAATTTCTCTCTTCTTGTCCCTTATTTCGTAAAACTCTTCCAACAACTCCTCTGGCACATTGTACTCTGCAGATACTTTCTTAATTGTTTCGCAAATCACATTGTTCATGACTATCCTCCATTCTTATTTAGCTTAGATTTATATTTGCTTGTTTTCATAATGCTATTATGATATATTGTACCATATATGTAAACTAGCATAATTCACAAATATATTTAAAATATTTGTGTATATTGTCCAATATACGCAAAAAGGAGAGCTTCTTAGAAGTTCTCCCTTTTCTTAACTTTCTCGTTATTTAATTGCACATGGCAGCAGGTTCTGTAGTAACAGTTTAGTTCATTTCTAAGTTGTTCTCAGTAATTTTAAATTAATTATCATTTACACATTCTGGACCTGATAGCATTCTTTAACGCTTTATCCATTTCTTTGTCATAATTACAAATTAATTCTTCTGCCTCTTCCTTCGTTATATCCAGCTCTTTTATCAAATTCACAGCTGTTTCATTGTCTGATGCCCCATAATATCTTGACATCTTTATAATTGCCTTTATCGTTGCTTCTAAGGCAGTCTCCTCTTTTTTTGTATGATTTCCTTGTGTCATGTAAAACCTCCTGATAATCACTATAAATCCAAATTTATCTCTTTCTCAACAGTATTTTGGGGTATATACAGCTTGGTTTCGCTTGTATATCCGGTTGTAATAATTTCAACATATGGCTGTTCGCCTTCAGCTAATGTATCATAGATGATTACCTTCTGTCTAGGCAGTTTGTAGTATACTTTGCCTCCATCTTCCGTTAAGCGATAGGTTACAATATATTCTGTTTTATTTAATCCACCAGAACCTAAAACAAATTTCCCGCTGTATTCATCATCAGTACTTATGCTGTATATTGGTATTATTTCTGTTTCCGTATGTTCGGAATACTTTGTAATTATGAGCAAAAACCCTATGCAAAGTACCGTCATAACTAATAATATTATTGCATAAGTAATGCTGCGAATCCTATTGAAATAATTTTCATCTTTTTTACTATCCATAACTTGTCTAATCCTTCTTTCTTATTTAGTTTTAATTTTTACGACTGCTTTAATTTTGCCGTCTTGCAATAAGCATATACGTATTCTTCTGATTCTCCCCGGCAGAGTCTGCCAAACATCTCAAACCAGATTCCATCCTTATCGTTTTCTGTAAGAACATATGTGGATTCCTTCCTGAATCTTTCCTCGATAAACTTAAGAAGATTGTCTGCCGTTTTTTCTGCACTGGTATCGTTCATTAATTATTTTTTACCTCCGAAACTCTATTTTTTTGTCTATAACCATATCTTGGACTTTGTTTGGGCTGGTTGTTTGATTCTATTAAACCCTTGTCTGTAAGCTCCGTTATAGCCTCTTTTCTTATCGTTTCTCTTGAACCCGTCTTATAGGAGCAGCCGTAATATGTATTCAGAAAGTCGATGATATCCTGAATCCTCATGTATTCATTGTCTGTATTCTTAACAGAACCATCCGGCAGAATATGTGCTATGGCAAGGTACACCAGCTTTGTCAGCTTATTCTCTGATATGTCTGTTTCCTTGAGTCTTATTGCTATATCCTGTGTTTCTGCCTTATATCTGGCGGTTGCAATACATTCATTGAAATTTACATTGAAGCCTGTCTTTGTTATATCGAATGTTTTACTATCTACTGTTTCCATGTTGTGATCCGTCCATACTGATACGATTTCTTCTCGGATATCTACAATTACACCTTTTCCGAAATATCCTGTTATAATATCACCTGTTGTATATTTCATAACACGCACTTCTCCCTTCCCGATACAGATTTTGCATTACTTCTTCTAGGTTGTTATAGCGATTCCTTACACATGCATTCTCATTGAAGTCATTGAACATATGCAAAAGTGCTTCTTCTGCATTAACATATCGTCTTCCTATTGTCTCGTGTGTTCCCTCTTTTTTCCCTGTTAAACTGAACTTTAAAGGGGCATAAATTTCTTCTTCTCTTTTCAATGTAAGCAGCCATCTGCCAATATTTTTAGTGGCGTATGTAAACAACACACAGTCTCCTGACTTCCATTTTTTACAGTCGTTAATTGTATCTACCAGTAATGCTCTGTTCATTACATTTTCACGCACACATGGGAGCTGAAACCAGTCTATTAACCGCCATGATGCACTAAGCTCTACGTTCTTTTTCTCCCAGCTGTTTTCTCCGATAAGTCTTATGCAACCGTTTCCATACAAAGTATCTCGCAGACTTTCCAAACTGGCATCAGCCTTTGTGAGCAGCTTGTCACCCGCATATGCCATGTACCAGCTGTCGTCATTTCTCACCTCAATCTCTATTAATCTTCGATTATTTATTTTTATCCAATTCTCTATTATTTTCATGATGTCACTCCTCTATTACATTAATTGTCTTTCTGCTCTATTCTAATTACCTGATCTCCTGAAACCCACAGGGAATCAGATACCTTGAAGGGTATTCCGAAGCCCTGAGCGTCGTTCCAGTTTCTTACGGCTTCTACAATTTCAATACTACTCATGAATGTTCTGCCATCTTTTAATGCAATCTCAACCATAAATTATTTTTAGTAGCAGACTGTATCGTATGTATGAAAGTATTGTAAAATAAGCATTTATTACTTCTTTTACATAAAATACTGTCTACCACGTTCTCCTTTTCTAAAATTATTCTTCATCCAACAACTCTTGACAGGTCATTGAGATGAACACACCTAACTTAATCAATTCATTGAGATGCTTTTCTGAAAGGTCAGCATCTTTTTTCATAAGTTTTGATATTTCTGCACTCAATTCATCTGCCTGTTGCTGTATATAATAAATCTTTTCTTTATGTTCATCATTCATAAGCGTACCTCTATTTCTTAGCTAACTGTTTCTTCAGTCGTTCATTCTCGGATTTTAGTTCCTCATAATCAACTAACTGAACAATCAGTTTCTTTTTGTCATCCTCTAACTTTTTAACCTGCTCTCTGAGAGATGCAATCTTATCATCCTTGAGCTGTATTTTATCCTTTTTAACAGCAACCACATCATCTAAAGGACTTGCCTTTGAGATTGCTCTAAGGCTTAAAATACGCTCTTTAAGCTGTGCATTGTTGTAAAGAGTTGCTCTTGATACGCCTGCCTCCTTACAGACAGTTTCAAAGTTAATAGGTTTGTTCTTCCTTTTAAGCTTATCTATAGCCTTGTTGACCTTATCAATGGTTTCTTTATTCTTAGCCTCTGCATGAGCCTTAATGCCTGCAACCTGACTATCCGACACTTTCTTTGCCATTTAGCTGCACCTCCAGACTTTCTACCAATGGTTTTAGATACTTGTACTTAATGTACTGTTTCTGCCATTCTCGTTCGTGACCAAGTTCCTTTAACCTTGCCATTTCCTTTTCAAGTAAATCCAATTCATCCTTCAAGATTGGATAGAACTGAACTTCTGTGATGTAGTTAGGGCAGTTATAAAAGAAGCAGCCATCTCCATCAGTGCAATTACCTCGTCTAAAATCGTACAAGCATACTCCTGTAGGCAAAGGATTAAAGCTCATTGTATTTGCTAAATCCGTAATTACGTTATCAATCTCAGCTTCGGTCTTGCCATGAAATAAATCATCAAGTTTTCCCTTGATCTCCTTTGCACGAAGCCCCGCAATCTTTGACTCTGGACTTAAAATCATATCGGAATAGATTTCTTTAACTTCTTCTTCCTGCAAGGTAAGATAGTGTGCTGTCATTTCGATAGAGACATGCGAATACTGTTTCATAATCATTGCGATAGGTACTTTTCTTTTGATTAGTTCCCTTACAAAGGTTGCTCTGAATTGATGTGATGTAAGGGGATATAGCTCACCTTTATTGTCTCGAATATCATATCGTTCAATGAAGTGTGATAATCTATTTCCATTCCATTTATCAACGTTCAAGGCTCTAATTCCATAATTCCTGATAACAAACAGTTCCTTCAATCCACTTTCCTTACGAAGCTCTGATGTGTACTCTGAAAGCTCTGTAATGGCATCTTTTACAAGGTCATTGATAAATACCTTATGGATGATAGGCTCACCTTTTTCGGTCTTACCAAGTGTTACTTCCATGTAATCATAACCATCTGAGGTACGCTTTACACAGCCTTCCTGTATGGATAAAACCTCATTGATACGAAGTCCTGTCTGACTCTGAATGATGATACCTGCCTTTGTAAGTACATCCTTTTCATCATGTACGGCATGGTACAAAATTTTATCAAACACATCCTCTGGAATAGGTTTTGTTTTGTTAGTTTTCATAGACTTTTTCGTATTCCATAACTGGTTAGCTGTCTCTGTCTTTGGAAGATGGAACTGTGGTACATTCCATCCCTTTATCTGACCGATACGGATGATTTCTTCTACCACATGACACGCTAATTTTCCTGTACCTGTTGTCACTTTCTTTTCGTCCTTCATCCAAAGATTGAAGTTAAGATAATCTTCCAAGGTTATATCTGCAAAGCTGTGAATACCATTTATAGAGCAGTATTTGATAAACATTGGAAGTTTTGCATTGATATAGTCTTTTACTGTCTGTGGTTTTATTTTGCCAAGTTTGTAGTAGGCATACTGTTTAACAGTTTCCTTTATATCTGCGTCATATATATATTCAAAACGGATATATTTATGTGATTCCTTTGTTGATTTAGCAGTAATAAAAGGTCTTAAATCCCATATATCATCACTGTATCGGGAGTTGCCTATCATTATGCTGTTTAAGTCTGTATCAGGCTCTATGACCTGTAATTGTAACGCCAAGTTAGTTGCCATTCTGCAATCCCTCCAATCTTTCAATGATGACTTTCAATACCTCTATAGTTGGTATAAAGTGTTCTGCATAGTGTTCACCATAGATAGCACCTTCTTCAAGTTGCTTTTCAAGGTTAGCTAGGTGCTTTTTATGTGCCTCAAGGTATTCCGGTGTTGTAATGTAACGGCTACAGGTATAGCATTTCTGTCTTTTAAGAAGTCTGTCGCAAATCTTTCCATCTACAACAGGCTTGGTACAGTAACCATCACACATACAAGCACCCTTGTCCTTATTAGCCTTGAACCATTCAAACTCTGATACATTATCAAAAACACTACTTTGTATCTGATTGATGTTCCCGATAACACCTACACTCTTGAATACTTCTGCTCGTTCCTTGTCCTTTACATCTGCATAAAAGCGCTTTGTAACAGATGGATCTGAATGACCTAACACATGCTGAATGACATTTATGTTAGTTCCTTTGGAAAGCATATCTGTTCCAAGAGTTCGTCTGAACTGATGGCTTGTAAGGTTGTAGTAATCGCCGTTGGCATCCTTGATGTTATTCTTTTTAATAAACTTTTTCATCCAATCATTATTTAACCGAAAATCATTTATAGCAGTTACTTTACCACAACATTTACCTTTAGGTACTCGCCAAATCATCAGAGTATTTTTATCCTTTTCATTAGCTTCATCACGAAGCTCTGATGTAACCTCAATAAGTTTCTCTATCGCAGCTACACATTCACTTCTGACAGGCATAGGAGCCTTATTTTTGCGTCCTTTATGCTGAGTCCACTCGATTGTGTATCCACTAATCAAGTGTGGCTTAATACAGTCAATACGCAGTTTTAAGAGGTCACCAATACGCATCCCTGTCGATTGTAGAATGATAATGCCATACTTTAGATATGGATTTTCTTCTTTTTTAAGAGCCTCATTTATCTGTGCTACAACATCATCTGGAATAAAGTCGATTTTAAGTTTACGATTAACACCGATATACTCATTTCCTGTAAAGATTTCTGTCACAGGTACATCATTAGGTCTGTGAAGCTGACACCAACGAATGATAGATTTCAATGCATTTAAACTGCTTCTCTGCATAGCTGCTCCAAAAGGCTTTTTTGTTCTTTCTGAAATGGTTGTATGCAGATAAGAAATAAAGTGGTCTACATCAGTATTAGTTAATTCTTTTAATGATGTGATATTTCTTGTATCAGCAAACCTAATAAACTGAAAGAACCAGACTTTAACCTCATTGTATAAGCTACTTAAAGACTTATTTCCAACCCTGTAATTCTGCCAAACATAGTCCTTTACAACATCCTTGATTTCTTCGCTTAAAATATAGGAAAAATCAAACTTAAAGTTCTTTCCATAGTGCTGTGAGTCCTTGTCATTGTCAACGATGTTCCATACATCCCCATCTGGTCTACTTGCCATCAGAGCCACCTCCAATCAATGGACTCTGATTCCAATACCTTGAAAGGCTGTCCTCAATGTACGGATTAGAGAGATGTGTGTACTTCTGAGTAGTAGATAAATGTTCATGTCCCATAATCATTCTTACAACACTTACATCCATTCCAGACTGCACAAGGTTAGAACAGAAGGTATGTCTTAAATCGTGGAAGTTAAAATCCACACCGATTTCTTCCTGTACCTTTTTAAGCTTGTCATAGGCTGCACGATAGGTAAGCTGTTTGCCAAGCTGTCTTTTCTGTTCTGATACAAAGATGTAACTATGGTCTGTATCAATAAGATTTCTTTCTTCCATGATGAAATCATCAAGTTCCTTGATTAGTGACATAGGAACATACAAATCTCTGGTCTTACCCTTTGACTTTATCTGCCGAAAACAGCCTACTAACTGTGACATATCCGGCAATGGTACAGAGTCAATTTCAAGGTCTAAAACCTCTTGTATTCTTGCACCTGTAAGATAGAGCATCTTGTATAAAAGGATGTCTCTACACTTGTCTAACCGGCTTAAAAACAGTTCCATTTCATCATCAGTAACAAGATTTATCTTATAATCACTTTCCTTTACCTTGAAGATGGACTGCTTTGTTTTATTATCAGACTTTGCGTGTTCCAAGATACCCTTGAAAGCATTAAAAGGTCTGTTTACATCATGCATTAAGATAGGATTATCTATTTCCTGCATATCTGCTTCAAACTGATAAAACATATGGATTGTACTTAAAATACGATTGATTGTTTTATTAGTCCTCTTGCTTTCCTTGTTGAGTGCTATGACATCATCATCTGATGCTCTAAGATAGTCTATAAACTCAGCAATCATCTTAGGTGTAACCTTGTCATACTCATACCCGTTATCATTTAAGAACTCCCAATAGGTTCGTAAGTCACTTCCACTTGCCTTTAAGGTATTGAGAGCCTTATCCTTTTGTCTTTGGAATTTCAGATAGTCGTATACTGGCTTTACAATTCTCATCTCATTATCCAGTAGAACAACTGTCTCCCTTCCTTCACGTTCTATAACATGTAGTTCCATGTATTAAATACCTCCAATACATTTATGATATGTCTATAATGTTAAAATACCTTTTATTACTTTATATTTTACCATCAGCAGAACGTATGTTCAAGTATTATCCTACTGTATAATAATTATTTGATATTCAATTTTTAAGGTACACATACTTTACAATGATATATCCTAACAAACCCTTATATTTACTGAGTTTATTAGGATATATTTATTGTTTAACTTACTATACATTAACTACTAAAGATAACATTATTAATCAGCTCCTTTCAACTGTTCTTCCAGAGCATTTATTTTCATATTCTCTGGTAACAATAGATACATCTTGTGTCCGTTAAAGACCTGACTTTTTAGGCATTCGCTGTCTAGCATCTGATTTCTCATTTCAAAAAGTTCAGGACTCTGATCATACTGACTCGTTTGCATGAATCTTTCGTAAGAACCACTAAACTTGATGTCTCCTCCTACAAAAAATGTAATCTCATCAATGTCATATTTGCTCATACATCCTTTTATCACATTTTTTACAAGCGGAAACTTAACTGGTGAATCAGAGTCACGGACTATTGAAATGTTGTACATTAACAAGTCGCCTGACTGGTTGTATATATTTCCAGTTCCATTCATTTTAAAAATTTTTCTGCCAGCTTTAATTTCGCTTACAGCAAAGAGAAGTCCCCTTATTACTGCTTCCTCCATGGTTACTTCTGTGAATGTTGTATCTTCTTCCCATCCGTTTTTTCGGAATTCTTTTGCTATTTCCTCGGTGTTTTCGTATATTCGCATTTATTTAATCACCCTTTCTGTATATATTAATGATTTATTTATTATGCTATAACTATAATTCTAAAGTAATAAATTGTCAATGTTTTATTTTACTTTTTATAAATATTTTATATTTACAATAACCGTTCCTTTTTAGTTAGCTATCTACGAAAACAATCATGCTGTTTAAGTGCGTATTTTGCCCATACAGGAGTTTTTATATATCCATCACAGAATTCCACATTTTCATACAAAAAGCGCGTATAAAGAAAGCAGGGCTTATTAAACAATAAGTCCTGCCATTTCATTCAATGATTATATTTATTTTTATATGTTTGCTTTCAACTAAAAATATTAGTCCATTGCGTCAATTTCCTTCATCAGCTTGTTAAAGGCGGCTTTTCTTTCTCTTTCTTCTGCAGCCTTCTTCTCTTCATTGATTTCTGTAAACTGGCCATCTTTGTATGTGCAAAGGCTGTATCCATGATGTCTGATTTCAATATCTCCATACAAATTGCCATTTTCCTGGGCAAACTTTCTTGCCTCTTCCTCTGTATAGAAGAAATACTTTTTTGTTACACCGTTATCATCAAATATTACCCTGAATACATTATATGAAAATTCTAAAATAAGCCATGTTTCCTCTGTTTTTATTGTGTGAGTATTAACAGGCTCCATCATGCCTAATATTCCTGCTGTAACTGATCTGTATCTTTTCTTGTCTGTTATTTCGTCCTCACTGGCAACAAACTGTTTTTTCTTTTCAAGATCAAGGTATATATCTACGTTTTCACCCAGGGTTGTTCTTGTTACATACTCCTCGTATATGCTTACTACTTCCTTGCTTCTGATTCGTATATCCTTAATATTTTCTCTCTTTGAAAATTCCTGCAGTGAGGCATTCCTGTTTAACACTTCCCTCTCAAAAGGAGTTAGTGAAACTGCAGACTCTGGCGTAATCATAGGTTTACCTTCCAAGCTTAATACAACAGATATTTTACCCTCTTTCTGCAACAGCTTAACTGCATCAAATTTCAAGTAATTTTTCTTTGCAAACTTTGAGAATGTTGTATAGCCGAGCTCTTTGAGCTGTTCCTCTGTTTTGTCTGTTTTCGGTGATTTGTCAATCATAAACTTTGTGTGTGTCATTTTATCCCTTACCTACCCTTCTTTTCTTGAATTTTTCATTAAATAAAACAAAATCCGTAACCTTCTGTAAATCTCCAAGCATTACATCTCCTGCAAAATTGTAGCACTCTTCTAACTGGAAATCATCCATTGACGCTTCATATATCGTTATTTCAGAATCTATAGTTATAACCAGAGATGGCTGGGTTTTATCTTCCCCATTTATCAATTTTTTAAAATTCCTTATTCCCCTGATTACTGTCTCTGAGTCTGTCTGATACTTAACTGTAATGTTCTTCAATTTCATGTCAGCCGGCAGTCTTTTAACCACCATTGCAGCATAAGCATTATGTTCTTCTTTGCATATCACAACCATGTTTACCTTCTTTCCTGGCATTCTGCCATCTAAAAATTCCCTGCTATCATCCCAGAGATGGATTATCTGTTTTTCAGATATTTGCTCTGCGTTTGGCTTCCATCAGTATAAGCGCTCTCTTTTCAATGGAAAATCCATACCTTTCCGCATAATCCAGTATCTGCTTACATGATTTTGCCGGAATTATAACCTTTTTGAAATTATTATCCCAGTGTGCACCATCAATGAATGCCAGTGCCCTATTACACAGGATTCTCTCATAACCTTTCCAATCCAGGAATACACTATTTGAATTAAAGTATTTAACCCATTTGTCATTAGATGGTACAAATTGCCTTTTACGAACCATATTAAGAATAGTGTTGTTTAAGATGGAAACAACATAACCATTGTCAAGCAGCATTATCCCAAGTTCTGCAGCCCGATCAGAATAGTTTCCTGTAAATTCGTTTAAATCCTTCATGAACATGTCTTTGGCATCATCGTATGCACATTCGTTTTCAGCCATGATTTTCTTTAGCTCAGGCGTTGATTGTGCCGAAGATTTTATGAGCATTGTACTATTCTGATGTTCAATAAGTATCATCTCCTGATGCTTAAGTATATTAGGCCTGATACAATGACTCAGAATCTCATTTTTTTTGTACCTGGCATCTAAATCTGCTATTGAAACCTGTGTTCCTGTCGGAGTTTTACTGCGTCTTTCTTTTTTCCTGGTTTTATATTTTTCTTCGTAATTGTCAATTAATTCCTGTGAAAATACCTCCTTGTAATGATCCATCCACCATCCGGCATAGTTTTCAGTTGCAATAATATCCCTGATGATATCTGCCTGGCTGTCTGAGGCTGCCTTAACCCATTGTTTAATGAATCTTTCTCTGTTTTTTTCCGCAGCTGCAACCTGTTTTTCTGTTCCCTTGAGTTCTTTTTTGATCCCGTTAAGTTCTTCTATTGTGAGCTGCTTTTTATTTATTTTCGCCCTGCATTTTTCGCATTCGGAATCAATGCTAAGCATTGCACCTGAAGGCTTAACGCTAGATTTTCTTTCATATATACAGCCGCATTTGTATTTTACGGTATACTTATAAACCACCCTGCATTGCCCCTTTCGTCCTGTCCTGTGAAATAAATCCAATAATTGTAGTCTCTAATTCATTCATATCACATGTGAATCCGTAAGAACCAGTCGCTGATGTCAGTTTGTATTTGTTCCCTATTCCGCTATCATTAATTTTCATCGAATACCCGGCATATGAATACTTTTCTTTGCCAGATACTACTGCCTTATACAATCTTTGTGCTATTAATGCTGCTGATACCATATCACTCCTGTTACGTTTTCTGCAGTCATACACTATTCTGGTCAAAAACTCCTTTTTCTTTGTTTTGACTGCCAGGATATGTATACGGGCACCACAAATGGTACAGTCTAAATGAGTTGCATTTCCTGAAGCATGGCACTCTGCCTTTGTATCATCTTCTGCACTTCTGAAAATAAAGTTGCTGCCATTAAGCCTGTATAATCTTAAAATGGTATCTTCCGAATACTTGTGGCTGCTGGATGTGTTAGCATATCTCACAGCTTTCTTAATAGCGGTTTCAACTGAATCAGTCCTAACTACAAGCTCCATGACATTCATATCTAATTTATCGGCCATAACAGCGCCTCCTTTCAAACATAAATAAAAATACTTATTGTTGCGGTGATATCCCTGTCCGAAGCTACAATACAAGGATATTTCACAAAAAATTTTATGTCAATGTTTTTCTATTTACTAATATAATATATTTTTCATTATTAGAAGTCAATAAAAATTCTATTAAATAATCTATTATAAAATCAGAGATTCTATTGACTTAAAATTGACAGGTGTTTAAGCTATTTTTATCATCTAATTTATTTGAATTTTTGGAGAATTATGGGAAAAGAATCTTTGCAGTTTTTAGATTCCTGTATTGTAACAGGAAATGACATGGTGATTGCTGATCCAGCAGTCAACCACATAAACATATACGAGTACGGAATACCATTACAACAGCAGCGAAGAATGGTTTTAACTCCAGAAAAAGGCGAGTATAACATGTATTCAGATTCATTTAAGAATTTTTATATGGTGAAAAAGGAGCATGATACTTATATCTATGGTAAGTCTCATACTCTCTCAACATCATTTAGTAATTGTCTGCATATCCACGATTCAGCTACACAAGCTACTTATGATGTTGATGAAAAAGGTTCTTTGCTTTCTGTGAGGTTTAATCCGGGACAAATGGAACGTAGGTTGCGTACTATTAAATCTGTAGGAAAGAATACTTTAAGCAGGCTGCAATCTTACGCAAAAAATCACAGCTACCCATATATCGAGGACTTTAATGAGCCTGAAATAATAGATAACATCCAATACGTTGACAATACATGTCTGGCTGAGCAGGTTCTTGATAAATGTGTTGTGGAACACAAATTCTTTTACCGGACCAGTAATAATGACATGTATATATCAGTTAATGATAATGATGATTGTGTAATTGTTGTTCCTCTGGTTGAATCTGCAGCTCTATCCTGCAATAAGATAATAGGGTTTCTAATTTGTCATGAACTGTCATTAACTTACGCAAAAAATGCCGTCAAATCTATTTAATTAAAAAACGCTCAGTTAATCAATAAGTGATTAGCTGAGTGTTTTTATCATAACCGTATCTAACCATAGAAATAAAACTCCATCCAGCATTAGTCGATTGCAAGTAGTTCATATATGCATCACCTACACTCTACTTCTGCTTATTAAATAGTCTCTGGAAAAAACTACGATTATTAAGATAATCTATTTCCTCCTGAAGTTTCTTCTTCTCTTCTTCCAGTGCAGCTCTCTTTAACTCCAGTTCAGTATTTTCATCTTCACTGGATTTCAATTTCTGATTCATCTCCGATGTACTTTTTTCAAGATCTGCCACCTTCTGGTTTAAATTATTGATATTCAACATGCTCTGATGCTCTGCTTCTATCAATTCTGCATTTTTAGCAGATAGTTCACTATTAACTTTTTTAAGAGCAGCCTTATCTTCAATCAAAGCATCAGTTTCCCTAACCTTTTCTTCCAGTTGCTTATTTGTCTCCTTTAAATTCTGATAATGCTGATAAAGCAACTCAGCCTTTCTAAGAGTATCATTGTGCTTCTCATTCAGTTCCCTATACTCTTTTAAAGACACTACCCTCTTAGATTTAGCTGTGATGTAGAAATCATCTAGTAACTGTACACCTATTCTGTCAACCGATGTTCTTCTTGCAGTTTTTTTCAAGTGACCTTCAAATAATTCCGGATGATTTTTTATGTAAATTGAAACAGTCTGTAAGGTAACGCCATAATTAGCAATTAGCTTACTTATAGGCGTAAATCCCTCATCATCTTCTGCATTATCTGCTAAATCAAACTCAGAAAAATCAATATCCACGTCGTTGTTGTATTCACTTTGATTTTGGTCTGCAGAATTTATTTTTAATATTAAATCATCTTCCATAATCATTCACCACTTTCTTGTATCTATACTTATACCTAGTATTTTAAATTAATTTCATACATAATTCAAGTTCATATTAAGGATTTATTTATATTAAAGCCTTTAATTTTGATAATATTTAAGTAATATAATTAAATTTAACATGTAATATTAATATAAAAATACTCTGATAATGTTTTTGTTTGGCTGGGAAATAAGCCAGTTTATTTTATATTAAAAATTTAATTAAAAACTAAGTATGGATATTTTTTAAAGTAAAATATTAAAAAGCTCATATTTTGTTATTGTATTGTCCACTCATTAGTATTTAATTTTGATATTAAAATATAGAAATATACCTATTTAGTTTTAAGTGAATATAAGAAGTGCAATATTAGCGTTTTAATATGTCAATATATTTAAGCAGACTAATTAAGATTAGTTTGTTAAGTAATAATTTTAAATTTAGTAAATACTGTTTTTATCTATATTTAGGCAATATTAAATTTTTAATTAAAAACTAATATTGTATTCATTTTAATATATGTACTAAAAATATCAAAATTGCAAAAGTGCAATGTGTTATGATACTTTAATTAAAAGCTCAATTAAGCCTGTTTGTTGTAGTTCTATGTTTAATATTGTTACTTAGTTTTTAATTAAATTTTTAATTAGAGAACGTATTCCCTTAATTGTGCATTTTTATATGTCAATAAGATTCAAACCTGATTTTCAAAACCAAAACTGTTAATAAGATTTAACAAAAGTTATTGGCAATAATTATTGGAGATTAAAAACGGTAAATTCTTTTGGTAAAATCTCGTTATTGAATTGTTAAAATACTGTTATTCTATTGTTATAAAACTGTTAAAATGTTGTTATTTTATATCAAATTGTTACAAACTCGGTTTTTATTGTTATTAGTTTGGTATATTTGCGTTATTATATTGTTAGTATAATGTTATGTTATTGGTAAGTTATTGTTATTTTTTTACTAAAGGAAATTGACATATCATTTCAACAATGATATGATTGATTTATAAAATTATATAAGGAGGCCTTGATATGGCACATAAACACTTTATTATATCTTTAGACGCAGGCTACAATGGTTTTAAAACCATCGTGGGCGAAGAGACAAAAGAGGGAACCGTTCAGTTAATGAAATTTCACGATGCAGCTAACATTGAGAGATGCAATATGAGTAGAAAGATTACAGATTTAAAAGAGGAAGATCCTCTGTATGTCAGGGCAACAACCCCTACAGGAGAGCGAGTATATTATGTTGGCGGATACCCAGCCAAAAATCGATATGATTTTACAAACGAGCTCAAGATAGACGATGAATTCTATGATGCGATAGATGAGAAAAACGAGGGCGGCAAGTATGCAAGATTCAATACTGAGAGATTCAAGATGCTGGTTCTTGCCTCATTGTTTAAGGCGGTTAATAAGTTATCAGGTAAGTCAGAAGAACTTTCCCATATCATGGATAATGAGAATAACTTTCATTTAACAATAATCGTTCTTGTTCCTCATGCAATATTAGATAATAGTGACATCAAAGAAAGTATTAAAAAGTGCATTGAAAATAAGGATTTCCATAAAAATTATGCGTTCTCCATTGATGGAATAAACGATGAACAGATGTATGAGTTGCCTAAGATCATAGAAAGTGCAGAAATATTGTTTGAGAGTCAGACATATGCATCTATTACATGCGAAGTACTTAACATTATTGATGAGAAACTTGCTGGAAAGAAGCAGGTAACTGATGAGGACAGGGATAGAGAATTTACAAGCAACTTGCCAGCTTTCGCATGGGATTGTGGTGGTAAGACGATAGGAATTGCTCGAGTTGAAGAAGATGCCACAATTAATAGTAGAAGCGAATCTAATACAGATTTTGCCATAACTAACATATGTATCAAAACATCTAATGCTATATACGAACAGTTCAAATATAGAATTCCACAAGAAAAGATAGAGGCATATGCGACAGAAGGAAGAGTTATTAATGACTTTAATGAGGATAACAAAGCTGTTATTATTGATGTAGCTCCTGAATATAAAAAACAGATTTTGGCAACAATCAAGGATTTATTTGATTATTCCATGAAGGAATATAAGCGAGAGATGCTTACAGCCAATACATTTATTGTATCTGGCGGAGCAGGCGAGCTCTATGCAGATAAGTTGCTTAAGTACGTAAAGGAAGCTATTACAGAAAATTTCGGTGAAGAAGTTGCAGAAAGCAAAAATTACTGTAAGGCAAAAGGTAAATTTGGAAATCTGGAAAACGGCAGCATTTATTCTATTGCAACCGGGGGTCTCTTGCTTGCTTAAAAATATTTAATGTGGGAGCATAGTTGCTCCCACAAAGAAAGTAGGGTATATGGTACAATATAAAGATTGCTTAGTTAAGCTAACACAGGTAAACGATGCGGATATTATCTGTTATTTCGGCACTTTTAAAAAGAAATCTGATATCACAAAAACTATTGAATTAATAATAGGCTGTGTCAAATCAGGAATGCTTATTCCAAAATCTTTTAAATTAAATGATAATTACAGGGATAATGTGGAAAACAGCCAGTACAGACTTACATTGAAACCGGATGCAAATGATTTTTTTATTGATGTTAAGAACACGGTTAATAGAGCTCTTTCTGCCAGCTATAAAAAAACAGATGTATTAAAGGCATTAGTAAGATTGACATTTATTTATCCAGAGGGTGATATGCAGCCTCTGGATAATCAGATTCTTATGAATTATATATCCGGAAATGGAAGTAGTGCACCAACTGTGCAATCATCTGGTATTAAAGGTTTGAGCAATAAAAAAACGGAAAAATATAATACTGAGACAGAAAGCAGTAATTTAAAAGATAATGAAAGAAAACATTTTATACTAGATTCACCAGAGTCTGTACCTGTAAATCATAAGAAAGAAAATATCAAAGCAGAAACAGATATTGGGAAATCTGATAAAGATGACTCGAAAAATAAGGAGCCAGAAAACAGCATCGATAATCAGGATGAAATTAACCTTGTCTTTAATTCTTCTGGTAAGCCGGACGAAAAGGAGAGCGAAGAGGTAAAAAATAAGTCTGACTTCCTTCTTAACAAGTTTAAAAGAAATTAGTATAGTCACCGATAATAATGTAAATGTGGGGGTAAATTTAATAATAGGAGATGCATAATAAGTGAATTTATTTAAAAAAATACCAACTAAGATTATTGAAACGTGGATGGCACATACAAAAGTATGTGTTATTACATGTGCGGTAGCCGTATCTGGTGTAGCAGCAACATTCACCGGGATTGAACATATCAAAAATGTTAACAGCAAGAATATCGTTCAGGCACAAGAAACCGAGGAACAGACAGAAGATGAAACAAATACAGACACTTATATTTCTGAGGTTCCGGTTGAGATACCTTCAGAAACTGAGAGTGAGGTAGTAGAAGAAGTAACAGAAAATACAACTGCAGAAGAGCTTCAGGAACAGTTACAGGTTGCTGTAGCAAATGATGATACATCCAGCTCTGAACTTAATAAGATAATAGAAGCAGTTGCCGATAGTGGGGCTGGACCTGTTCCTGTAAAAGAAATAGAAGACCTTGAAATCGTTGAGGATAATTCTTCTGAGCCATCAAGAGATGATAGTGATGTTGAAGAACCACAGCCGGAGCAGCCAGGTTCAGATCAGATTTATGAAATAAACCAGCTAGTTTACGGTATTGATGTTTCAAGATGGCAGGGCGATATTGACTGGTCAAAGGTTGCGTCAGACGGCATTACATTTGCAATGATTAAATGTGGCGGCGGGGATGATGGTCTATATGAGGATAGGAAGTTTCAGCAGAATATCCAGGGAGCACTTGCTAATGGAATACAGGTGGGCGTTTACTTTTACTCTGGAGCAACAGACGCAAGAGCAGCTTATGATGAAGCAAGTTTTTGTATAAACCTTATTAAAGATTACCAGATAACATACCCGGTTGCATTCGACTGGGAGCTGGACGGTGACTATGACTCAGTAACAGAAGCATGTGAAACATTCTGTAATGTTGTATCAAGCTACGGATATCAGCCTATGGTTTATTCAAACAGAAACAGATGGTATAACAATTTTGACGGTGAAAGACTTGCCGGAAAATTCAAAGCATGGATGGCCTGCTATTGGAGTGAATACTACTATACTTCAACACGATGGACTTACGGGGATGAACTTGCAAGTTTCAAGTGGCATTATGACATGTGGCAGTATGGTGTAACTGATACCGTCGATGGTATTGATGGCTATGTTGATATGAATATAGCATTTTTCGGATATGCAAATTACCATGTTGATACCAAGGATGCGGTTCTGACAGTTACAAATAAGGAAATCAAACGTACTTACAATAAAGAGACAGGAGAGCTTACGGAAACACTTAATCTCTTAGAAGGTGTTAAGGGAACAAATACCATTGGCTATGAAGTTGATGTGGAGTACACAATATACGATGATACTGGCAGCGAATGCAGCGAGGATTATGCTGTATCAACAGCAGGAACATATACTGTAGAATACCACTTCAAAGATCCTAAATCTGGCTGGATAACGGATACAGCAAAGCTTCAGATAGAAATCGTTTCTGCATCCTTCGAAACTACATCTGAAATTAAAACTGAAAATATCGAAAATGTAAAAGTGGAGAAAAGTAATGGACTTAGATGATGATTTTGAAATCTATAAATCATTAAATTCAGAAACTGAGCTTAATGATATTGAGTTTTTTGAAAAGTATAATAACATCGACGCTAACAACAGCAAAGAATCTAAAGAATCAGACATGCGTGACATTTTTTCAAAAACCACTCCAGAAATTGCTTCCGGAGACGTTATAGAGGATGCGTCTTACTTGGATGTGTTAATAAAGAAAGGAGATATTACAGAAGATTATAATCGTTATGTATATACCTACCCTGAAGAGATGATAAGCAGCAGTGGCAAATTGGTAAATGTCCTTTTTACGAAAGAAGACCGAAAATTCTTTGGAGATGAAAAAATTCATGAAATTGATGATTATGTTTCCTCAACATCTACCAACCCTGTTAAAAGAAACTTAGGCATCAAAATGCCTACCTTTTTTGCAAGTGAAGATGTCTCTCCTCTTGAAGGAGAAGTTTTCAGAATAATAACATCTATACCTATTGCAAAAGGTTATACTGGTATTGGAGATACCTTTCCAAATTCATGTCTTTTTGACGCGGCTTATATATACAGATACATAACTTTAAATAAGAGTAATGGCAAATACAATCAAAATAATTCTGTCAATCCTATGATGATTGATGCAATAGAACATGCCATTGAAAGGTTACGCTATACATATATATATGCTGATTATGTAGATTCGAGAGGAAATACGATTCAGGTTTCTGAAAACTTAATCTATTTAAGGAGAATCACTACGACTATAAATGGTGTAACAAAATCGGTCTATCAGCTATTTAAAGCTCCTGCTTTATTGGATTATTCTCTAGCGACAAATAATTTGGATGTAAAGAATACTAATCAGATTCATGTATGCACTAAGTATTCAAAAAAACTAATTGAAATTCAGTCATACTTGTACAGTGTTATTATGGATTTTAAAATGAAAAACAAAAAACAAGGTATCATTTACTACAAGAGCGTATTTTCAAACTGCAATATAATTCATATAGATTCATCAGGAAAGAAAAATCGCACTGCACTAAAAAGGGATAAGGATCTTATTGTAAATACCTTTTTAAATAATTGGGTGAAAAACGGTTTTATTAAATCATTCGAGGAAGTTGACTCAAAAAACGAGGTGAGAAATAGTGTATTAATAAAATTGTAACTATGGTTGAACCAAATTGTATTTAAAAAAATACAATTTCAGGTACCCTAGTATACATGTATACGCACCCTAGTATAAATGTATACGCACCCTAGTATAAATGTATACGCACCCTAGTATAAATGTATACGCACCCTAGTATAAATGTATACGCACCCTAGTATAAATGTATACGCACCCTAGTATAAATGTATACGCA